>Ga0134121_10003878_pt1 | contig 12312 bp, 4 predicted proteins | sample KB301_FD_96463 | JGI IMG/M metagenome (GOLD analysis project Ga0134121, IMG submission 96463) | Terrestrial soil microbial communities without Nitrogen fertilizer from Kellogg Biological Station, Michigan, USA - KB3-0-1 | ecosystem: Environmental > Terrestrial > Soil > Unclassified ...
ACACGATCGGCAATTCCGCCACCGGCAGCGGCGGCGGTTTGAACCTGGTCGGCGGCGCCATTAGTTTTGTCAACAATCTCACGACTCTTGAGTTCAACACCGCCACCTTGGACGGCGGCGCCATCAACGTGGCCAGTAGCTTTGCCAGTGCGTTGTCGTTGAACAATTTTGCCAGCATCGTGGACAATAGTGCGTCGCGCAACGGCGGCGGCGTCAATTTCAACGGCGGAATCAACAACGTTGACAGCACGTTTACCACACCCACATTACAGCGCAACCACGCCGACACGGGCCTTGGCGGTGCTATCAATGTCGATGCACAGTATACGCACATGCTGACGCTCAATGGAACAACGGTGGGCGGCTCGGCCGTAAATAAAAACACCGCCCAGAATGGCGGCGGCATCGCCTTCGCCGGCGGAACGCTCAAGCTAAGCGGCGTGACGGTATCGTTCAACACCGCCAGTCAAAAGGGAGGCGGTATATTCCAGAGCGCCGGCACGGTCAATATCGATGCCTCACACGTCGACAACAATACCGCGGTAAGCGACGGTGGCGGCGTCAACGTCACCGGCGGCACCCTCCAAATCACCGGCGGTTCCACTGTGAACAGCAACGCGTCTACAGCCGGAAGCGGCGGCGGCATCAATATCGCCGGCGGCACGAGCCATCAGGTCACCGCCAGCACGGTGTCGGCGAACGCGGCCAATAGCGGTTCGGGCGGCGGCATTAATTTGACCAACGCTTTCGCCAGCACCTTGACAATCGACGGCTCGGTTATCGGCGGCGCTGCCTTGGCCAATGGCAACAGTGCCTTGAATGGCGGCGGTATCGCTCAGGCAGCTGGCATCGTCAATGTGCAAAACAATTCGGACGTGCGGTTCAACACTGCCACGCAAAATGGCGGCGGATTCAAGCTTACTGCAGGCACGCTGTCGATTGCCAATTCGCAGGTGCGTAACAACAAAGCTGGCACAGACGGCGGCGGCCTGGACGTTTCGGGCGGGACGGTTCAAGTCACCGCGGGCTCGACGGTGAACACCAACACGGCCACGGCCGGCAATGGCGGCGGCATCAACATCAGTGGAGGCACTAATCATCAAATCACTGGCAGCACGCTTGCCGCCAACCAGGCACTGGCAGGCTCCGGCGGCGGCGTCAATGTGACCAGCGCGTTCGCCAGCACCTTGACGATTGACAGCAGCTTGATCGCTGGCGCCGCGTTGGCATCGGGCAACAATGCGGCGATTGGCGGCGGCGTAGCGCTGGCGGGCGGAACGCTGACCGTGCAAAACAACTCGGATGTCCGCTTCAACACGGCCACGCAAAATGGCGGCGGCCTGCAAATCACTGGCGGCACATTGAGCTTAGCCAACTCGCAGGTGCGAGACAATCAAGCAGGCACCGACGGCGGCGGCGTCAACATAACAGGCGGCACCAATCACCAAATCACGAACAGCACCTTTGCCACCAACAAAGCAACGGCGGGATCTGGCGGAGGTGTCAACGTCGCCAGCAGCTTTGCCAGCGCCTTGCAGATTACCAACACTACGATTGGCGGCGCCAGCGCAGGGCTTGGCAACAGCGCGACCAACGGCGGCGGTTTGGCGGTGGCCGGCGGCACCGTCACCTGCACGACGTTGACCATCAGCAACAATTCGGCCACCAGCGCCGGCGGCGGCGTGCGAATCGCGGGCGCCATCACCACCATTCAAACCAATTCATCGGTGACCAGCAACCAAGCCGGAACCGACGGCGGCGGCATCAACCTCAGCGCCGGCACTCTGAATTTCAATAACAACAACGCCATCCAGGGCAACAAAGCGGTCAACAACGGCGGCGGCGTCAATTGGACCGCCGGCACGTTGACGTTCACCACTTTGATTTTCAACAGCAACACGGCCGATTCCGACAATAACGGCACAGGCAATGGCGGGGGCATCAACCTCGACAATGTCACCATCGTGCTGGCCAACGACGTGACCTCAACAAGTAACAGCGCGGCCAATGGCGGCTTCATGAGCCTGGCGAACAATGCCAGCGCCACGATCAACACCAGCACGGTTACGGGCAACACGGCCACGGCGAACGGCGGCGGTATCTTTGTTGGTTCAGGCACATTCAATCTCAACAGCTCGACGATCAAAGTGAATAATGCTGCCAGCGGCGGCGGCGTGGCGGTGGCGGCCGGCGTGGCGAATTTGACGAAGTCGACGCTCAACAATAACTCGGCCACAATCAGTGGCGGCGGCATCGCTCAATCTGGCGGCACAGTGAACGTCACCAACTCGACGATTTCCACCAATCATTCCGACGGGTCGGGTGGCGGCCTCGGCATCACAAACGGCGTCGCCAACTTCATTCATGCCACAGTGGCCTTCAACACGGCAAACACATTTTTTGCCGGCGGCGGCATCAAACGCACCGGCGGCGCCGTGACCATCCTCAACAGCATCGTCGCCAAGAATGTTAATCAGGCGTTGCCGACAAGCCCGAACATTAGTGGCACAGTCACAAGCCTGGGCTACAACATGGTCGGGAATGGCACTATGGGACAACCCGCCATCGTGGCTGCAACGGGCGATATCCTTTTGACAGACGAAAATGATGCCTTGCTGGCGCCGCTGGGCAATTACGGTGGCCCGACGCAGACTCATGCTTTGCTGGCCGCTTGCCCGGCTTTGGATGCCGTGCTCGTCGATAATGCAAATCTGCCCGACGATCAACGCGGCGTGGCCCGACCCAAGAATGCCCACAAAGACATGGGCGCCTTCGAATCGTTCGGCTTCACAATTACGGTACTGGCGCCGACATTGCCGGCGCCGGCGGGTGACACCAAATACCGCGCCTTGGTGAACAACGATTTCCTGGATCCCACGAATCCCAATAACAACACGTCACAAGCCTTCCAGGTGCAAGTGCGGTCCAACGATCCGAGTAATCCCGATGCCCAGCTCGTGGGCGGCCGCATTGGTTATGGCGCCACCGCCTCGGGAGCGTCCACGGGCACGGCTTACACGCCGGTGACGTTCATCAACGCGGTTGTCAACGGCGTGGCCAGCGCATCCACGAAATTCAGGGCCAACCTGGCATCGACGCCCGGGGGCTCGAATTACCGCCTGTACGTTTCCGCGGGCGGCGAAAACGCCGTGTTCTGGAACATGTTCAATCAATTGGCGACGATCAGCATGCCCACCCCGCAGACCACGCGCTCCGGCGACGCGGTTCAGTTTGCCGTCGCGCCCCAGGTGACCTCGACAACCCTCACCGCCACGTTGTTCGACCAGGAAGGCAAACTCGTCAAAATCTCAAAATATGTGGACGGCAGCAGTGTCACCAAAACGGTGGTCGTGCAGTTTGTGGCAGTCGGCGGCACGGCCGCGGGCAAGATCAACTTTGTGAACCAGACAGGTGGGACGACATTGACACCCGCCGGCGTGGTAACCGCCCAGGTCGACCACGGCGTAGCCACGGTTACCGACGTCAAGTTTTACACCTCCAGCAATGCGCCTTACGCCATTGTGGCCACATTCATTCAGGACGCCAATCCAGTCGTACCGGCCGATCCGCCCGCGCCGGTGGTGCAAGGCATTACCACGCCGTTCCAGGTAACGCCCTATGAGTTTTTCCTCATCAGCGGCAGCACGCAGTTTATCGACGTGAATCAGGTCGCGGATGTGGCGCTGGTGGTCGATTCGCAGCGCGGCAAGGTGCGCGTCATCGTCAATCCGCAGGTGGCCAACTCGCAAGGCGCCACCAACCAGGTTTTGGTCCAGGCCCTGGACGTGACCGGCGAATTCGCCACGCCATTGCAGGTCGGCGCTCCGCTGGATGCGGCCCACCTGACACCCGCCCATTTGGGCCTTGCCACGGCCTACAATGGCTCTGTCGACCTGGCCATTAAAAACGCGGTTGCCGGCGCACCCGTGCCGCTCGCGACAGCCGTGCCCTTGACTGGCTCGCAGACTTGGTCATTGTTCCTTTTCCCCAACAACCAGGTGCCTCCTGGCTCGTCGCCACGCACCCTGATCTTTTCCGACACCATTGTGAGAGCCACCGCCATCGGCGGCGTGGCGCTCGTGAAAGGCGTTTCGCCCAAAGACGCCATTGGATCGTTTTTCGTGGCGGCGGGATTGGCGGTCGGCGGCTCGCCAAACGGACAGGTCTATACGACGCAGGTGGGAGCGCTGGATGGGTCGCCCTTCGTCCGCATTCCACTGGCGCGCACGCGGCCGCGCTAGGCCAACTGGCAGCTGTGCTCGGCTTAATTCACCAGATGATTTTTGGCGCCAGAAATGACAATGATGTCAGGAACCATAATTGGCAATGGTTCCTGACACCTTTATCACAATTACAGCCTAGTTCTTGACGCCCGCCCGAGCGATGCCATTGAACAGCAACTTGAATGTGCCGTGCGGTTCGCCGCGGAAAAGGATTTGCGGGCCAAACATGACCAGGTGCCCGTCGCCCACCTTGGCGTCGACGATGGCCACGCCGTTTTCCAGTTTGTCCTGGCCGATGGCCCAGCCGCTGAGCAGCGGGGTTTTGCTGTCAAACCAGGCCACGCTTTTCAGGCCTTTTTTGTCGGCATCGGCGGGCATCTTGAAGGTGGGGCTATTGGAGAACATCACGTCGGCGTATTCGCCCATGCCCCAGGCGATGGGCTGCGTGTTGTCCACCTTGACGCGCAAGACCGAGTCGGGGATGTAGAAGTTATCGCGCGACTGGCCGGCAACCTGGTTGCCCAGGCCCAATCCAAGCTGGTTGCCCAAGCCGGTGGAGCTGCCGATGGTGAGCACGGTGCCGCCACTTTCGATGAACTTCTTGAGATTGGCGTCGGCCTGTCCGCCGCCGCCCCCACCGCCGCCGCCTTTGCCGCCTCCCTTGCCGCCACCGCCGCCGCCGACGGCGCCCTGGACAAGAATGAGAACGTCATATTTCTCGCGCAGCTTGGGATCGTCGAAGTTGAAAATCTTTTTGTAGTCGTAATCGAACTTCTCCAGGATCCAGCGCGTCCAGCCCGAGGGCATTGAGCCGCCATTGGAGTCCCACAGGCCGATTTTTACCGGCTTGAGGGTCATGGCTTCTTTGCCCGGCGCCGCCTTGGTGCCGACGAAGCGGGTGCCCAGGTCATGAGCGATCTTTTCCAGGAGCGGCAGAGTCTTGTCCGTGCGTGGAATATAAAAGAATCCCGCGGGGTGCTTGAAGCCCTCGGCGACGAACGGCTCTTTCAATCGCCGCACTTCGTGACCCGCCTTGTGCAGCAGGTTGACGGCCCGGAAGGAGTCGTTCATGTTGGTCCGCAGGAAGAAGCCCACGGCACCGTCGACATCGTAAACCTTCGCGGGCGGCGGCGGCAGCTCCAGATCCTTGATTTCCTCGACCGGGGCTTCGAACTTTTCCAGGATGCGGTCGAACTGAATGCCGAATTGCAGAGCCAACGTCCAACCCGCCATGTCATAAGGCGCCTTGGGAGCAGCGCCTGGATACGGAATGTCATTGGGGTGATCCTGCGGTTCGAACATGTCCAGGACGTGCGGCCGGAAGGCTTGAGCGGATTTCACCACGTATGAACCTTTGGGATACTTCTTGCCGGCAACCTCGAAATCGGCGGTGGCGCGGTGCACTTGCACGCCGGTGCCCAGGAGTGCGTTGATGAACTTGGTGGCCGTCGGGAAATCGGGTTGATTAGCCGGCAGGATGTAGCCACGCGGATCGCGTTTGGCAGGATCACGGAAGAACTTCTGGAAATCCTTGCCGCCGCCTGCCCCCTTGGCGAACTTGCCGCCTTCCCCGCCCTTGGCTGCTGCCACCATCTTGGGCGTAATGGTCCAGCTATCCTGGTTGCCGGCTTCGATGCAATCCTGGCCCATGCGCCAGATGTTGTAAAGCAGTTGCGAGCGGTGCCGTGAGGCGTAATCCAAAAACGATTTGTTGCCGGAAATCGAGTATTCCATCGAATTGCGGAACTTCCACGGTTGCGGCATGATCGGCGCCAGGTAATCGCCGTTGGGCAGCAGTTTGGCCGGAATGTACGGAATGGTGGACGGATTGGGGCCGCCAACGGTTTCGGTGAAGATACCGATCATGTTGTGATACTGAGCTGTACAGGGCAGGCCACCGTTGAACCAGGTCGAGAATTGAGCGCCGGAACGGACCGTGGCGCCGGGCTTGCCTTCGGAGAGGAGCCGCTGAATCATGTTCGAACTGACGATCTCGATGCCGTTGAGCACCATCGGATGGATGTTGTAGTTGGAGGGGTCGCGGCAAGGCGGAATGAAAACGACGGTTCCCTGCGGCCCGGATTGGTGATGGTTGTAGACCATCTGCGGAAACCACTCGCGGTACATGACGCGGTTCATGTTTTTGGTTTCGGCCTGTGTGTTGGCGTAGAAATCGCGGTTGTTGTCGTGGCCGATGTACTTCTGATAGAGCCGGCCGTAGTTGCCCGCCTTGCGCTGGTTGGGCGTGTTCGAGCTTTTCATGTAGCTGTCGGCGATGAGGTCCATGCCGTCGGGATTGGCCTGGACGAAGAGGATGATGCAATCATTGAGGATTCGCTTGGTCTCGGCGTCATCGGCGGCCAGGAATTGATAGAGGGTTTCCATCAAAACTTGCGCGCAGAGGCTTTCGCTGGCGTGCAGGCCGCCGTCGATCCAAATGACGGCTTTGCCTTCCTCGGACAGCTTCATCGCTTCCTCGTAACCAACACCATCGGATTGCGCGAGCTTGCGAGCGATCTCCTTGTAGTGATCGAGTTTTTTGTGATTCTCGGGCGAAGTGACAATGCCCATCAAATGGGGCCGGCCTTCCTCGGTCTTGCCGATCTCGACCACCTTGAGCCGATCAGACTGCTTGGCCAGCTTGGCCCAGTAGCTTTGAAGTTGTGTGTAATTAGCCAGGCAATAATCGTCGCCCAAATTGAAACCCAGGTGCTGCTTGGGTGTTTCGATTCCCTTGATGACGTGGACGAATTGACCAGGATAGGGTGCTTTGCTTGGCTGCGCCGCGGGCGCTTGCGGGGATGCTGTTTGGGGTAGGGCGATTATGCCCAATCCTAAACAGACTGCCGCAAAGAAGAAAAACGGTTTACGTTTCATGGATGAACTCCTACGAGAAAACGTTGAATTTTTGGGAGATTGGGACGAGCCGCCGGGCTTGTCCCGGCGGTACGGCGGGGATAAACCCCGCCGCTCGTTATTGATTTTCAACTGGGTTTGCTATTGCGCTGATTGCACCGCCGATTGGACGATGCCGTTGAACAATAGTTTGAAGGTTCCGTGCGGCTGCGCGCGGAACGTGATCTGTGGCCCGAACAACGCCAGCCGGCCTTTGCCCATCTGGACGTCGATCATGGCGACGCCATTGTGCAGCAAGTCCTGACCCAAGGCCCAACCGCTGCGGAGTGGCGTCTTGCTGTCGAAATAGGCCAGTGTCTTCATGCCGGCCTTGTCGGCCGCGGGCGGATTTAGTTTGAAGGTAGGGCTATTGTTGAACATCACGTCGGTGTATTCTTCCATGCCCCACGCCAGGGGATTGGACGTGTCGGTCTTGACGCGCAGCACCGACATCGGGATGTAGTATTTGTCGCTGGTGCCGGTCACTTGCTTGGGCATTGGCAATCCAAGATTGGGCCCGATGCTGGTGGCGCTGCCAACTGCGAGAACGGTGCCGCCGTTTTCGATAAATTTCTTGGCGGCGGCGGCGTCCCAGCTGCCACCGTCTGGGAGGATCAGCACGTCGTAATTGGCCAGCGAGGCACTGCCTTTGACGACCTTGAAATCGAAGTCCATTTTCTCCAGGATCCAGCGAGTCCAGCCGGATGGCATCGAGCCGCCGCCGGCGTCCCACAAAGCGATGCGCGGCTTCTTGAGCACAACGGCTTCTTTACCAGGAGCGGCCTTGGTGCCCATGAAGGACGTACCGACTTCCTTGGCAATGGTCGTCAGGAGCGGCATGGTTTTGTCGGTGAGCGGAATGTAAAAGGTCCCGGCGGGGTGATTGCCGGACGCCGCTTGCAAGCGCTTGACTTCGTGGCCCGCTTTGTGCAGTTGATTGACGGCGCGGAAGGCATCGTTGACGCGGGTGTCCAGGTAGAAGCCGACCGCCCCTTCCGCATTGGCAACAATGCCTGCAGGCGTCGCAACCACCAAATCCTTGATTTCCTCGAATGGGCCCTCAAAGCCACTAAGGATACGGTCGAATTTCACTCCCATCGTGAACGCCAAAGTCCAGCCGGCCGCGTCATAGGGTTTCCTCGGAGCAGCACCCGCGTATGGAATGTCGTCCGGATGGTCTTGCGGCTCAAACATGTCGAGGACATGCGGCCGGAAGGCCTGGGCCGTTTTCACAACAAATGAACCTTTAGGATAACTCTTGCCGCCGACAGTAAAGTCAGCAGTCGCACGATGCACGCGGACGCCGGTGCCGGTGAGGGCGTTGACGAATTTGGTGGCGGTCAGGAAATCAGGTTGATTCGCGGGGAGAATGTAGCCACGCGGATCGCGCTGTTCGGGTTTGTGGAAAAGTTGCTCGAATTGCTTGGCGCCGCTGGCCCCCTTGGTGACTTTTCCGGCTTGCGCCTTGGCGGCGGCGACCATCTTGGGAGTAATAGTCCAGCTGTCGCGGTTGCCCTTCTCGATCGAGTTGTTGCCCATTTTCCAAATGTTGTAAAGCATGTGGCGGCGATTACGCGAAGCGAAGTCCAGAATGGCCTTGTTGGACGACACCGAGTAATCCACCGATTGGCGGAAGTGCCAAACCTGCGGCGGGACCGGGGCGAGGTAATCGCCCTTGGGCAACAGCTTATCGGGCATGAACGGAATGTTGATCGGCGTCGGGCTGCCGACGGTTTCGGTGAGCAAGCCGATCATGTTGTGGAAGGTGGCTGTGGTGCGAACGCCGCCGTTCCACCAGCCAGAGTAAGGAGCACCGCTGCGAGTGGTGGCTCCGGGTTTGTTCTCCACTAAAAAGCGTTCTTGAATGGCAGCGCCGACCTTGTCGATGCCGTTGATGACCATCGGGTCGATATTGTAATTGGCCGGATCGCGGAACGGTGGGCAAAACAGAATGGTGCCTTGCGGCCCGGTTTGATGATGATTGAACACGATCTGCGGCAGCCATTCGCGGAACATGATGCGGTTCATGTTCTTGGTTTCGGACTGCGTGTTGCCGAAGGAATCGCGGTTATTGTCATGGCCGATGTATTTCTGATAGAGCCGGCCGAGGCCGCCGGTCTTGCGTTGGTTCGGGGTCTGTGAGCTGTTCATGTAAGTGTTGGCACACAACTCCATGCCGTCGGGGTTGGCGTGCACGAACAGGATAATGACATCGTCCAGAATGCGGAGCGACTCGGCGTCATTGGCGATGAGATATTGGTACATCGTCTCCATGAGCATCTGGGCACAGAGCACTTCGCTGGCGTGCAGGCCGCCGTCGATCCAAATCACGGCCTTGCCTTCTTCAGCGAGCTTCTCGGCTTCTGCCTGGCTTATGCCCTCCGCATCAGCCATGCGTTTGGCGATCTGGCGATAATGTTCGAGCTTGGCGTGATTGGCCGGCGAGGTGACGATGCCCATGAGTTGGGGACGGCCTTCTTCAGTCTTGCCAATCTCGACCAGCTTGAGGCGATTGGATTGCTTGGCGAGCTTGGCCCAGTAGCTTTGCAGCTGGGTGTAGTTGGCCAGGCAGTAATCGTCGCCGAGGTTGAAGCCGAGATGCTCCTTGGGCGTCGTGATGCTCTTGGGATCGACCTTGGGAACGCTTGAGCCGGGTTGCGCCGACTGGGCGGCAAGCGGGGCTGCTTGCGGCATGTTGAGGTAGCCCAGCAATAGCAATGTGCCGATGCTGAGCAGGATAGCGTTGCGTTTCATGGACAGACTCCTGGTGCGAATCGTGAACCGTAAAGCGGCGGTATTCTCTTTTCAATGGGGAGGTGGAAAAGCCGAAAACGCCGCGATCCGTAGCGGTGCCTTGAGCGGATATTATGGTCGTAGGTTGTTGGGAATGAAATGAAGAAATTGGAATGGGAGACGGATTTTTGGAAAGCTCAGGGGATTCCTAAACGTAATTCTCACCGTGGAAGAAAACCAAGGACAAATGGCGACAGAAATCCTACGTGTCAACCCGTGCTTCAGAAAACAGCGCAGGCCCTTCGCAAAGCCAGTTGGCGGCTTTGTGGCGTTCCAGCGCAGCGCTCTCCGCTTCCGAGAACGCATCCGCGGACGCACGATCCAATCGCTTGCCGCGCAGGCTGAGATCTTTGTCAATGAGTGGCAAACCGGTGACATCGAGAGGACCAAACCAGCAGGTTTTCGCGAAGTCTGGAAAATCCAGCACTTTTCGATGGAGACGATAATTGAGCAGCCGCCAGTGGAGCGCCAGCAGCCGTTTGCGCATCGATTCCAGTTCCTGTCGAGGCCGTAAAGCCGGCATGCCAAGTAAGGCCTGGGCGGTTGGAAGATGCTCCAATCCAAGTTTTTGCCAGAGCGTATTCCACTTCACCAATACATCGTGCGCGGGCATGTCAAAAACTCGAAGCGCCCAGCCAAGCACGGCCAATCCCTCGAGCCGCCAAGTAAAATCGATCTGCTGACGTGGATGGAGTTTGCCGAGCGGGCGCTGAAGGATTTCCCATTCATCGGGTTCCAATTCAGCGCCGATGCCGAGGGCTTCAATCCAGGCAAGGACGTTTTTGTGCTCGGCATGGGCGGATCGTTTGCTTTTATCTTGTTCCAGACAGGCGCGTTTCGTCACCGCCGCCGTTGCCAGCGCTCGGCGCGCGACCCGGTCCGCCGAGGGCGCTTCTGCTGATTCGTTTTGGTCGGACGCTGTACCAGGTTGCGAATCCGAGCCTGAAATGGGAGCGGGGATTTGAACCTCTGCGATCACGCTGGGCCAAGCGGCGGCCGGGTCTTCATCGTCTTCACCGCCAGCGCCAAACAAGATTCGCCCATGCGCGTCCCGCAATGAGGAAGGAGTAAAAACCACACCGTCTAGCAACTGGACGACGGCATAAACCAAATCGAGACGGGAATCCCCCGGGACAGCATTTTCGGGGTCAAAAATCAATCCCAGCGAAAAATGGAGGGTGGTGGTCAACATCATCACCGTCTCTTTGCGCTCCGTTGCGGGGAAACGGTTAATATAGCCGCGCATGCCAGCCATTTGCGTCGACCAATTCGGCTCGGCGTAATAGGCGGGGTCGTGCGTGAGAGTGATTCGTCGTTTACGCAGCCAGCTGCGGCTGGTGACGACAGCATTTCGCCAATTTGCGTCAGGTCCGTCGATTACGACATCAGGCGCAAGCTCGCGAAGCCGCCGGGCGACCACCGCGGGGTCGGCGATCCTGGAAAAGATCGTCATGGGCTCCATGGCCATGGATGGATGTCTTTCAATTGGGTGCTGCGAGATTGCCCGCCAATTTGCACTTATGGAATCCGCAAAATGCGGCACGTCTCTTCGTAACTCTCTTCCAAATCAAGCGGCACAACCAAGTCTTCGGCAAGGCAGAGCGGCAACGTCGGCAGGGGTTTGCCAAGTGCAAGGGCATTGGCCCAACCTTCCAGCAGCCACTTTTCACCTGTTTTGCGAGCATTGCACGCCGCCGCGTAAATGCTGGGCGGTTCGGGTCCAAGGCAGGGATCAGTCTCTTTGATCGTTTCCAGCAACTCGCTGTAAAGATTGAAATGGCGGGTGGTGACCAGATCGACAATAGCAACGTAAACGCGATTTTCCAGTAATGCGATGCACTTGGCTACAAAGGCGGTGCGGTGCTCCGGCCGGTCCTTGTTGGCTGGACTGACCAATTCGATGGCCGCCACGAGACGGCGGCCTCGCTTGGTGTCGTAAACTTTTACTTCGTATTCGTCGAGTGCCGGCAGGTCGGTGGTCACCGCCAATGTCGGTTTCGGAGGGGCCCATACTGCGGTCGCAATGCCGCCATTACCATTGTTACCGTTAATTGTCGGCGTGCTATCTTTTTCGTAGGCTGCGACATCGATTTCGACTGAGGTGCCCAAGTGGACGCGAGGTGCGGCCACATAACGCGGAGGCAGTTTCCGCGTCAACGATGCGACAATCATCATGGGCCAGCCGCCGTGGAAACCTTCCCATTGGGTTTCATCGTCGAGCGGTGGTCGAAAGTGGTCACGCAAAGGCATGGGGATTCTCCTCCATGCATTATAACCTGCGGAGAGTGGCGGACTAACTTTTCTTCGGCCACAAAAACCGCAACACCTTAATCAGCGGATCGTAAAACTCATCGACCACGCGTTCCTTGAGTGGAATGATCGCATTGTCCGTGATCGTGAT
>Ga0134121_10003880_pt1 | contig 12312 bp, 5 predicted proteins | sample KB301_FD_96463 | JGI IMG/M metagenome (GOLD analysis project Ga0134121, IMG submission 96463) | Terrestrial soil microbial communities without Nitrogen fertilizer from Kellogg Biological Station, Michigan, USA - KB3-0-1 | ecosystem: Environmental > Terrestrial > Soil > Unclassified ...
ACGTCCATCTCGTTTCCGCCGCTCGGCTGCGGGAACGGTGGCCTCGCGTGGTCGGACGTCAAGCCCCTGATCGAGCACGCGATGACCGAGTTCCCTGATGTTCGCGTCGTCGTGTTTGCTCCGAGCGATATCCACCTCTGAGCTGGCACCTGGTACCTACCGACGATGGCGTAGCTGCTAGCTTGAGCTTAGGGCACCAAGCTGGCGCTGATCGCCGGTGCATCATCGACCGTGCTAGACAAGGCTCAGCGCGCGTGGGCTGGCCGTCGATCACCTTGCTTCAGCAAGAGGCGGGCGCGAAGAGCCCGAGGCCGAAGTGTGCGCCATAGCCAAGTGCGATCGGTCCGCGAACGGGTTGCTCGAACACGAGGCGCGCCCCGAACGCGCGATCCGGTCCACGATTTCCGCCGCCGTTGAAGCGTCGGCGGCGGAAGCGCGACCATGTAGCAAAATCTCCTATCGCAGAGATCTCGATAGGGACGACGCCAAGAAATTGTTCACAACCACGACGAAGCTGATCCGTGATCGTGTCGACATCAACGCCGCGAACGGTCTTCGTGTGTCGCGTTGGAACGAACGGTGTGACGCTCTCCCAAGCGCAGCTCTCGGCCAGTACAGGCGCCAGCATTCGTTGGGTGCCACCGAAGTCGGCAGGCTGGCCAAGTCCAATGAGAACGAGTTCCAGGTCGTGCCCACCTCGACCCCACAATCGTCGCAAGCGCTGCAAGGCGACAACGTCTTGTTCCTCGAAACCAGCGCGTGCTGTGATAGTGAGGTGGTCGATAAACCCATGGTTCGTCGGAACTTCGCTGGTCGAGAGGTACATTGCATGCCGGTGATTCGAGCTGACCTCGCCGTGCCCAGAGAATACTGGTCGTGCGTCACCGCTCACGTTCCTGGATTGTGACATCGCCGATACACGCAGCCGTTCGCCCACAGCGAGAGCCTCGTTAAGGCGCGGTAATACTGCAGAACGAATCGCGAAGCGCGCTACTGTTGGCCGTATTGAACTCCTGCGCCCTGACCTGGGGATGACAGAGCGACGGAACGGCGGCTTTTCGAAGACATACCGGACGAGCCGTGTCCCCGGGACACTGGACCATCCTTCAGCACGATACCTCTCGCCATCGAACGTGAGCACGTCCCACAACGTCCGAGGGACGTCTCGACCCTTCTTGGGACTAAGGCGATCCTTTGTCCATGCCGCCAGCTCCTCGGCCGGTGACACCGCCAACAGCGTGGTCGCTCCTGCTGCCTGCGCGCGTTCATCGGGCCAGCAATCCCATTGGTCTCCATCGACATCGACCACATGAAGTTCGGCCCACGACTCGGCACGACCAAGGTATGATACACGACCACAGAGCCGCATGAACAGCGTTCGTTCCTCCGTACTGAGGTCGGTAGGCCACGCCATTGTCACAGGTTGCGGATCTTCTGCGCCGCCTTCTACCGCTACAAACGCATCGAAGATCTTGGTCATTGTGTCGTGGGCATCAGGCATGTAGTGGCGCGTGTGTGCGTCGACAGCAAGCGGAAGTCGATACCGTGGTAGGCCACGGAGCTTTTCGAGCAGTGATTCCACCTTGCTGATGGGAAGCTCTTCGGCGTACGCGGCGCTGACCAACGCGCGGAGGACGCGCCACGGCGAGGGCGGCCACTCCGGGATGCCCTCGTTGTGCGCGTGATACCAGCCGGTGGCATGAAAGCGACCGGCGAGAAACCGCAGTTGCAAGCCGATCATTACTTTGCCTTCTTCGCCTTCCCCTCTTTCGGCTTCTTGTCGGTGAACACCGTTGTCGTCACTGGAGGTGAGGCAAAGTGCTTCTGCGCCGCGTGGACCAGTGTCGGCAGTTCCTTCGCCAACTCGGTCAGGTCTGCGACCTTGAAGTCAGGTGTTTTCACCACGAGGGGGGAAGCAGCAAGGTCGCATGCGGTACGCAAGCGTAGCCCTGTTGAGAGGAACTTCTGCACCTTGAACAGGGCGAGCACGAACAACAGGCGCTCCATCTCAGCACCCAGTCGGTAGCCACGAAGTTGCTCGAGGTCGAGGTTGAAATAAGCAGTGATACACTCGGCGAAGAACTCGGTGCGGTGAAAGGGAACGTTACCGAAGCCCTCCGCGGCGGTTCTGCCACCCTCCTCATCCTTCGTCGCCTGGACCCGGTCATTCTTCACGCCGCCCGTATTCACCCGCCCGACCCCCGCTGCTTCGATGAAACCCGACAGCGCGCGCGGAATACGGAGTACCCCGGCGATGCTCTCGAGAAACACACCGTGGAGCAGGCAGCACACGTCGAAACGGGCGAGCGCCGCGACAAGCCGAGAGCGATCCATCGGTTTCTTGTCATCGAATCCGATCGCGGCTTTGAGATCCTTCTCGAAGAACTCGGTTCGTTCGATGTATGCGGAGTTCAGCCGATGTGCTTCTTGAATCGATGTAGTCAGGAGTTCACCGCTGTCATTGTTGACCCGGACGTAGGGGAGCCCTTTAAGCGGGGCAACGAGGTCGTTGGCGACATCGTCCCAGCATGCCGCTTCGAGCCGATTGGCCACGCTTTGTGCCGACTCGACGAGCAATTGCTCCGTCCCATTCGGCAGCGTATAGACGCCAGCCCCGACGTCGGGAAATCCCGTGGGCTGGAAACGTGTCCCTTGGATCGGAACGAGTTCAGCTTGCAACAGCAGGCGGGGCGAGGGCGGGAGATCGAACGTCGTCATACTTGCTCCTGGGAGAAGTCGGGGACCGTACTATCGGGCGTGTCGAGCGTCGGGAGCACCATGCGCTCGAGCGTTCGACGTTGTTGTAGGGAGAGGGGAAAGGCGAGCGCAGCGGCGATGCGGCGCGTACGCGAGGTCGATTCAACCAGCGCCGCGACCGGCAACGGGCGGGCGTTCGCGTTGAGTCGGCGAATTGCACGCTCGGTCGCGCCGACCGCGTCGCCAGCGCAGGCCCTGGTCAGGGCCCCGGTGGTGTGGGGCAGCACATCGTCTCCGAGACGTCGATGGTGTACGACCGCCAGCACGGCGAACGAAGCTGGCGGAAGGATAGTGTCGTTCGGGACGTCGGGGACCAGTCCTCCATCGACCAGCACGAAGGCTCGAACCCAGCGTTCGATCAACTCATCGTTGGTGGTGTCATCGATGAATTGAGCGATGTCGGTCAGGGAGCATCGCCTGTGCGTCAGGATCTCCTCTGGACCTCGGTCTTGTTGCAACGCCTCGACGTCTTCGCGACGCAACAGCGCATGCAGGTTGTCGACAAGCGGCCGGTCGGCGAAGACAAGTCCGGCTTCGTCACCACGGCCGAAGCCACGGCCGGACTCATCGAGAGGAATCAGCCGCCGACGCATTCCAGGTCGCAGCGCCAAAGCTGCAGCCAGCCGCTGTTCGACTGAGCCGTCACTGACCTCTGTTCCCCATGCCGGTTGCAGTCGGGGCAGTGGACTCAGGAATGCCTTGGCGGTAAACGTCAGAGACCGAGCCAACGCCCGTTCGGTATCACCGAGTTCCAGCAATACTGGTCCGATGGCTCCGGTGGCGACGGCGTCGAACATCGCCTGTTCAAGACGTCGACGGGCGAGCGCGACCCGGGCCGGAACATTCTTGCCCGACGAACTGCGGCGGAACCGATCAAACCAACCATCGATCTCATCAAGCAGACGAGCGGCGCGGACTTCTCGCGTCGCGAACCGCCCGAGAGGAGTGGTGAAGTGGTTCTTGCCGTTGCGTTGTTGAATTGAATAGCGAATGAACTGCGAGAGACCGCGGTCGACGCCCAGGCTTGCAATGCTCCGTGCGAAATCGAGTCCGGTAGCAGCCACTCCTGCATTTGTCTTTGCACCTCCTTCGGCGAATAGGCGTCGGGCTTCGCGAAAGGTTGAGGGCGTGATCCACAGCGGCAGCCAGAGTTCATCACCTTCGCGTTCTTCTCCTTCCGCCAGGCTCGGAGCGATGACTGCGCGTGCATGGAAGGGGAAAGCAAGGCTGCTGCCATCACTCGATTCAAGGCGTCGTGTTGCGGATCCAGCGAGTACCAGCGAACCCTCGATTGCGAGGATGAAATCCCACGCATTTGAGCGTTCGAGTGATGCCGGTGAGAACTGTCCCATCGAACCCTTCTCGGCGGCGCGGGATGCTTCGCCAAATAGCGCCGGCTCGAGGTTCCCGGGTTCGCCCAGGACAGCGATGACCCGTTGCATGAAGTTGTTGCTGAAGTCCTGGCGGCCGTCGTTGCCGCCACTGCCGAGAAGGGCAGGATAGGTCGGATCGCGTTCGGTGAGAACCGCTGTGGCATCGAGCCAGGCTAGCGCTTTTTCTGAAGCATTGGCGCGAAGGTAAGTCAGGAGCCTCGTCTTTGGCTCTCCCTTGTCTGGGGCGTCAGTAAGGCCGAAGGAGCTGATCGCTTTCCGGGCCAGCGCAATGGTCGCAACATAGTCGAGTAGGCGCGGATCTTTGCTGATCTCAATGGTGCGTAGCGCTTCGTCGGAAGTACTCGGCCAGAAACCGCTGCCGCTATTCCAAGGTGAGACTACCGGGGTTGGATGCCATTCCCCGACAAAGAAACGAACGAGCGCATCGTGGTCGAGTGTGCTCCGCAACACGAAATGCTCGCCCCTCCAGAAGCCATGGGCGTTCTTGTCCTTCTGTTCGGCAACGAGTCGAAATACGCCAAGCGCCTTCAAATACGAGGCGAGGGGCTCTGGGCGACAACCCGTCAGCTCGACATCGAAGGTCGGCGAGCCTGGCTGATCAGCCATCGTGTCCTCCGATCGCAGCTACGACCTTTTGGGGAGCGCGTTTCTGACTGGCTCGCCAGTCGGCAACACGTACCAGCATCTCCAGGTACGCGAGCCGGAATGGCCCGGTTTCTTCCAGAAGACACAGCATTCGATCGGCCCACGACGAACCACTATCACCGCCACCGAGTTCCATGCAGGCAAGGGATAGCGTCTGCCCGGGGACCACCACGCCCGCACCGAGCTCGACCGTCGGCAGTATGTCGCCCTCGTGAATCCCGTGCGCAAAGCGCAGCCCTTCGGCGCCGGGGGCGGGTTCCTCACCAGGACGTGCTCGCAGCGAGAGCCGCACCTTGCCATGGTGCGCGGCGACGATGAATGCACCAAGGTCTGAGTATCCCTCCGCGAGCCAGGCGAGTGCACTGGCAAGTTCATGCCGGAAGAAGCGACGCGGGTTCCGCGCGCGAAACTTACCGTCGCTCTTGGCCCATGGACCGCCGTGCCTTCTTGGATCGTCTGCCGGCAAGTTCGCTGTCAACATCGTTTGAAACGCGGGGTGGACCTTGCCAGTGTCGTGCCAGCGCGCAGCCTTCACAAGGAGGCTCTCATCGATAAATGCAACCTGCGTCTTCACCCGGTCCAGCAACGACCGCATCTCGGAGGCAGTGTCTTCTGCATGCATCTGCAACGTGATGTAGTCTGCCGCGCCATAGGTGAGTTGATCAGCGGCGTCGGAATCTGGTACGTCCCCGATGACTTCCAGTGGCGCCGGGACATCGGACTTGTCGCGGGTGAAGCCAATGTCTCCGTCGTAACCGCCGACCGAAACGTCAACGACAATTGCCAGTCCTGGGAACAGTCGATCGACCTCGGTCCACTTCCGTCGCAGGCTGTCGAAGCGCCATATCTTATGGCCCTTTGCGAGTTTGTCGAGCTCGAAGAACGGCACCGAACATAGCTCGTCTCGCTGTAAGTCTGGTGCATCATCCCCCGGTGGATCCTTGCCGATTGCACGCCAGGCTACTTGTACATCGCGATCATCTGTGGCACGGATGTACCGCGAGACGTCGATATCATGGCCTGCAAGATCGGGCTCGGTATCGAACAGCTCGAGGAGGTCTTTCTTACGTAAGACAGGCAGTGCCGGCTCCTCCGCATCCTTGGCCACACCTGAGAGCGAGGACGGGCTGACATCGTGAAGCAACTCCAGTCGCGCGCGCGCGATGGTTAGGAGCTCCGGTTCGTACGGAAGACAGAGGTCTTCGTCCGCGGTGTCGAGATCGATCCAGATCGCGCGTGAGTTGTCATGCTCGCCTGCACGGTTCAAACGCCCGAACCGCTGCACCATGGACGGCCATGGTGCGAGCTCGGTAAACAACGTCTTGGCCGAAATATCGACGCCGGCTTCGATGGCCTGGGTCGCGACCAATACGCCCTGGAAGGCGCCGCTCAGCGCTGCGTTCTGGATACGGCGGCGATCACCGGGACGAAACCGGGAGTGAACCAATGCGACGGCTTGCACAGTTCCATCCTTGGCCAGGAGGGCACGCAATTCCTGGGCACGGGCGACGCGATTCACGACGACGAGAGTCAGACTCCCAGGCTCGTGTGCAGCTGCGATCTCCTTGGCCAGAGCACCCAGACTACCTTTCTTGCCACTGGCGGCGGTGGCCTTCGTAAGCGTCTTCTTCGCATGCAAACGCTGCTTCAGCGCAGGTTCGGTTGCGCTGAATGGCTGCTGTGTGTACTCACGACGGACATCCACGGTCCGCAGGCGGTCTGCTGCAAGCGTCGCTGTCATCCACACGGTCTTCGCCGACCCCGCAACTTGCAGTTCCTCACGGAATGCTTGCAGCTGGGCCGCTGTGGATGCGCCAACTCCCATCAATTGCACTTCGTCCATCACCCATGTGCAGTCGTTCTGGAGCAGTGCGAAGTGCACGGGCCAGCGGTAGCGGCTCATCGCGTATCCTCGCATGAGTGCCCGGGATAGCAGCTGATCCTGGGTACCGATCAGGATGCTGTTACGGTCCGGATGCTCTTCCCATGCTTCGTCTACGGCACCACCAAGCAGCAGGTGAACACCAAGTTGCTCTGGGCTAAACTGGAGCCGCTCACGCCATCGCTCGACAGCACGTGCTGTCTGTTCCACGAGCGTTCGCATCGGTAGGCAGAACACCAGCCGATGCCCAGCTTCTGCTCGTTGCTCCAGTGTTCCGTGCAGTCGCCGCCACAGCCAACCGAGTACCGCGGTTGCCGTCTTACCGGAGCCGGTAGGTGCTTCGAGTAGGTCTGGCAGCATCGGGGCCAAAGCGAAATCTCTCTGATACCCGTAGGGTAGTTGACCCGTTCCGGTACGAAAGAACTCGTCAAACGTCAGCACGGGCTCTCCATACTCATTCGGCAGTATCGCACCAGGCATGAACCCGCTGTGCGTAGGCTTCCGTCGTTCGGTAATCGAGGAACGCGAATCGTGTTCCCTGGCGCTCCGGCCCCGAGTCGTGCGGTTCGCTCATCGAGCGCATGACTTACGCCGCTGTTCGCAAAGCATGTGTGCCACACAGTTCCACGCGCAACCATCAGAAATTCCTTGTCGAACGTTCGGCGCCCAACCCAAGCACCGTACTCCTCAGCGGGGGCCGATCCAAGTGTTTGCGTCCACGCGTTGATGCCCACTGACAACCGCTGGGTACAGGGATCGCTTCAGGCCGCTAGGCCACCCGCCAGGCCCTCGAACGCGTGCCCGGCTTGTTATCTGCCGCTGCCGAACCGGACGTGCCGGCGGTTGCTGCCACGTCTGCTCATGGGAAGCTCATATGTGTTCGCCCCGAACGGCTGGCCTCTGCGAAACGCCAGCGCGGCATCGTGCGCCTGATGGCAGCGTTTATCTCAAGGTGTACGTGGGTGTCGTGCGTTCGCCCGTGCACGGATCTGTCGTCATCGCCTGCAACGTGCACCATGCCTCGGCTGTTCCAGGTGCTCGAGTAGCCCGATGGAGGCGCATGCCGTCGCCGTGAGGGATGCGCGACCGATCGACGCTCGCACCGATGCAACTTGCTGCGCTGTTGCTGGAGGAGACGATGGCAAGAGCTCAGCGAAGAAGACGTCGAGGAGCTCCTTCCTCTCACCTATAGACGTTAGGCGTTGCGTTGAGCCGTGGACTTGTGCTTGTGGCGGCGGCGAGTCGCCCTCGGTCGCCTCGCCGCGCTTAGGTTTCCCGGGCACGGTATTTGAGCTCGGTATGCCATTCTCGATCGATGCTCATTAAGCATGAGAGTTCTTTTGTACCCGAAACTCTATTTGCGCATTTTTTAGGGACTAACGGAATGTAGCTTCGATCTAAGAATGATGAGGATGCTGCAAAGCGCCTCACGTTGCGACAATGTGCTCCCGCTTCGAGGTGCATCGACATTGAGAGTGGTAGCTTGCTCCAAGCTTAGGTGAGGATCGTTTCGATTTCGAACATTGTTGAGTGGGCCGAGGCGGTGATCGCGCTCGACGCGCCGGGGCCGTTGCCCGTGCGGATCGTGCTGGTTCCGAGCGAGGCATATGCACATGCGCTGCGCGTCGAGCTCGTGGAACGGGCGCCGCGCGTGCTCGCAGGGACGCGGTTCCTCACGGCCGCGGCAGCTGCACGTGCCGTGCTCGACAACGCGGGCGTCGCGTACCGGATCGGCGAGGAAGTGCGCCGGCCGCTTCGGCTTCGCAAGCTGTTCCGGGCGCGGCCTGCGCTCGCGGCGTATCGCGTGGGCGATCTGCGCACCACGGGGTGGGAAGCCGCGTTCGCGGCGACGATCGAGCAGCTCGAGCGAGCGGTGCTGCGCCCCGAAGATCTGGAACAGATCGGGGATCCTCGCGCCTTGGACCTGGCGGCGGTCTGGCGCGCCGTGGACGAGGATGCCGGTGCGTCGTGGAGTGTGTCGCGCGTGATGGTGGAGGCGCATGGCGTGCTCATGGCCGATCCAGGCGCATGGCCGTTCGATGGTCCGGTACTTGGTGCCGTGTCTGCCGGCGTCGACGCTGCGCACGCACGGCTGCTGCATGCGATTCCGCGGCTCACGCTCGGGATCGTGGCAGGACGGCCCGCCAGGCGACGGGCGCTGGATCGGATGCGTGGGTTGTTCGGCGACGTCGCTGCGGAGCTCGTCGCGCCGACGGTCGAGGCCGCGGCCCGAGCGCCCTGGGTGTGCGGGGATGGGGAGCTCGCCCTGTTGGCGGAGTATCTGTTCGAGCCGCCCGAGCGGTTGGCCGACACGGAGCGCCGCCGCAGTCGCGGGCCTGATGGCAGCGTCGCGCTCGAGCTGCACGCCGGTGTAGACGAGGAGCTCGACGCGGCGGCGCGCTGGGTCGCCGAGGAGGTATTCCACCACGGGACCGCGCTGCAGGACATCGCGATCCTCGTTCCGACGCCCGATCCGCTGGCCGCGCTGGTGGCGGAGCGCATCGAGGCGCTGCCCTGGCCAGGCGACACGCGACCGGTGTACCTGGCATGTGGGCGCCCGGCGGTCTCGACGGCGACCGGGGCACGACTCTGCGCGATCGTTCGCGCGCTGCGGGCGTTTCTGCCGGCCGGAGCGATGATCGAGATCCTTCCCCGGTTGCGGCTGACCGGCATCGAGGGCCATCTGTCGCCGGGGCGCGCACGCGCGCTGGCGGGGAAGCTCGGTACGATCGGCGGCAGTGCGGCAAGGCCCCAGGATGTACTGCGGTGGGGTGACCGGTTTGCCAGGATCGAGCTCGACGAAACGGAGCGTGCCGTCCGGCCGGCGGTCGAGGCGCTCGTCGCCGTTGCGGCGGGGATGATCGGCGGGGCGCCGCTGGGCCAGCTCTGGAAGTCGGTGCGCGGGTTCGTCGACGAGCATGTGATCGCGCCACGCGAGGGGAAGGCGCTCGTCGAGCAACTCGAGGACGAGGTGTGCGCGCTGGCGGACGACGCGGTGACCGCACAGGTGATCGGCGCCGAGGCCGTCGAGCTCATCGAAGCCACGCTGTGCGCGATGCGGCTCGAGGCCGGTCGCCATGGCGAGCCGGCGATCTACGTCGGGACCGTCGCGGGCGCCGCGGGCTTGCCGTTCTCCGCGGTTCGCGTGATCGGCCTCGCCGAGAGCGTCTTTCCGGGCACGTTGCGCGCTGATGCGATCCTGCCGGCCGATCTGCGCCGCCGGCTGCCGCCGTACGCGATGGCCAGCGACGACGACTTCGCGATCACGCAGCTGCATGCGTTCGACCAGGTGGTTCGCGGAGTGAGGCACCGGCTGTGCGTCTCCGCGCCTCGCGCCGACTTCGACGGCAGCGAGCGTGAACCAGCCGCGCTGTTCGTCGAGATAGCCGCCGCGCTCGCACGGCCAAACGCGATCACCGGCGAGCGCGCGCGTGTGATCCCGACCGTCGCCGAGCTGGAGCGCGATGCGTTTCGCGTGGCCCGTGCGGCGACGGTTGCCCGGCGTGCCGAGTCGCCGCTGACACCGGCGTGCTGGCTCGATCGCGTCGCAGGGGGAGGACGCCCGCTGCCGAGCGCGTGGTCGCGCGCCGCGGTCACGGAGCCAAGCGCCATCATCGAGCGCGCCGCGACGATGCACGGGGAGCTCGGTGCCCAGCCCCTGACGGTGCGCACGCCGGGTCTAGATGCAGAGCGCCCGCTGTCTGCGTCGACGCTGCGCATGCTGCTCACCTGTCCGCAGCGCTTTCTGCTGGAGCGCATGCTGTGGTTCCGGCCGCGGACCGGCGGTGTGGAGACGCACCGGATCGATCCGACCACCTACGGTACGCTATTTCACAAGGTAGCCGAGGTCTTCGCGCGCGCGCACGGCCTCGCGTTCGGCGCCCGCACGCACGATCTCGCGCACTGGCTCGACGAGAGCGACCGCATTGCCTGCGCGGCGTTCGATGCGTTCCTGGCCGAGTATCCGTTGATCGGCGAGGGTGTCATCGACGCCGAGCGCAGGAGGTTGCGCCGCGACGTTCGCAGCTTCTTCGAGCACGACTGGGACGCCGGCCGGCCGCGCAGGTTCGTGGCGGCGGAGCGCGTGTTCGGCGAGGCCGCCGCCGTCTCGCTCGCGACGAGCGCCGGCCCGTTGTTCGTCATCGGCCGCATCGACCGGATCGACGTCGAGGGCAACGTGACCGTGGTTCGCGATCTGAAGACCAGCCGTGCGCGGCCGCGCGAGCGCGAGGACGCCGATCCCAACGTCATCCTCGACCTCCAGCTCGGCGTGTATGTCGCCGTGGCCGAAGGCCTTGCGGCTGAATGGTCGCTTCCCGCGGAGGTCTCGGCCGCGTACGTGTACGTCGATCCGTTCGCCGCCGAGCGTGAGCGATCGTTTCGCGCCGACCGCCAGGCGTTCCGGGCCGCCGGGGCGCGCTGGTTCGAGCTGGCGATGGGGCTGATCCGCGAGCAGAGCTTTGTCCGGACACCGGACGCGAACGATTGCCGTATGTGCCCGTTCTCGGTGGTCTGCGGCGACGACACCACGGCCATCCGCGAGCGGCTCCGCGGGGCGGAAGGAGCGCTCGCGGCGTTCCGGGACCTCAAGGCATGAGGCTCGTCGACGACGAAGATCGCCGGCGAGCCATCGTCGAGCGCGAGCGCAACGTCATCGTCGACGCCTCGGCGGGCACCGGCAAGACCAGCCTCGTGGTCGATCGCCTGGTGGAGCTCATCGCGCCGCAGGATGGCAGCGCCGCCATCCCGATCGAGCGGCTCGCAGCGATCACGTTCACCCGCAAGGCCGCCGGTGAGCTGCGCGTGCGCACCCGGCAACGCATCCTCGAGAAGCTCGCGACGCTGCCGCCCGGTTCGCCGCGGGCCGCGCCGCTGCGCCATGCGCTGGGCGGCATCGATACGGCACATATCGCGACGATCCACGGGTTCGCCGATCGCCTGCTTCGCAAGTGGCCCGCCCAGGCGCGCCTCGATCCACGCTACGAGCTCGAGGACGATGGCGATCGCCTGGCGGGCGAATGCTTCGAGGTGCTCGTCCACGCCGCCGAAACGCGGACGCTCGGCGAGCTGGTGCGCGGCTGTGCTGCCGCCGAACGCGTCGGCGAGGCCATCGCGACCATCCTCGACGCCCAGCGCGCAGGGCTCCGCCTGCGATCGCGGGAGACCGAGCACTGGACCTATCACGGCCTGGATAACCTGGTCGCCGGGTTCGTGTTCCACCGAGACATCGAGGCACCTGACCCTGCCGCGCTCGAGCTGGATCGCGCCGCGCTCGAGCAGTTCGCGGGCGAGTTCCTCCAGCTCGTCGAGGGGCTGTCACCCGAGACGCGCGGTGGCCGCTGGCTCGTCGAGACCGGCGCGATCGTTCGCAACGTGATCGCCGAGCCCGATCCGGTGGTGATCTTCCGCGAGCTCGTCGAGCGGCTCGAGCGCGGCCCGCACGGCAGGGCGAGTGATTCACCGAGCAAGGCGCAGGACTTTCCCGGGGACGATCGAGCGTGGAATGCCTGGCGGGCGTTCGATGGCGACGACCGCAAGAAGCCGGTTCGTTCGCGGCCGCTGCGCGACGATCTGCTGGCCCCGCTGCGGCGGTGGCTCGCGATCCGGCTGGCCCGCCTGCGGCCCGTCGTGCTG
>Ga0134121_10003883_pt1 | contig 12303 bp, 8 predicted proteins | sample KB301_FD_96463 | JGI IMG/M metagenome (GOLD analysis project Ga0134121, IMG submission 96463) | Terrestrial soil microbial communities without Nitrogen fertilizer from Kellogg Biological Station, Michigan, USA - KB3-0-1 | ecosystem: Environmental > Terrestrial > Soil > Unclassified ...
AAACTCGATGCCGACGACGACGAACTCAAAGGCGCTGCGCGCGCGGCCAACTGCCATGAGTTCATCTCCCGCCTGCCGGACGGCTACGACACGCGCGTGGGCGAACGCGGCGTGAAACTGAGCGTGGGCGAAAAGCAACGCGTCAGCATCGCGCGCGCGCTGTTGAAGAACGCGCCCATCCTGATCCTCGACGAAGCGACCGCCAGCGTTGACACGGGCACGGAGAGGTTGATTCAGGAAGCGCTCGAACGGCTCATGGCTGGCCGCACCAGTTTCGTGATTGCGCATCGCTTGAGCACGATTCGCCAGGCCGACCAGATTCTGGTGCTGCGCCACGGGGAAATCATCGAGTGCGGCACGCATGAGGAACTGGTCGAACTCGGCGGTCTCTACGCCAGACTAGCCCGCATTCAAAACACGACGACGATCGAGGAGGGTTTTGAAAAACTGGCGGTGAGTTGACTCACTCGATGCTGCGCGCAAAATAGCAGCAGTATTTGTTATCGTGCATTAACAAAACCGCAACATTGCCACTGCGCTTCGCAATTTGCAGAATGCGAGGCGGAGGGACATGACCCCGGTGGTGAGAAAGAACGCGAAAATCAAAATAGCTCCCATCATGAATGGGATGGCAGTTTCGCACACGTCAGGAGGAAACATGCGGCGGCAACCCCACAGGATAGCCGTGCTAACGGCTAAACACAGCAAGCTGGTCAGCAAGCTCGCGGTGCCGACCACGACACTTCCGACTCCGAGGTTGCGAATACGACCGCGTGCGGCCAAGTATTCCTCGCGAGTATCCCAAAATGTTTGTGTGCCGCACTTGATGCAGTAGCGAAGTTGAGGCGTCGAGGAGGGCTCACCACACGATGGGCACCGGCAAGAGCAGGTAACGTCGTCCTCGAAGTCCCTCCAAGACGTATTACAGTCAGGGCAGAGATGTCCCGCTTCGGCCAAGCAAGTCTTATGAGCGACCGATTTGCACCCAGAGCAGCCCGTGGCATCAAAGTGCAAGACAACAGCGCGACGACAAAAGCAGCAGTCAAAGCCAGCGAGTTGCATAGACAATATTAAATCGAGCCGCGGTGTGTGTTCCCATCTATGAGCGGCCAGTCATTGGAATGGTGCCTCTCATCATACGGTATAACAGCGATAGACAAATTCGCGTGAACGGCCACCTCCCGGTTTGACATCGCGCTGCAGGGATCGCGGATCTGAAACCCACGCGAGAATTTGTTCGGCGGACTTCTGTGGCTGGGTGCCCAGCGCGTTGTGGTCGGCGCGCCACAGAGTTTTACCGCCGCGATGCCCGGGACAATTCTTCCGCAGCCACCAGCGCACAAAACACCACGGCACCAGCGGATCCACCAAGCCGGCCAGGTAAAACACAGGCAGATGAGTTTGTCGCGCGACCGGCCGCAAATCGTTGTCCGCGATCAGGGCGTAACGATGAACAATCGCCCGCCGATCGGCTTCGTTCGTTCGATTGATGACAAATTCGTTCACGCAACCCAGCGTTTCGGGCGCGCGGCGGTGGCGGAACTTCGCGTAGCGCGCATAAGCGGCACAGAACAGTTTGACGATCCACATGGGCACACGCGCGCTCACGTGTCGTGCCAGCCGCACCGCCCAATTCACCGGATGCCGCACGAATCCGCCTATCAGAATCAAACCGAGAGGACGAAAGCCATCGGGTGACGCCTGGGAATGCTTGATGATCTGCCAGGCAGGCTGCGAGCCGAATGACTCGCCGAGCAACCATCCTTCGCGAATGCCGTTTGCCGACAATGCTTCTTCGATCTCACGCGCGAGTTCATCCAGCGTGGCGGTCGTTGTCCGCGGATAGGTGAACTCGATGAATCGCGCCTTGCCGGCAATGGCCGCGCGAAAACTGCTCACCAGCGTCCAGTCGCCGTGCATGCCGGGCAGATAAACGAGCGTTGGTAGCGACGCCTCGCCGTGGATGCGGATTTTCAATTCGTCAGCCATTGTGTCGGTAGGGCGGGCTGTCCTCAGCCCGCCGCATTTGGCGGCGTGAAACGCATCGCGCCTTATCCCAACAGCATCTTCGCCAATTCACGATGATTCACCTTTCCGGTTCCGAGCTTCGGAATTTCCTTCACCACTTTGATCTCACGCGGCACGCAGAGATTGGTCAGCCCTTTCGCCTTGATGGCGGTCCGCAGGTCTTCCAGGGTGAGCCGGGGTTCATTCGTCACCGCGACGAGCATCTCGCCTTTGTCTTCGTCGGGTTTGCTCAACACGGCGACCTGGCACCGGAGGCCAAATCTCGGAAACGCGCCGGCCAGAGCGTCTTCGACCGCCGTCAGGCTCACCATTTCGCCGCTCACCTTGGCGAACCGTTTCAGACGGCCGAGAATAGTCACGTATCGTTCGGCATCCACGCTCGCTATGTCGCCGGTGTCATACCAGCCGCCAAGGGCCTTGAATTTTTCGTTGGCGTCGGGATTCAGGTAGCCCTTCATCACGTTCGGGCCGCGCACGAGCAGGCGGCCGCCGTTGGTCACGCCTTCGACCGGCTCAAGTTTGTATTCCATGCCCGGCAACAATCTTCCCGCCGCGCCGTGTTTCGCCTCCATCGGCGTATTGAGGCTGATGCCGGGGCCGCATTCGGTCGCGCCGTAACCTTCGAGGATGCGCACGCCAAACCGCCGCGCCCACAGATTCGCCGTCGCTTCCTGCACTTTTTCCGCGCCGGCGAACATGTAGCGCAGGCTGCGAAAGTCATACGGATGGGCCTTGCGCGCGTAGCCGTTGAGGAAGGTGTTCGTGCCGATCATGACGGTGCAATCGCGGTCGTAATACACCGTTGGCACGACGCGGTAATGCAGCGGAGACGGATAAATGAACACATAAACGCCGCGCACGAGCGGAAACAGCGTGCCGACGGTCAGGCCGAAACTGTGAAACAGCGGCAGCGCGTTGAAGATGCGGTCGCTGTCCTCGATGTCGGTAATCACGAACAACTGCCGGATGTTCGCGATGAGGTTGGTGTGCGTCAACTCAACGCCTTTCGGCATGCCTTCGGAGCCGCTGGTGAACAAAATGACGGCGGTGTCATCCGGTTGAACGGGCGCCATCCGGAGCGCGGAACGGGGAAACAGTTTGTGCCTCAAGGCCGCTAAGTATTTTTCGAAGTCAGAAATTCGGGCCCGCACGTCTTCGAGGAAAATCATTTCGACGCCCGCCTTGACGAGCGGATCGACATTGATCCTCGCCCGCTGGAGGAAGGAGCGCGAAGTGACGATCTGCTTCAGCCCGGCGAGTTGCGCGCAGGCGAGCATCGTCGAGGTTCCGGTCGAATAGTTCAAAATCGCCGGGACTTTCCCGGCGGCCCAGAGACTCAACAGCGCGACGGGTGTGGCGTTGATGTTGGGCAAGAGGACGCCGATGCGTTCGCCAAGTGTCGCGCTGAAAACCCTGCGCCATTGCCTGGCCATCAAATCAACGCCGATCATCAACCGGCGATAGGTGAGCGTCTGCCGCGTCGCGTCCTCCATGACGATGAACTTCGGGCTGAAGTGCGCGCGCGCGGCCACAGCGGCGAGGAGGGTGGCGGGCTCCTGTTGCATTTCGATGGCGAAGCGGTGGGCAATCATCTGATCGCGGAGCCAGGTGGTCAGGGTCGCGCGGGCCTGCGTTGCGCTGACGCGTTCGAGCTTTGGCGGGGTGAGCGCGTCTTTGAAGTGCACGGTGACGCGCGGAAACCATTGCTTGAGATTCTGGTTCATCGTCAGCATTCGCGGCAGGCGATCCAGGCCCCGCACGTGGCAGGTGATGACTTTGGCGCCGGTTTTGTGGAGCAGAAAGCCGGTGCCATCGAAAAGTTTCATCAACGAACCGGTGCGGGTGAGCCGCCCCTCGGCAAAGAGCACGAGCCGGCCGCCACTCTCGAGGAATTCCGCCATGCGCTTGAGCGAATAGGGCGAGGCCGTGTCGATCGGGAAGGTGCGCGAGTTCAGCATGATTTTGCGGTGCACCCAACTGGTTTGCGCGGTCACGCTGGAGACGACGAACTTCCAATCGTCTTCCAGACACATCCCGAGAAACAGCCAGTCAATCATTGCCGTGTGATTGGGAAGGAGGAGGACCGGGCCCGGAACGTTCAGGGCGGCCACATTGTAGGCCCGGAAACGAAAAAGCAACCGGAGCAGGAACCGGATCAGGGTTTTCATGGTTTGGAGAATCTCCTCAACAACGCTTCCCCCGAAAGCCACAGGATGATCGCCGCGGTGAGGAGAACAGAGAGTGGTCCGAGCCAGTGGTCGAGAGGCAGGCGGGCGGCGCGGCTCAACACGAGGCGGCCGGAAATCGTTTCGCCCGGGCCGGGGTAAGGCGCGGAGGCAATGGCGTGTCCCGAGCGGCTAATCAATTGAGAAATGCCCGAACTGCAAACGCGAAAGATCGGCACGCCAAATTCTGCTGCCCGCACCGGCGCGATGCGCGCGTGGAGTCTATGCTGATACCCGCCCCAGTCCGCCACGTCCATCGTCGGAACAATGATGGCCTGGGCGCCCTGGCGAACCAGTTTATCGGTAACCCGGCGATAGCTCAGGTCGTAACAAATGCAGAAACCGATTTTCCCCCACGGTGACTCCCACAGCTTTTGTTCCGTGGCGGGACGGCCATCCTTGAAAAACTGGATTGGAACACTTTTGACCTGACTGAAAACCACGTTGCCATCGGGGCCGATAACATAAGCCGTATTGTTGTATTCCGTGGGAGAGACGAAATCTTTCCCGCCGGCGATCAGATGTTTCTTATGCGTTCGGCACCACGCTTTGACGCGTTCGGGAATTGGGCCGTCGAAGGTGTATTCACTCAGCACGAGCAGTTGGACGTTGCTGTGCTGTGCAACGAGCTTATCCAAAGCGGGCGGCACTTCGAGTGATGCGGGAAACTCCAGTTGAAGACCGGCGACTTGAACTGCGCCGGAATCAGTCGTCAAGGCGGTCGGCGCTGAAAGATTGGCGAAACAACCGATCACGACCGAACACGCGGTTAGTAGAAAGGCGGCACTCACTTTGGGCAGGAGCGAGAGCGTTGTCACCAGCGCCATCAATGCAAACGAGACTCCATATACGCCGAGGCGGGTCACGCTGAAAATCTGCGGAGACGCCGAAAACGCGTAACCAACACTCAACCACGAAAACCGCAGGTAATAGAGTTCGCTGCGGAAATATTCCAGGCCGGTCCAGACGAACGGCACCAGCAACACCGCGAGCCGGCCGAAGCGTCTCCGACACAATCGCGCCAGCGCGACGAACAGTCCGAGCCAGAACGCGAGCACCGTCCAGAGCGCGATTGCCGGCCAGCCGAAGATCGTCCAGAAGAACGTGAGATGCGGAGCATAGACGGCGTAGCCGACGACGAGCCCGAAGTAGAACGCTTTGCGCGGCGTTGGCAGCGCCGCGAGTTGGTAGAGGCAAAAAAGGTAAACAACGATTAAGCAGCTCAATTGCGGGAAGGCGTAAGCCAGGTGAAACGCGACAACGGCGCCTGTCGCCACCGCCAGAGCCGTTTTCCACGACCACGCGCGAATCCCCGTGGACGGTTTTTCCGCGAGGGCGGTTGCCTCAACAGCGGGCGAAGGATGGGGCGCTGTGATCATGTTTTCTCGCCATTGCCGGTCACCTTTCCGGCATTCGCGCACACGCGGATCAGGTCGTTGACCAGTTGATTCGCTCGATTAACGGCCAGTTCGCCCCAGACTTTTTCCGCCGCGGTGTAGTAATGCGGCAGTATTTGCTGGACGAGTTTTCGGCCGGCGGCGGTCAGCACGACCCGATAGGCGCGGCGGTCTCCGGCGTTGTCGCGACGCTGCACCAGTCCGCGCGCCTCGAGGCGGTCCACGAGGCCGGTCACATTCGAGCGATGCATGATGAGCGAACGACTCAGCTCGACTTGCGTGGAGCCCGCGGGCTGATCGTAGAGCAGGTTGAGGACGTTGAACTGGCTGGGGCTGAGATCCCATTGCGCAAAGAACAGGCGGCTGGCGTTCCAGAGGGATTCGGCGGTGCGCAGCAGTTGCAACAGCGCCCCGTAGCGCGGCCCCGGGGATGTGGCATTGGCAGCCATACACAGATGGTTTACGCCTGGATTGTTGATATGTCAACAATAGGCTTGGGCCTTCATTTCAGGCCGTCCTCCCTGCCGTCCGACTGGAGATGCCCGGTCGGCCGTTCGCGCCGCTGCGCTGAATCTTTTTGACGCGGGCCGCGTCTTTGAGTGAAATACGGAAAAACCAAAGGCAACAAGATATGCGTTTAACAGGTTCAAATAACAACGGGAGATGGGTCGGAATTGCGGGCGCGGCGCTCGTCACGCTCTCATTGCTGGCTGCGGACAAGGACAAGAAGCCGGTGGATGTGAGCAAACTGCCGCCGGCGGCCGCCAAAACGGGGCTGACTTTCGCGAAGGACATCAAACCGATCCTCGAGAAGTCCTGCGTGAAATGTCACAGCGGCGAAAAGCCCAAGAGCAAATACCGCATGGACTCGCTGGCAAATGTCATCAAGGGCGGCGAGAGCGGCGACGCGGCCATCGTTCCTGGCAACAGCGCCAAGAGCCCGATGGTGCATTACGTCTCCGACCTGGTCGAAGACATGGAAATGCCGCCGACCGACAAACGGGACAAATACCCTCAATTGACCAAGGATCAGATCGGGTTGATCCGCGCCTGGATCGATCAAGGCGCGAAGTAGTTCTTCATTCTTCCAGCAACGCTCCCGGTCATCATTGGCCGGGGGCGTTTTGTTTTGGGTGTCTCGGACATAACTTCCGTGTTTCCTCTCCGCCGGGTGTGTGGCTTAATCGCCGCCGGAATTCCTATGAGCAAAACCAAAGTCGCCCTGCTCGGCGCCGGGTTCATTGCGGACATTCACATCGAATCGTATCACCGCTTCGTGCCGGATGTCGAAGTAGTGGCCGTGTTCACGCGCAAGCCGGAACGCGCCGAAGCATTCGCCAAAAAGCACGGCCTCGCAAAGTGGTTCAGTGACCTCGACAAGGGCATTACTGAATCCGGCTGCGACGTGGTGGACATCTGCCTGCCCAACTTTCTTCATCATCGCGCCGTGTTGACTGCTGCCCGGGCAGGGAAACATGTCATCATCGAGAAACCGTTGGCGATGAATCTGGAGGAAGCCGACGAAATGATTGCGGCCTGCAAGTCAGCGAATCGAAAACTGATGTACGCAGAGGAACTCTGTTTCGCGCCGAAGTACGAGCGCGTCCGTAGGCTTGTGAATGAAGGCGCGGTCGGAAAGATTTTTCAGATGCGGCAGTGTGAGAAGCATTCCGGTCCGCACAGTGATTGGTTTTACGACGTGAACCAGTCCGGCGGGGGCGCGTTGATGGACATGGGGTGCCACGGCATCGCCTGGTTTCGCTGGATGCTCGGAGGCAACTCGAAGGTCGTGAGCGTGTACGCCCACATGCAGGGAGGGTTGATTCATGAGAAACGCACGCGAGCCGAAGTGAATTCCCTATGCGTCGTCGAGTTTGAAGGCGGGGCCATTGGCGTGGCCGAAAACAGTTGGGCGAAACACGGCGGTATGGATGACCGTGTGGAAGTCTATGGCGATGCGGGCGTCGTTTACGCCGATTTGTTTGTCGGCAACTCGGCGCTTACTTACAGCGAGAAGGGCTACGGCTACGCAATGGAAAAAGCCGGTTCGACGAAAGGCTGGACCTTCACGATTTTCGAAGAGGCATTCAACCAGGGCTATCCGCAGGAGCTGAATCACTTCATCGAATGCGTCCGTGAAGACAAACGGCCGATCGTCACCGGGGAAGACGGGCGGGCTGTGCTCGAGATCATGAATGCCGCCTATCAGTCCGCGCACGCCGGACAGAAGGTCGCGTTGCCGTTTCGGCCGAAGGTCAAGAAGCCGATTGATCTGTGGCTGGCTGGAGCGAACCGCGATTAGAGGAATTGGAGCGGCTTAAAAATGTTGCGGACGCCCGACCCAACCGGGCAGGGCCGCCGGGGCGCGCTTCACGCGCCACAGTTTTTCTAAACAGCCTCGAAAATTCTCAGTTGACTATCTACTACCAGGGTAGTATTACTCCGGTAAATCAATTTGCGCATTCACGTGAGCAGGACCAGGACACATCGCCTCGGCGATCTTCAACTCAAGATCATGAAAGTCCTTTGGGAGCGGGAGGAAGCCACCGTCTCCGACGTTCATGAAGCGCTCATCGGCGAGCGCGATCTGGCCTACACGACCATGGCCACGATGCTCCGCAAGATGGAGGCGCGCGGACTCGTCAAACACCGCGTCGAAGGGCGCAGCTTTGTCTATCGTGCCGCGGTGGCTTCGGACGCCGTCACCCGCGGGATGTCGGATCACCTGCTCGACCGGTTGTTTGAAGGCAGCCTGGCCGACATGGTCAGCCACTTGTTAACGACGCGTGAAGTCAGCCGCGAAGAGTTGTCCAAGATCGAGAAGCTGATTGCCGAACGAAAGAAGTCCGCATGAATCCGGCGCCAACTCTGCCAACGTGGCTGCAACTGCTGGGCTTGCTGGCCGCGGAAGGCGCGCTGGTCGTGACCGCCGCGGCGCTGTTGCAACGTTGGGTCGGTTCCGCTGTCTGGCGGCGCACGATCTGGCAGGGAAGCGTGGCGGGTTTGCTGTTGCTGGTCGTGATCGAACTGTCCGGCGCGGGGCGGGCGTTTGCCGGCTGGATGCTTGCGGGGTCGCAACCTCCGAAAACCGGGGTAAACCGATCTGTTGCGGTCGAGCCGGTCGGGCCAGCTTCGGCAACATCGCCGCAACTGCGAACGGAATTCCTCGATCGCGTCGCAGCACAGGTTGCGCACAACCGCCAGCGCGGAATTCCTGGTATATCGCCAGCCTCCGCACCGTTTGCGCTGGCCAGCCAGTCCGTTCGCAATTCGGCTGCGTCGTCGGCGGTGCCGGAGTGGCACGACTCCGTGTTTGATTCCATGGCGATTCTTTGGCTGGGAATTGTCTGGAGCGTTGGCGCGGTCCTCGTCCTTTCGCGGGCTTGCGCGGCCCGGCTTTTATGCGTGCTCTTCCGCTTACGGCGGCGGCCTGTTGCCGATTGCGAATTCGAGGAGCGCGCACGGGCGCTCGCCGGCCGATTGCGATTTCGCCGGCGCATAAACTTCGTTGAATCGGCGCGTCTGACCGTGCCGATTGCTTTCGGGATTTTTCGTCCCACGGTCGGGTTGCCCGGTGATTTCTCGAGTCGGTTCAGCGACGGGCAGCAGGAAACCATGCTGGCGCACGAACTCGCCCACCTCGCCGCCCGCGACCCTGTCTGGTATCTGCTCGCGGATCTGGCTGCCGCGATTCTGTGGTGGCACCCGCTGGTCTGGTGGAACCGACGCCAGTTGCACGCGGCCAGCGAAGCCGCCGCGGACGAAGCGAGTCTGCTTGTCACGAATGGACCCAGCGTGCTGGCGGAATGTCTCGTCCAGTTCGGCGCGCAAATCACGCGAAGGCGTCCCGCGGCGTGGATGGGAGTCGAGGGAAGCGGACTTCGATCTGCGCTCGGCCGCAGGGTCGAGCACCTGGTGCGGTTGCGCGGTCGTGCCTGGAGCCCGCCCGGCCGACTGCGCGTCGCTTCCGCGAAGGTGGTAGGCTCGATGGCACTGGCAGGCGCGACGCTGCTGTGCACCGCGTGGGTCGGTCCTCAAACTTTGAACAAAGGAGAGTCTATGAAAAACATGAAAGAAACCTGGAAACGTTCGCTGGCCGCGTTCGCGCTGCTGACGACGCTGGGAACCGAAGACAATGTTGCGCTGGCCAACGCGGATCAGCGATCGGACGACGCGAAGGCAAGACCGGCGGAGGCGACGGCGAAGTCAGAGGCCGGGAAATCCGCACGTTCTCCAGCGAGCGAGCCTTTGGCTGACGAGCAAAGGCTCACGAAGGTTTACTCGCTCAAATACAGTGATCCCGCGGATCTGATGCCTGCGTTGAAACCGGCGCTTTCCGATCCGAGCCGGATCGTCACGGACGAGCGCACGCACTCACTGATCGTTGTGGGATCATCGAATGAGTTGCGCGACGTTGGGGCGCTGATTGCGAAACTGGACAAGAAGCCAGCTGGGAATGTTCCGAATGAGAACGCCGTCCATGAGGAAACTTCGCCCGAACACTCTTTTTACAACCGACTGATGATGGAGCGATACGGACTGATCCCAAAAGGTTCTTCCGCGACGGATTCGCCGGTGAACAAAGAAAAAAACCTGATCACGTCCAGGCTGGAGAGAATCGTTCTGAGCGAAGTGATGTTCGACAGCCTGCCGCTGCCGCAGGTCGTGGAGTATCTCAAGGAAGAGGCGGCGAAGCGTGATCCGGAGGGAATCAATTTTCTGATCAATCCGAACGTTGCCACCCCCGCCGTCACGCACGTCGCCGATCCCACAACCGGCCTGCCCGTCCCTGCTCCAGCGCCCGAACCGTTGGACATGAACAGTGTCATCATTCGAATCAACCCGCCGCTGAAGAACGTGCGGCTGAAAGACGCGCTCGATGCGATCGTCAAGGTCGCGGACCGGCCCATTCAATACTCGGTCGAGCCTTACGGTGTTGTGATCTCCCAGGATCGGGACGCCTCCCAACACGCTTCCGTCCAGCCGTCGCCTGCCGAAACGACGATGTTGCAGGTCCGCACTTTCAAGGTGGACACCAACATCTTTCTCGCGGGTGTGGAACGGGCCTTCGGAATCAGTCTGGGCAGTGGTTCCGGCGCGGACAACTTTGATGCGGAAAAGATTCGAATCAGGCTGGAGCAGGCGGAGAAAGACGTGAAGCGCGTTGCAAGAAATGTCGAGACGGGCCTGGTTCCTACCGACGATCTGGAAAAGGCGAAGCTAACGAGGGATTTGCTGGCGCTGGACCTGAAGCAGGTGGAATCCGGCCGGGGCAAGGCGGTTCCGGAGTCGAAGACCCAAACCCACGAGATCCAAAACGCGTTGCGACGGTTGCTGACACAACTCGGAATCAACATGGATCTGCCGAGCAAGGCCGTGTTTTACAACGAACTGACCGGCATCGTCATGGTGCGCGCCTCCTTTGAGGATCTGGAAATTGTAAAAGCGGCGATTGAAACGCTGGGGGGATTCGTTGTGGAAGCGAATGGGTCCCAACTCCCGGCTCGCGACTCTCAGTTTTATCAGAATGAAATGATGCGGCGTTACGGGCTTCTTCCATCCAACAAATGAGGTTCAGCCGGCCGATCTTGTTTTCCACAGGCCGTCACGACCGGTTCAGCGCGCTGAGGACCGCTTTGACGGACGCGAGTTCAATGTTCGTGTCCATCCCGGCGCCCCAGCGAGTGTCGCCGGCGGCGTGTTTGATCTGGATATAAGCGATCGCGGCCGCTTCCTCCCCGGAACTGAGGGCGTGCTCGCTATATTGCGTGATCTCGAAACGCGGCACTCCGACGGTCGTGAATCCGTGGACGAGAGCGGCGAGAGGACCGTTCCCTTCGCCGGCCAGCTCGACCGGCTTGCCTTCACGCAACAGCCGGGCCCGGCAACTCACGACGCCGTTGCGGCTGTCGGTTTCGAAACCCTCGAGCTGCCACGGGGATTTTCGTTCAATGTATTCGCGCCAGAACATCGCCTTCAACTCCGCGCCACTGACTTCGCGGCCGAGCCGGTCCACTTCGTCGTTGGCAATCGGGCCGAACTCGCGCTGCATGTCTTTGGGCAAGGCGATGCCGAATTCGCTTTCCAGCAGATAGGCCACGCCGCCCTTGCCGGACTGGCTGTTGACGCGGATGACCTCGCGGTATTCGCGGCTGATGTCGGTCGGGTCGATCGCGAGATACGGCACGTCCCAGAACCGTTGCCCGCCTTGCTTCCATTCCGCCAGGCCCTTTCGGATCGCGTCCTGGTGCGACCCGCTGAAGGCCGTGAAAACCAGTTCCCCCGCGTACGCCTGTCGCGGAGGGACCGTCATGCCCGTGCACCGCTCGTAAACCTCGAGAATGGCGTTCAGGTCCGTGAAATCGAGTTTCGGATCAATGCCGTGCATGTAGAGGTTCAACGCGACCGTGATGATGTCCACGTTGCCCGTCCGTTCGCCGTTGCCGAAAAGAGTTCCCTCGACGCGATCCGCGCCCGCGAGCAAACCCAGTTCCGTCGCAGCGACGCCCGTGCTGCGGTCATTGTGCGTGTGGAGGCTGACCACAAGAGAATCCCGGTTCCGGATGTTCCGGCCAATCCACTCGATCTGATCGGCGTAAATGTTCGGCATCGCGACTTCCACCGTGTCCGGCAGGTTCAAAATCATCTTCCGG
>Ga0134121_10003884_pt1 | contig 12301 bp, 8 predicted proteins | sample KB301_FD_96463 | JGI IMG/M metagenome (GOLD analysis project Ga0134121, IMG submission 96463) | Terrestrial soil microbial communities without Nitrogen fertilizer from Kellogg Biological Station, Michigan, USA - KB3-0-1 | ecosystem: Environmental > Terrestrial > Soil > Unclassified ...
CAGAACGAGGTGCTGTTCCTCGGCGAGAGCACGTGGCCCGGCCGCGTCTTCAAGCTCACGCTCGACGGACGCGTGATCGGCGTGATCGGCAAGTCGGGACGCAACCTCAAACAGTTTTCCGGCGCGCACGCGCTCGCCTGTCCGACCGAGCACGAGATCTACGTCGCCGAGAGCTCGAACTGGCGCGTGCAGAAGATCGTGCTGCACCCGACGAAGGCAACAGCGAGCCGCTGAGCGCGCGATCGCTCAGCCGGCGAAATAGCCGCTGCGGGCCTTGACCGTGGCCGCGGGGCGCCGGACGCGCACGTCGAGCCGCCGCCATTCGCGGCCGCCGCTGCCGGCTTCGATGGCGAGGATGTACTGCTGGCGCAGCTCGTCGATCAGCTTCGACGAGGCGACGACGGTTTCGACCAGGGTGCTCGCGAAGACGAACTGGCCGCCGGTCCATTCGGACAGATCGCGCAGGTCGGCCGCATCGGACGCGGTCGAGCGTTCGACCGCCTCCATCATGATCCGCTGATCCAGCGACGGCACCGTCGCGACCATGTAGACCGGGACGTCGATCGAGCTGGCCAGCCCCGAGACGTCGCGCGCGCTCATCGTGCTGCTGGTGTCGATCCCGTCGGTGAGGACGATGATCGCCTTGAGCGTCGCCGACCGATCGGCGAGCCGGCGGGCGGCCGCGGCGGTGGCGTCGTACAGCGAGGTCGAGCCGAAGGCCGCGAACTCGTCGAGCGCGCCGTGCAGGGTCGAGAGGTTGCGGGTGAAGCTGCGGCGCTCGTGCAGCTCCGAGTCGAACGTGAACAGCGCGACCTCGTCCTGCCCGTCGCGCAGCTGCGACAGAATCGAGGCGTAGGCCTGGCGGGCCATGCCGCTCTTCGACTCGATCCGCATGCTGCCGCTCATGTCGACGAGAATGGCGACGCTGATCGGCGACTGCCGATCCGATCGCAGCGACAGGATCGGACGCAGCTGTCCGTTGTCGCGCACCTCGAAGTCGGTCGGGGTCAGTCCGCTCAGCGCCCTGCCGCGCCCGTCTCGTACCGACGCCTGAATGGTCACGACGTCAACCGCACTCCGGAACGTCGACTGCGGTGGAGATGACACCTCCTGCGCCGTCGTCGGGATGATGAGCGTCGTCGCGAGACCTGCCGCGAGCGTCAGTCGATGCGCGAACCTGGTGATCATGGTGTGGGGCTCGATCGGTTGTATCGGACGCTCGTGCCGAACGCAATAGCATTCGGTCGATTATTGGGGATCGTCCCGAACATCCCGTTCCTCCCCAACAACTCGTGTGTCTCAGAGTGTGTTTCAAAACGAGCCGCGGCCTCAGGTAGCGCAGGCCAGGCTTGCATGATGGGTCGCGGGCAGCCCTGAAGGGCTGCGCTACCGAAATTGTTGAAACGTGCGCTCAGCACCGAAACCCGCTCGAGGCGGACCCCGAACGCGTCGTAGCGCGAAGGCTTCAGCCGAGCGGCCGGCGATCGCCTTGAGCCGTCGCCCGACGTCGTGTCCGGCGCGCAGTGAGAGATCGTAGTGTCCGGCTTCAGCCGGACCGTGATCCCGTCGTAGCGCGAAGGCTTCAGCCGAGCGTCAGCGTGCCGTCGTCGACGCGAAGAACTCGGCGGCGTCGCGATACTGGAAGCCGAGACGCCGCGCGAAGCCCGGATCGAGCGATCCGCTGCCGACGTAGACGCACTGCGACGGGTCGAGCTGATAGCGCCGGATGAACTCGACGCCGAGCCCGGGCAGCGGCTTGCGGCACCAGCAGACCGGCGGTCCGCCGCCGTGCGGGCAGTAGCGCACGTCGATCGTCGCGCCGAGCTCTTCCTGCATCCGTGCAAAGGCCGCGTCGATCTGCGCCGCGTCAACGGCACCGTCGCCGATCTCCGGCCGCCACGCGACGCCGAGCAGCGTCCAGCCCTCCCGAGCGCAGCGCTGCAGGATCCCGGCGCGTCCTGGAAGGATCTCCACGTCGTCGCTCGAGAGAGCCGCGCGCTGACCGGAACGGCTGCGCATGAGGACGCCGTCGCACCAGACAAGCAGCGCGCGGCGACTGCGCGACGGATCCGGCGTCCGCTCGAACGGCACGACGTCGATGCGCGAAAACCCCTCCGACGGATCCGGCGGCTCGAGCTCGCGCTGATAGCGAAACTGCACGGACGGTCCGAACGCGGAGACGTCCGTCCTGGTCGCCGCGCGCATCTCGTCCGGGCCGAGCAGCCGGCCGTAGCTGTCGAGCATCCGCCACGAGGCGTTGACCTGCGCGTCCTCGACACCGGTCGAGAGCCACACGCAGCGGACGGGCAGACCGGCCTCGTGAGCCGCGCGGACGATCGGCGCGCGCGATTTCCGCGAGACGTAGGTGTTGTCCAGGACGACGCGGCTCGCGCCTGACCCGGCGAGGCGCGACAGCGCCGGGACCAGCCCGCGCAGCGATCCGCCGTCGGTGTCGCGGTTCAACCGCGTGTAGCCGCGCGCGACGAAGGCCTGCGCCGCGGTCGACTTCCCGGCGCCGGGCAGTCCCATGATCATCACGACCTCGCCGTCGATCGGCTGCGGCCGCGCCGGCGTGATCGCCGCGCGCGACGCGCGCAGCACGCCGGTCGGAAAATGTGCGTCGAGGAGCGCACGATCGGCGTCGGTCAGCCGGATCGCGTGCGCGCGCGCGATCGATCGCGCGGTCTCGACGCGCGTCGCGCCGGGAAGCGGAACGATCGCGTCCGAGAGATCCAGCAGCCACGCCAGCGCGATCTCGGCCGGCGTCGCCCCGAGACGTGCCGCGACATCGCGGAGGACAACGTCGTGCTGCGCGCGCCGCGCGCGATCGGGACCGCCGAACGGCCGGTGCGCGAGCAGCCGGATGCCGTGGTCGATGCAGTAGCGCACGACGCCGCTCGAGACGCCGGCGTCGTTCCACGGATTGAGCTCCACCTGCACGCTCGCGATGTCGGCGATCCGCCTCGCCTCCTCGATCTGTCCGACCGTCACGTTGCAGAGGCCGATGCGCTCGACCAGCCCGTCGCGCTGCAATGCGGCGAGCGCGCGGACGCTGGTCGTGAACGGCACGCGCGGATCGGGCGCGTGCAGCTGGTACAGGTCGATGCGCGCGACGCCGAGCGCGGCGAGGCTCGCCTCGCACGCCGCCGCGAGATGGCGGGCGCGGCCGTCGGGGATCCAGCGGCCCTGCGGGCGGGTGAGGCCGCCCTTGGTGGCGATCCGCACGGCGCCGCGTTCGACGCGTGCCGTCGCCAGCCCTCGCGCGATCAGCCGCTCGTTGTGGCCGACCTCGCTCTCGTCGCGGCAATACGCGTCGGCGGTGTCGAGCAGCGTGACGCCGGCGTCGAGCGCCGCCTGCAGGACGGCGATGGCACGCGCCTCGTCGCGGTCGGCCTCGGTGGACAGCCGCATGCAGCCCATGCCGGCCTCGCGCGACACGGTCACTCGCTGCGGAGCGCGGCCATCGGATCGGTGCGCGCTGCGCGCAGCGCCGCTGGAAGCACGGCGGCGGCGCCGGTCGTCATCAGGACCACGGCCGCGATCGCGACGCTGATCAGATCGGCGCGCCCCGCCGCAACGACCATGCCGCGCAGTCCGCGCGCCGCCCAGATCGAGAGCAGTCCGCCGGCCGCGAGTCCGCCTCCGATCATCGCCGCGCTCTGTCCGAGCGTGGCTGCGACGATGCGCATCGGATCGGCGCCGAGCGCCATTCGAAGCGCCAGCTCGGTGCGCCGGGCCGCGACGTCGTGCGCGGCGACGCCGAACAGCCCGATCGCGCTGAGGACCGAGGCGAGCAGCGCAAAGGCGCTGAACGCCGCCGTGAGCAGCCGTCTCGCCGGAACGCCCGGCGACATCGTGACGACATCGTCCATCCGCCGGACGCCGTAGACCGGCAGCGTGCCGTCGAGCCGCGCAACCGCCTCGCGCACCGCGGCGATCACGTCCGCCTCCGGCCGCGCGCTTCGAACGACCAGCACGGTGGTGGGAGACGGCGATTGCCATGACGACAGATACACCGTCGTCAGCGGGGATTCGTCGAGCGCACGCTGCCTGACCTCGCCGGCGACGCCGACGACCTCGACCATCCGCGCACTGGCGGCGAGCCAGACTCGCCGGCCGACGGCCGGCTCGCCCGCGAACAGCCTGTCCGCCAGCGATTCGCCGAGCACGATGCGCGCCGGGGCCGCGCCGTCGTCGCCCGCATCGAGCGCCCGGCCGGCGACGATCGGAATGTGCATCACCTCGCAGTAGCCCGGGCTCGCCGAGCGCACGACGGCCTCGCGCCCGCCATCCATGGGCCGCGCGCTGACGATGCTGCGCCCGCGATCGCCGGTCAACGGCAGCTCGTCGACGATCGCGATCGCTCCGTGTCCGAGCCGCTCCTGCAGCGCGCGCTGCAGCGTCGAGTAGAACGTGACGATGCGCTCGGGCGTCGTGTAGCTCGCCGTCGGCAGCGAGACGCGCAGCGTCAGCACGCCGCGCGCGGCGAAGCCCGGGTTGATGCCGAGCACGGTGACGAGCGTCCGGCCGAGGAGCGCCATCGACACCAGCAGCACGAAGGCGAGCGCCACCTCGCCGCTGACGAACACGCGCCGCAGGGTGCGCTCGCGCGGCGAGGCGGTCGTGCCGCGACGCAGCACGTCCACTTCCCGCCGCCGCGCCGCGCCAAGCGCCGGCACGAGTCCACACAGGCACGCGCAGAGGCACGAGACGCCGGCGACCACCGCAATCACCGGCCAGCTCACCGTGAGATCGCGGTTGGCGGCGCCGCCAGACGGCGCCAGGATCAGACGTCCGACGGCTGGCGTCACCGTGATCGCGAGCAGCACGCCGGCGGCCGTTCCGATCGCGGCGAGCGCGACCGCTTCGAGCAGCAGCTGCCGCGCGATCTCGATCGGCCGCGCGCCGAGCGCACTCCGGACCGCGAGCTCGCGGCGGCGATCGATCGCGCGCACCAGCAGCAGGCCGGCGAGGTTGATGAAGGCGATGAGCAGCGCGAGCGCGGCGGCGCCGGCCAGCAGGATCAGCGTGCGTCTCGCGTCGCGGGTGATCGCCGCGGCGACCGGCGTCGCCGTCACCCGCAATGGCGGCGACGATGAGCGGCTGACGCCGTCCAGCGCGGCAGCGAGAGACGCGGGCGTCGAGCCCGGCGCGAGCCGGGCGATCACGATCACGCGGTACCCCGAGCGCGACGCCTGCGCCGCCGTGACGGGCAGCGGACGCCAGATCCCGGACGCGTCGAACGCATAGGCGAACCGTTCCGGCAGCACGCCGACGATCGTGTGCGTGCGGTTGCCGAGCACGAGCCGGCGGCCGATGACGTCCGGATCGCCGGCGAGCCTGGCGCGCCAGAACGCATGACTGATCAGCGCGACCGGCCGCGCGACGTCGTCGCCGTCGAAGGCGCGGCCGCGCGCCGGCGCGACGCCGAGCAACGTCAGCAGTCCGGGCGTGACGTCGATCGCGCCGATGCGTTCTGCGGCGCCGAGTCCGGTCAGGTTGAGGTTCGTGCCGTCGTAGGCCTCGAGCGCCGCCAGCGTCCCGGCCCGCTCCCGCCACGCCTCGAAGGTGGCGTAGGGCACCGCGCGCGGCGCCGCCGCCGGATCGTCGATCGGCCGCTCGCCGAGGACGACGAGCGCATCCGGATTCGCGAACGGCGGCGGCGTGATCAACGCGGCGTCCACCACGGCGAAAATCGACGCGCCGGCGCCGACGGTCAACGCCAGCGTCAGCACCGCGGCGGCGGCGCTGGCCGGCGATCGCCGGAGGGTCCGCAACAGGTGGAGCAGATCGAGGTGCATGCGGTTACGACGCGCGCCGGCTCGAGGCGGCCGCCAGCTCAGTAGTGTAATTGCTCGTCTTCGTTTTCGAGCGGCACTGGCGCGGGCCGCGAGGGCAGCCGGTGCTACGATCCCGGCCGCGTCCGCGCGAACGCGCACGTGTCAGCGGAGGATCCATGCGGCATACCACTGCGGTGTCGGCGTCCGTCGTCGTGTGTCTCGTGTGTCTGCTGCTGGCGGCGGTGAACGTGGCGCCGAGCGGCCAGACGCCACCGGCCGGCCGCGGCGGCGGCAATCGGGGCGGCGCCAGCCCGTCGACGCTCCCGTACACGCAGGTCGAGTGGCCGACGCCGGCGGTCAGCGCTGCCGGCCCGCCGCTCGCCTGGAACTTCATCCAGGTGGCCTCGGTCGCGGTCACGCCGCGCGGCACGGTGCTCGTGCTGCACCGCGGTGCGCATCCGATCATCGAGTTCGAGAGCGGCGGCGCGTTCGTCCGGTCGTGGGGCGACGGGATGTTCAGCGAGGGGAAGGTCGCCGGGATTCCCGAGTCGTTCTGGACGGCGGACAAATCGCACTACTCGGCGGTGTACGGTCCGGCGGGCTGCACCTCGTGCGGCGCGCACTCGATCCGCTTCGATCCGCAGGGCAACCTCTGGATCGTCGACGCTCCCGGTCACGTCGTCTACAAGATGGCGCCGGATGGCAAGGAAGCGCTGCGCCTCGGGACGAAGAACGCGGCGGGCAGCGACGCGAGTCATTTCAACCTGCCGACCGACGTCGCGTTCGGTCCGGGCGGCGAGATCTTCGTCACCGACGGCTACGGCAGCGCGCGCGTGGCGAAGTACTCGCGCGACGGCAAATTCCTCCAGCAATGGGGCACGCGCGGCACGGGCCGCGGCGAGTTCGGCCTGCCGCACAATCTCGTGATCGACTCGCGGGGCCGCGTCTACGTCACCGATCGCGACAACCAGCGGGTCGAAGTGTTCGACGACAACGGCGCGTTCCTCAGCCAATGGACCGGCACGGGCGGCGTCTCGGGCCTGGCGCTGACCAGGGATCAGCGGATCTGGACCGGCGGCGTGCTGAGGGAGCTCGACGGCACGATTGTCGGCGCGCTGCCGGGGAATCCCGGCGGCCACGGCGTCGCGGTGACCGACAGCGGCGACGTCTACCTCGCGCAGTTGAGCGGCGTGGTGCAGAAGTTCGTCAGGCAGTAGCGGCGGCGGCCGCCGGACGGCCCCGGGGCCAAGGCTATAGACTCTCTATGGCTTCTGGCTATAGACTGTCTATACCATGACCCTTCACTCGTCGCGATCCGACGCCCGCGGCGATCTGCTGCACGGCACCCTCGACATGCTGATCCTGCGGACGCTGCAGTGGGGACCGCAGCACGGCTACGCGATCGGGCAGACCATCCGCGCGCAGTCGTCCGACGTGCTGCAGGTGGAAGCCGGTTCGCTGTATCCGGCGCTGCAGCGCCTCGCCAAGAAGGGGTGGGTGACGGCGAAATGGGGGCAGACCGACGCCAACCAGCGCGCCAAGTTCTACCGGCTCACGCCCGAAGGCAAGCAGCAGCTGCTGCGCGAGGAGTCGCGCTGGACCGAGCTCGTCACCGCGATCAGCCGCGTGATGAAGCCGGCGGCGGCGCGGGGAAGCAAGGAGTGACCGAGCACCACGACCGGATCCTCGATCAGTTCAGCCGGCAGGCGGTGCCATTCAGCGCTTCGCCGCAGATGCGCAGCGCCCAGGCGCTCGATCGGATCGTCGCCGCGGCCGACGCAGGCCCGGACGACACGGTGCTCGACGTCGCGTGCGGCCCCGGCCTCCTCGCCTGTGCGTTCGCCCGCGTGGCGCGTCACGTGACCGGCATCGACGCGACGCCGAAGATGATCGATCAGGCCGTCGCGCTGCAGCGGGCCGAGCGGGTCGAGAACCTGACGTGGCAGATCGGCACGGTGCCGCCGCTGCCGTACGCGGACGACGCCTTCTCGATCGTCTGCACCCGCTTTGCGTTCCACCATCTTCTCGATCCGCTGGCGGTGCTGAAGGAGATGCGCCGGGTCTGCCGTCCCGGCGGGCGGATCGTCGTCGCCGACAGCGCTCCCGAGGCGGACAAGGCCGACGCGTTCAACCGCATGGAGCGGTTGCGCGATCCTTCGCACGTCCGCGCGCTGCCGCCCGACGAACTGGCGGCGTTGTTTCCCGCCGCCGGACTGCCGGAGCCTCGCCTGCGGCGCGACGCGCTGCCGTACGAGCTCGAGAGCTTGCTGGCGCGCTCGTTTCCCGACGCCGGCGACGCCGATCGCGTCCGTGCGCTGTTCGACCAGTCGCTGCGCAGCGACAGCCTCGGCGTCCGCGCGGTGCGCGAGGACGGCGAGATCCGCTTCCTGTTTCCGACGGCGATTGCCTCGGCGACCGTCCCGGGCTGATCCCGGCGGCCGCCGGCGCGGAACAGGCTATAGAGTCTCTACGTCTTATGGCTATAGACTTTCTATACCCATGATGATCGAGCAGTAGCCCATGTCGATTTTTTCCTGGCTGAAACGGCGCCGGCTCGACGACGAGGATTTCGACGAGGAAATCCGCGCCCACCTGAAGATGGCCGCCGACGAGCGGATCGCCGACGGCGCCGATCGCCGGAGCGCGCAGCTCGACGCGCTGAAGGACTTCGGCAACGTCACGCTGACGACCGAAGCGGCGCGCCGGGTCTGGACGCCGTGGTGGCTCGACGCGCTGCACGATCAGGTCAGCGACGTCCGCTACGCGCTCCGCACGCTCGCCAAGAACCCGGTCTTCGCGCTCACCGTCGTCGGCGTCCTCGCGCTCGGCATCGGTCTCAACGCCGCCGTCTTCACGATGCTGAAGGGCATCGCCCTCAGCCCGATCGCCGGCGTCGCGCGATCGGCGGACCTGGTCACGATCTTCGGCGAGACCAGCGGCGGCCGGCCCGTCGACATCTCGTATCCCGACTATCAGTACATCCGCGATCACCATCAGGCGTTCTCGGGGCTGTTCGGTTCCTCGGTCGCCAAGGTCGGTCTCGGCAGAGGACGGAGCGCGCGGCAGATCTGGAGCGAACTGGTCACCGGCAACTACTTTCAGGTGCTCGGCGTTGGGGCGTCGCGCGGCCGCATCCTGCTGCCCTCGGACGAGACGGCGCCCGGCGGCCACCCGGTGATCGTGCTCAGCGACGGTCTGTGGCGCCGCGACTTCGCCGCCGATCCGGACATCGTCGGCAAGACGGTCGAGATCAACAACCTGTTCCTGACGGTGGTCGGGGTCGCGGATGCGGCGTTTCACGGGACGACCGTCGTCTACGACGTCGAAGCGTACATTCCGGTGATGATGGCGCCGTCGCTCGGGTTCAGGTTCGGCAGCCGCGAGACGACGCCGTCGGGCGTGCTCTCCGATCACCTTGCCAGCGTGTTCACGCCGCAAGGTTATCTGCGTCCGGGCACGACTCTGGCGAGTGCCGCCGCGCAGAGCGATGCGCTGTGGACGACGATCGCGCGCGATCGTCCGCTCACCGAGGTGGCGGCGCGGCTGAGGGTGGTGCCGTTCTGGCAGACGCCGAACAGCGCGTCGATGATTCTGCTGCCGACGCTCGGCGTGCTGGTGGCGATGGGACTGCTCGTGCTGCTGATCGCGTGCACGAACATCGCCGGCCTCGTGCTGGTGCGCGGGCTGTCGCGGCGCGGCGAGATCGCGCTGCGCCTGGCGCTCGGGGCGACGCGCACGCGGGTGGTCCGCCTGCTGCTGGTCGAGAATCTCGTCCTCGCCGCGCCGGGTGCGCTGCTCGGCATGCTGCTGGCGCGGAACGGCATTCCGGTGCTCGTCAACTACGCCGAGTCGCTGGCGGCGCCGGAGCGCGTCTTCTTCAACATCGGCGTCGACAGCCTGGTCATCGGCTTCGCGGTGCTCGTCGCGTGCGGCAGCGCGCTCGCGTTCGGGTTCGTGCCGGCGCTGCAAAGCTCGCGCGTCGATCTGGTCTCGGTCATCAACGAGGACGCGTCGCCGCGCGGCGCGGCGCGCGGGCGGATGCGGACCGGCCTGGTCGTCGCCCAGGTGGCGGTCTCGCTGCTGCTCCTCGTCGGCGCCGGGCTGGCGACGCGCAGCGCCGACGCCGCGCGGCGTGCCGATCCGGGGTTCGACCCGGGCCAGGTGACGGCGATCACCGTCGACATCCGCCAGAACGCCTACGACGAGGCGCGCGGCCGCGTCTTCTTCCGCAAACTGCTCGACGCCGCGCGCGCCGAGCCCGGGATCGAGTCGGCGACGCTCGCCGAGAAGGTGCCGCTCGCCTTCCTCGAGACGCCGGCGCGCCGCGCCGCGATCGAGGGCTACACGCCACGCCGCGGTGAAGATCTCGCGTTCATGTGGAACCCGGTCGCGTCGGAGTACTTCCGCACGCTGCGCATCCCGGTGCTGGCCGGGCGGGAGTTCGACGATCGCGACGACCAGGCGGCGGCGCCGGCGGCGATCGTCAACCGCACGCTGGCGCAGCGGTTCTGGGGCGATCCGGCGAAGGCGATCGGCAAGCGCGTCCGGCTCGCCGACGGCGACTGGCGCAGCGTCGTCGGCGTCGTGTCGGACGTGAAGTACGCACGCATCGACGAGAAGCCGAGGCCGTACGTCTACGTCCCGTTCTTCCAGGCCTACCGCACGAACATGGTGCTGCACACGCGCGGCGCCGGGCCGGTCGACCAGCTCGTCGATCGGGCGCGGGCGCACGTGACTGCGCTCGATCCCGATCTGCCGATTCTCGCCGCCCGTCCGATGGCGGAGATGCGCCGCGGCGCGACGATTCTCATCGACCTCATGGCGACGATGCTGTTCGTGTTCGGCGCGGCCGGCATGACGCTGGCAGCGATGGGCACCTACGGACTGGTGGCGTACCTCGTCAAGCAGAGCACGCACGAGATCGGCATCCGCATGGCGCTCGGCGCGTCGGCAGGTTCCGTCGTGCTGGCGTTCCTCAGGCGAGGCGTGAAGCTGGGGGCGGTCGGCGCGGCGCTCGGGCTGGTCGCGGCGCTGGCGGCGAGCCGGCTGGTTGGCAGCGCGCTCTTCGGCGTCAGCCCGACCGACGCGGTGTCGTACGCGCGCGCGCTCGCGATCGTGCTCGGCGGCGTGATGCTGGCGACGCTCGTGCCGGCGATTCGCGCGGCGCGGACCAACCCGCTGACCGCACTGCGTCACCAGTAGCGTGCGAAGCGATCAGCCGTCGCTCGGCTGAAGCCTTCGCGCTTCGCGCTGCGCGGCGGCGCGGCCTTCGCCGGCTGGCGTCAGGGCTGACCGGCGACCTGCACGTAGTCCGCGCTGACGAGGAAGACCTGCGGTGACACGGGATGCGGCCGCTCGCGGAAATCGACGGCCGCCTTGCTGGCGAACTGCTCCTGACGCGAATAGTCGAGGCTCCACGCGACGAGGAAGTCGCGATTCGGCACCGCGGCATAGAAGTGAGCGCCGAGACGATCGGCGATCCGCCTGCGGAACGCGGGCGAGAGCAGACGGGCGGCTGCATAACCGTCCGTCGCGTCGACGACGAGGAATCGGCCGCGTCCGTCCGGCGCGGGAGTGGCGGCGAGATCGCCGCCGCCGGACATCCGGTCGAGGTTCGCGAGCGCCGTCGCCTGCAGCGTCTCTTCGCTCGTTCCCCACGCGCGCAGCTGATCGCGGGAGATGTAGGTGACGTTTCGATCGCTGTCGAGCACGGAGAAGGCTTTCAGCGTGCCGGCGAACGGTCGCGACACCAGTGCTCGATCGTTTCCGAAATCGGCGGGCGCCAGCTGCAGATTCACGGCGGCGGCCGCCTGTTCCCAGGTCTGCGGTGCCGCCTGCCCGCCATCCAGTAGGTGAGGCCGGCGGCCGCCAGGCAGACGGCGAGAACGACCCAGATCCACTGAGCGCGCATCAGCAATCCGCGGCGAGCCGCGCGCCGTTTATCGCGGGCTCTCGGGCAGCGCCCACGCGTAGAGCGACGCGCCGCCGCCGACGAGCAGGAACTGCCGGCCGTCGAGCTCGTAGGTGATCGGCGAATTGCCGACGCGCCCGATCCCCGAGTGCCACAGCGTCGCGCCGTCGCTCGTGCGCAGCGCGAGGACGTTGCCGGCGGTGTCGCCGGTGAAGGTGAGTCCAGACTCGGTCGTCAGCACGCCTGCGCCCGATGCGCCTTCGCCGAGATCGTGCTGCCAGCGGACCGCGCCGGTCTGGTAGTCGAGCGCGCGCAGCGCGCTGGTGCCGTGCACGCCGTAGTCGGCGCCCGCCCAGCCGTAGGCGCCGTGATCCGGCCGGAAGAAGTAGATCCCGTAGGCGTCGTGCGCGCTGACGAGCAGCAGGCCGGTCTTCGGATCGAAGCTCGGCGATCGGTAGTTGGTCCCGCCGCTCTCGTCGGGCGCTACCAGCCGTCCGTCGCGCGCCGGTTCCTTCGCCGGATTCGGAATCGGACGGCCGTCCTGATCGATCCCGGTCGCCCAGTTCGCGGTCGCGAACGGCTTGGTCAGCAGGCTGCGCCCGGTGTTGCG
>Ga0134121_10003885_pt1 | contig 12300 bp, 8 predicted proteins | sample KB301_FD_96463 | JGI IMG/M metagenome (GOLD analysis project Ga0134121, IMG submission 96463) | Terrestrial soil microbial communities without Nitrogen fertilizer from Kellogg Biological Station, Michigan, USA - KB3-0-1 | ecosystem: Environmental > Terrestrial > Soil > Unclassified ...
CCCGAGCAGCTCGTCGTGCGTGCCGACTGATCCATAGAACGCGTACAGGACGTCACGCTGATCCGCGGGAATCTGGGGCGGCACGATCAAGTACCCGCCGACCTCTGTCAGCACGATCGGTTGGCCGCGGTACGACGAGCCCCGCATGAAGAGCGGCTTGCCGGAGAGCCAGACATGTGCGGGGAGCGCGCCCCCGGCGATCGTTTCGCGATACCTGGCCCGCAGATTCTCCGCCGTCGACGTGTAGTCATGGATGGCGCACACGTCGGTCACATCGGTGTGCTCCCATCCATCATTGTCGATGATCGGCGCATTGGGAATGGTGCGTCGGGTTCGCGCGACCATCCGCTCGAGAAAGTCGTACTGCCCCGGGTGGCTCGCCGAGAGTCCGGGGAACCCCATGCTCTCGTTGACCGGCACCCAGGTAATGATGCAGGGATGATTCTGGTCGCGGTGGAGGGCGCGTTCCCACTCCGCGAGCAGGCGTTCCTCCGCGCGCGGTGACCACGCGCGTGCGTTCGGCATTTCTTCCCACACGAGCAAACCGAGCTTGTCGCACCAGTAGAGCCAGCGCGGGTCTTCGATCTTCTGGTGTTTGCGCGCGCCGTTGAATCCGAATCGCTTGATCCATTCGACATCGGCGCGGAGCGCGTCATCCGAAGGCGCGGCGAGGTACGACTCGGGCCAATATCCCTGATCGAGCACCATGGCGAGATAGATGGCCCGGCCATTGAGCAGGTATCTGCCGTTCCGGACCTCGACGCTGCGCATGCCGGCGTACGAGCGAATCGAGTCCACGAGCAGACCGCCCTTGAGTAGCGTGATCCTGAGATCGTAGAGGTGCGGTGTTTCAGGGGACCAGAGTTTCGCACCCGGCACCTTGAGCTTCACGCGCGCCGTCGCGCGGTATGTCTCGCGGACAGAGCGCGCCACGACGGTCTCGCCGTCGCTCACTTCGATCTCGATCGTCCACGCGTCGGCGGAGGCGTGGAGCAGAATCTCAATCTCGAATGTTTCCTCCTCGACGATCGGCGTGATGCGCAGGTCGTTCACGCGCGTCGCGGGCGCCGGTTCCAGCCACACTGTTTGCCAGATGCCCGTCGTGCAGTAATAGTCGATCTCGCGCGGTGACCCGGTCACCGATTGTTTTCCACGCGGCTGGTCCGCGTCCTGCCGGTCTTCCACGCGCACGACGATCCGGTTCTCGCCGCTGTGCAGGTACGGCGCGATATCGAATTCGAACGGCACATGTCCGCCGCTATTGTGGCCGACTTCCTGCGCGTTCACCCATACCGTGGTGCGGTAATCGACGGCGCCGAAGTGGAGCAGCAGATCCCGGCCCAGCCATTCGGCCGGCACCACGAGCGTGCGCGCATACCACACGCACTCGTGCACGGCCTTGTCGTTGACCTCAGAGAGCTGGCATTGGTAGGGGAACGGGACGACGATCCGGCGGTCGAGCACGCGCCCGTCGAACCACCCATCGCGCAACCCCACACTCTCGTCGTCGAATGCGAACTCCCATACGCCGTTCAGGTTGAGCCACTCGTCGCGCACGAACATCGGGCGCGGGTATTCCGGCCGCGGGACGGACGGCGTTGGCCGCGCAGCGGGCGCCGCGCGCGGCTCGACCGGATTCACGACGGCGAGTGCGTCCATGCGGTGGAGAGAGAGGTTTCGGGCGCACAATCGCGCGTGTACCGCTCGAGCGCATCACCCAGCGGTGGAAGCAGTGTCGCGCGCTCACTCGCGAGCGCACTGTACGACGGGCGTGAGGCGATGTATCCGAGCTCGGACGACGCGCGTGCATCGAGTCTCGACGCGTTGACGTCGGCAAGATCGGCCGCGTGTCGAATGAGATCTGCCCACGTGACCGCACCCGTATTCGCGAGATGCCATACGCCGGACGCGCGATCGACCAGCAGATCGAGCGTGGCGTGCACGAGGTCGGGCACGTAGGTTGGCGACACCACCACGTCGCTCGCCGCCACGTACGACTCACCGCGTGCAAGTGCGCGCAGCGCCTGGGTCACCACGTTGTAGGAGTCCCACGGTCCGAAGAACGCACTCGTGCGCACGACGAGGGCGTCGCGCATGACGCCGAGCACGCGCCGCTCCGCATCGGCCTTGCTTCGCCCGTATTCGTTGAGCGGCGTGACAGGATCGCCCTCGACATACGGCGAGGACCGCTGTCCGTCGAACACGAGATCGGACGAGAAGACGACGAGGCCAACGCCGTTCGCGGTGCAACGCTCGGCCAGAACTTCCGCGCCCAGCGCGTTCTCGCGGTGGCACCGCTCGACGGCCCATTCCGCGTCGTCGACGCGCACGTAGCCGGCCGCGTTGACCACGGCCCAGGGACGGTGCCGTTCCATGGCGCGTTGCACGTCGGCCGGACTCGCAATGTCGAGGTCGCGCCGCGTGGTGATGCGCGCGTCGATCGCACGGGTCTGACAGATGCGCGCAAACGCGCGCCCGAGCGTACCGCTCGCACCTGTAATAAGGATGGGAGCCGGGTGCGGTCCCGGCGTCGCGCGCGTGGCACGGGCAGACGGGACGTGGAACCCCGGGTACACCAGGCGTTCCTTGCGCCGCCACCAACCCGGCTGCGCGAGCACCGCGTCGTCGGGCGCGCGTCCCGCCGCCAGGTTCGCAATCATCGCCGCCAGCGCGGTTGACCGCGGTTCCGGGCCGCGGATGTCGAAGGCGCCGGGCTCGTAGTGCCCTTCGTCGTGCGTGACCAGGTTGTGCCAGTCGAACGAGCCGAACAGCGCCCAGGGCGTCACCGCTCGCACCTCTACCCCTTCATTCCGGAGGGTTCGCGCGGCGTCCCAGAATTCCGACAACCAGCGCAGCTGTTCTTCGCGCGCGCTGGAGAGGTGCACCTCGGTGACAGCGAGCGGCAGCCCATAGCGGTCCCACGCCTCGCGCAACAACGCCGCCGGTCCGAGTGGGCCCGCGCCGAGCACGCGCACGGCTTCGACATCGGCATACGCTTCGCGCCCATTTCCTCCACGCGCGTGCGACGGATAGCGCGACACGCGTTCGTCCAGGAACCGCTCGCTGGTGACGTAATGATTGATACCGATCACGTCGGGCGGCATTGGATTGTCTTCGAACCAGTAGAGCTCGCCACGCGAGATCCCATGGCGGCGGAAGTACCGGATCTGCGCCGCGTCGAGCTCCCGGCCGCACAGCAGGTCGAAGGTGAGCCACCGGCGTTCGTTTTCGAATGCGGCCTGATACGCCAACCCCGCGGTGCTGTGTGCCTTGCCCAGATCCTCCGTCTGTACGAGCCGGGCGGCGGAATTCACGTCGCGGATTTCGCGCATGGCGAGAACGATGCCGCGCAGCTGATTGAGGAGCGCGCGTGCGAACACGCGTCCGTTGCGCGCGTGGGGATGCCAGTGGCCGTAGAGCCCGCTGAAGCGCGCCGTGGTCAGCGGCTCGTTGATGGGCGTGTACATCTCGACGTCCGGAAACCGCTCGGCGACCGCGCGCGCATACGCGGCGAATTTCTTTGGAAAGTGCGGATCGATCAGGCTCGTCTCTCGCGGGCCGCTCCCGTGGTGGAGGAGTCCAACGATCGGTGCAATGCCAAGCTGCTGCAGGCGCGCGAGCCGTTCGCGCGGCCATTCCCAATCGGCCCCGTCGAGGCCTGCCGGCGCCACGCGCTCCCAGAGCACGGGATACCGGAGCGTGCGAATCCCCAGCGCGGCGATCCTGTCCAGATCATTGGCGCGGTGCGCATGCCCGCTGCGCTCGAGCTGATCGAAGTACCGGTCGCCGACGCGATTGACCGTGCACTCGATCCCGCCCCAGATCTCAGGCGCTCCTTGCGGCATCGAGACGGCGAGGGTTCTTGCCCGCGATGGGCGCGCGAACGGCATCGGCGAGGGTCGGCCGCGTGCCCGGCAAACTCATTCGTGCAAAGGTGGTGAGCGCCTGCGCCGTCACCTGATCCATGTTGTAATAGCGGTACGTCGCGAGCCGGCCCACGAAGCGCACGTCGGGCGTTTCGTCCGCGAGCGCCTTGTACTTGCCATAGAGCTCGTGGTTCTGCGGATGCGGGACCGGATAGTACGGGTCGCCGTCGATCTGGGGGTACTCGTACACGATGCTCGTGCGGGGATGCTCCTGGCCGGTGAGATACTTGAATTCGGTGACACGCGTGTACGCGTGCTCGTTCGGGTAATTCACCACCGGCGCGCACTGGAACACGGGGCGGTCGATGGTCTGGTGCCGGAATGCAATCGACCGGTACGGCAACTTCCCGAAGCGATAGTCGAAGAACTCGTCGATCGGACCCGTATAGATCATTTCCTTGTACGGAATCACACCGATGATGTCGCGGTAGTCGGTGTTGAGCAGGATACTGATGTTCCTGTGGTCGAGCATGTTCTCGAACATCCGCGTAAAGCCGTGCAGCGGCATGGCCTGGTACGTGTCGGTGAAGTACCGGTCGTCGCGATTCGTGCGCACCGGGACGCGCGCCGTGACCGACGCGTCGAGCTCGGATGGGTCGAGAAACCACTGCTTGCGCGTGTAATTGCGGAAGAACTTCTCGTAGAGCTCACGCCCCACCTTGGACACGATCACATCTTCGGACGTGCGCACGTGCTCGATCTTCTCGGCGACGGAGGCGAAGTACGCGTCGAGCTCCGGCGACGTGAGCGACAGACCGTAGAGCTCGTTGACCGTGTCCAGATTGATCGGGATCGGCACGGTGCGGCCGTCGACGCTGGCCCGCACGCGGTGTTCGTACGGCCGCCACTCCGTGTACTGCGAGAGATAGTCGAAGACCTCGCGCGAGTTGGTGTGGAAGATGTGCGGACCGTACCGGTGGACGAGGATGCCGGCATCGTCATAATGGTCGTACGCGTTGCCGCCGATGTGCGCGCGCCGCTCCACGAGGAGCACGCGCTTGCCCGCCACCCGCCCGAGACGCTCCGCGAGCACGCTGCCGGCAAAGCCGGCCCCGACGATCAGGCAGTCAAACACGCGCGCTCCGCCGTGGCGCCTCTGGATCCGCACGCGCCATCGATCAGCCGGCTCATGCTCTGCCAGGTGGAATCCCATGACGAGCGCGATAGAAACGCGTCGACACGGCTCAGCCACGCCTCGTACGCCGCTCCGGATTGCTCCGCGAGCATGCGTTCGACGTGCGCAATGAACGACGCGTGATCCTCGCCGATCTCGACGAGCCCCTGGTCCCCGTACGGCCTGACGACATCACGGATCGGCGTCGCCACGACCCGCTTGCCGGCAGCGAGATACTCCGGCGTCTTGGTGGGGCTGATGAACCGCGTGGACTCGTTGAGCGCGAACGGCAACAACGCCACGTTCCATCCGGCGATGTACGACGGCAACTGGTCGTACGCCCTGGCGCCGAGGTAGTGCAGGTTCGCGCGTCGCGGAAGCGAGGCTGGGTCGATCTTTACCACCGGCCCGACCATCACGATTTGCCATTCAGGGTGCGCGTCCGCGAGCGCGGCGAGGAGCGCCGTGTCCATCCGTTCATCGATCACGCCCGCAAATCCGAGGCGCGGTGACGGAATCGGAGCCTGATCCGCGGGCTCGACGCCGGCGAAGCGCGCGCGGCCAAAATGGGCGACGTCGACGCTGCTCGGAAACGCATGCACGTTCTTGTGCAAATGGCGCTTGGCCTCGTACAGGCTCTCCCCGCCAGTGAAGACGAGATCCGCGCGCTCGAACAGGACGCGCTCGCGCGCGCACAGTTCCGGGGGCGCGCCCCTGAACGCGCTGAGCTCGTCCATGCAGTCGTACACGACGACATCGGGCACGAGTCCCGTCGTGAGCTCGATGGCCATGGGCGTGTAGTACCACGCGATGAACGGATCAATGCTGTATTCGGCGATCAGGCCCGCGAGCATTTCGCGCTGCTGTGTGACCGCAAGGGCCTGATCGGTTCCGTGCGCGAGGTGCGGCACGACCACCCACAGGCCAACGTCCCGGCGCGTTACCTCGAGGCGCGGCGGACTGTGCTCATAGACCGGCTCTTCAACGAAGAACACCCGGTGCTCACCCGCACACCTCGTGAGCAGGTGCTGCGGTCGCTGGTATACGAAGTCCCACCGGAGGTGCGAAAAGCACACAACGGAGTGCGGCAATGGGGCGCCTCCTGAATGATGATCGTGACGGGCACGCGGGCTTCCGTGCGGAAGACGTCGGGGAGCGATCCAGGGCGCGCACGCCTGCATCCGTAGTACTTGCAGAACGCGTGTCCGGTTCCGCGTGTATGTACGCGCATGCCGCCACCATTTCTCTTCGCGACGGGCATTGAGAATTCGTATCCGACAATCGAGCAGGGCCGCGTGCGCATCGATCAGATGGACAGCTGCGGTCATTACCGGCACTGGCGCCGCGATTTCGATCTCGTGGAAGATCTCGGCGTCCGCTTTCTGCGATACGGCCCGCCGATTCATCGCGCATGGCTCGGCGACGGACGCTACGACTGGGAGTTCGCAGATGACACGATGGGCGACCTTCTGCGTCGTGACATCAACGTCATTGCGGATCTCTGTCACTTCGGCGTGCCGGACTGGGTCGGGAATTTCCAGAACCCGGATTTCCCGGCGTTGTTCAGCCGGTACGCGCGCGCGTTCGCCGAACGCTTCCCCTGGGTGCAACTCTATACGCCGGTGAACGAAATGTTCATCTGCGCGACGTTCTCGGCGGCGCACGGCTGGTGGAACGAACAGCTCCGCGGCGACACGAGTTTCGTCACCGCCCTCAAGCACATCGTCAAGGCGAACGTGATGGCGATGCACTCGGTGCTCGACGTGCGCCCGGACGCGATCTTCATCCAGAGCGAATCGTCGGAGTACTTCCATGCCGACAGCCCCGCGGCGATCAAACCCGCCGAGCTGTTCAACGCGCGCCGCTTCCTCGCGTTCGACCTCAATTACGGGCGCCGCGTGGATTCCGAGATGTACGACTTCCTGCTGGACAACGGCATGACGCGCGACGAGTACCGTTTCTTCATGAATTACAACCTCAAGCACCACTGCATCATGGGGAACGACTACTACGTGACCAACGAACACCGTGTCACCCCCGACGGCGCGACGCGCGCGAGCGGCGAAGTGCTGGGGTACGACGAGATCACATGGCAGTACTACGACCGGTACCGCCTGCCCGTGATGCACACCGAGACCAACATCGAGCAAGGCCCGAACGGGGACGAGGCCGTCTTCTGGCTATGGAAGGAGTGGGCGAACGTGCTTCGCGTGCGAAACGACGGTATCCCCGTGGTGGGATTCACGTGGTATTCGCTCACGGACCAGGTCGACTGGGATATCGCGCTGCGTGAGAAGAAAGGGCGCGTGACGCCCGTGGGCCTCTACGATCTCGACCGGCGGATCCGTCCCGTGGGCGAGGCATACAAGCAGCTGATTGCCGAGTGGCGCGAAGTCCTGCCCACCCAGAGCATCTGCCTCGCGGTCCCGGTCGTTCCGCCGAGCGAGTACAACGCGGCCTGGGCCCAGCGGAATCGCGACGAAGCGCTCCGCAAGCGTCACAGCATTCCGACGGAACCCGCCACGACCGTCGGGCGTGACTGAGCGCTCGTCCCGTCCCTGATCGGTTGACTGTATATGTCCGTGACGGATATAGTGGGCTCATGGCAGACGCCGAGTCGCACCTCCCGCTCACACCCATCGTCCTGCACGTGCTGCTTGCGCTGTCGGATGGCGAGAAGCACGGCTACGCAATTGCACAGGACATCGAACGCGCGGACCCGGGCATACCAACAGGGCCGGGCTCGCTGTACGGCTCCATCCACCGGATGCTGGCGGCCTCGCTCATCGAGGAAAGGACGCCACGGAAGCCCGCAGCAAACGAAGACCCCCGCCGGCGCTTCTACGGACTGACGCCGCTCGGCAAGCGCGTGCTCCACCTCGAGGTCGAGCGCCTTGCCGCCATCGTGAAAATGGCGCGCAAACGCCATCTCCTCGATCAAGTCGCCGCACGCGCATGAGCCCCGCCGAGCGATTCTATCGTCTTGCCTGCCGCGTGGTGCTGCCGCACGGATTCGTCGCACGGTTCGGCGACGAAATGGCCGAGCTCGCCCAGTCGCGAATGATGGCCGCCAGGGCGCGCGGCGGCTTCGCCGGCCTGGGCGAAGCGGCGCGCCTCGCGCGCGACCTCATCACGGCGCGGCCACTCACGAGCATTCCCGAGCCGCCCGCACCACAACGAGACAACATGGATATCCTGCTGCACGACCTTCGGTTCGCGCTTCGCGCGCTCGCACGACGTCCCGCGTTCACGGCCGTCGCCGCGATCACGCTCGCGCTCGGCATCGGGGCAAACACCGCCATCTTCACGGTCGTCAACGCCGTGCTGCTGCGGCCCCTGCCCTATCGCAATCCCGAGCAAGTCGTGGTCGTGAACGGCACACAGGGCACGCGCGGCAACCAGGGCGTGGTATACGCGGATTTCGTCGACTGGCGCGCGCGCAACACGACGTTCGCGGAGATGGGAGCGACGCGTGGCCAGAGCGTCACGCTCACCGGCGTCGATGAACCCGCGCGACTCGTCGGCATGTTCGTGTCGGCGGGTTTCTTCCGCGTGATCGACACGCGCACCAGCGCCGGCCGGCTCTTCAACGACGCCGAAACGGAGTTGGGCACCAGAGCACCGGTCGCGGTCGTGCAATACGAGACGTGGTGCTCACGGTTCGGCGCCGATTCGACGGTGCTTGGCCGCACGCTCACCCTCAATGGCACGCCGTTCACCGTTGTCGGGATTACCGCGCCGAATTCCCAGATCCCGTTTGGCGCGCCCGATGTATTCCTGCCGATCGGATACTACCCGAATGCGCACGGTCTCGACCGGGGTGTGCGCGGGATCGGGGTGGCGGCGCGGCTCAAGCCCGGTGTCAGCATCGCCGCGGCGCAGGCCGACCTTGCCGCGATCGCGAAGCAGCTCGAATCCGAGTATCCCGCGACGAACGCGGGCACCGGCGCGGAGGTGCAATCGCTGCGTGAGCAGCTCGTGGGCGGTGTCCGTGAGCGGCTGCTCATCATGCTCGGCGCAGTCGCCCTGGTGCTGCTCATTGCGTGCGCCAACGTCGCAAATCTCCAACTCACGCGAGGCGCGGCGCGCGCGCGCGAGCTCACCGTGCGCGCGGCGCTCGGAGCGGGCCGCCGCCGGATTGCCCAGCAACTGCTCACGGAGAGCGTCGTCCTCTCCGGCGCCGGCGCGCTCGCGGGCCTCGCGCTGGCCTTCGGACTCACACGCGTGCTCGTCACACTGGTCGGTCCGCAATTGCCGGTGGACGCACAGACCATACGCATCGACGCGACCGTCCTGGTCTTCACGCTCGCCGTCGCGCTCGGCACGGGAATCGTGTTCGGCATGATTCCCGCGTGGCATTCGTCGCGCGCGGACTTCGGCGATGTTCTGCGCTCACGGAGCGGTGGCTCGCCCACGCGCGGCGGCGTGCGGAATACGCTCGTCGTCGCACAGCTCGCGCTCTCGCTTGCACTGCTTGCGTCGGCGGGACTGCTGACGCGCTCCCTGATGGCCCTCGAGCGCGTCGACCCGGGATTCGACGGCTCGCACTTGTTGACGGCGCAGTTCCGGCTTCCCGGCACGAAGTATGACTCGCCCGAAAAGATCTGGCAGATGTTCGAGCAGACAACCGATGCGATCCGGGCGGTGCCGGGAGTCGAATCTGCCGCCCTCGTGCGCGCGTCGCCACTCAGCGGGAACGGTGAGTCGTATCCGGTCGCGGTCGATGGGCAGCCCGTGATTCGCCCTGCGGACGCGCCCCAGGTGCAGACCAACAGCATCACCGCCGGGTATTTCGCGACGCTCCGCATTCCGCTCGCCGCGGGGCGCGACTTCGAAACATCCGACCGTGCGGGGAGCACGCCGGTCGTGATCGTGAATAAGGCGTTCGCTGAGGCCACATGGCCCGGAGAGAGCGCTGTCGGTCACCGCATCAAACTCGGCGGCGACGACTGGCGCACCATCGTCGGCGTGGTCGGAAACACGAAGCATTTCTCGCTCAACGAGGCGCAGCTTCTTCAGGCATATGTCCCGCACGCGCAGCGCCCGCAGATCTTCACGAGCATCGCCGTTCGTGTCCGTGGCGATGCGCTGGCCATGTCGCGTCCGGTCATCGAGGCCATCAGGCGCGTCGACCGTGATCAACCGGTGTGGCGTTTCCGCGCCATGGATCAGGACCTCACCGCGGTGACGACATCGAGCCGCACCATGATGTGGCTGACCGCGCTGTTTGCGGTGGTCGCACTCCTCGTGGCAGCGGTCGGGATCTATGGAGTCGTGAGTTACACGGTGTCCCAGCGCACGCACGAAGTCGGCATCCGCATTGCGCTCGGCGCGAGTGCGCGCGGGGTTGCATCGCTCATTCTGAAGCAGGGAGCCGTGCTCGTGGCGATCGCGGTCGCTATCGGACTTGGCGCGTCATTCGCGGGCGCCCGGTTCCTGCGGTCGCAGCTGTTCGGCGTGCAACCCACGGACGCGGTCACGCTGGCCGCGGTGACGGTCATTCTCGCGGGCGTCGCGATCGCGGCGTGCTACATCCCCGCGCGACGCGCCGCCCGCGTGGACCCGGTGGAGGCGCTCAGAAACGACTGACGCGGAACGGTCAGCGGCCCGCGGTCGTCCGTTTTCGAGATGACCGCGTGCCGCGCGTCGTGCCGCGCGTCATGCCGCGTTTGGTACCCCTGCTCGTGCTGCGCTTCGTACCGCCGCGCGACATCTTGCGCGCCGCCGCCGCGACCTTGCTGCGCTTCCGTTTGCGCGTGTGCGTGCTCGGCGCGGCGTTGTCGGACATGCGCTTCGCGACCGCGAGCGCGACCCCGATTCCCGCGAGAGCCACCGGCACGGGATTCTTTCTGGCGACGTTCACGAGTCCCTTGACGCCCGCGCCGGCCGCCCGGGCGGCCGCGCCCACAGTCTTGAGTCCTGGCATACGTCCTCCCCCCGTTAGCGACGGTTCGCGTTCACGCGGTACCCTGCGTAGGCGAGTGCGCCGAGTGCCGCGACGCCGGCCGCGGCCATGAATGGTTTGCTCGTCACGACATTCGCGACCTTTCGGCCCGTAGAGGCCGTCTCCCCGGCGATGTCGTCCGTGGCCTCGTCCGCGAAGTCCAGCGTGTCGACCAGCGAATCGACGGCGGCATGCGCCTTCTCACGCAGCATCCGTGAGCGTGCGTGCCCGTTCATCCCGCGTCGCGTGCGCGGCCCCATGTCTTCCCCTGCCGTCGCCATCGTCGCTTCGTCGAAGCCATGATTGACGCCGTTGGACTTGGCCTTCGCGCGTGAGCGAGCCTTTTGCGTCACGACCCACGCGACGCCAAGACCTGCGAGCGCGAACGGGATGGGATCGTTCTTCACGACATTGACGACGCTGTTGGCGCCGGTCCGGGTGGCGCGTCCGACGGTGCGCGCCATTTCCCTCACGTTCTGCATGGCGTCCTCCTCAGGGAAGTGTGGCTGTGCGCGCCCTTATACACTCGTCGGCGGAGAAGTGCCGTCGTGCACGGTGGTCGCGCTGTCGTTTTCTTTTTTTCGCTGCGCGGAACCGGCCTGCTCCGGTGGTGCTATTTCATGCAGCGTCTCATGGAGGCAGCGTGGCCACGATCTGGAGGGGTTCCGTCACCTTCGGCCTTGTCAACGTGCCCGTCGAGCTCAAGCCCGCGGTGCGCGACCATCGCCTGTCATTCCGCATGCTGAGCAAGGAGGGGGATTCCCCTATTCGCTTCAAGCGCGTGCGTGAGGACACCGGCGACGAGGTCGCGTTTCGGGATATCGTCAAGGGCTACGAATACGAAAAGGGCGAGTACGTCATTCTCACGGACGAGGATTTCGAAAAGGCCGCGCTCAAACAGAGCAACACCATCGACATTGAGGACTTTGTCGAGGCCAGCGAAGTCGATCCACGGCTCTACGAAACCGCGTATTTCCTCGTGCCCGGCAAGGGCGGTGACCGTGCGTACGCGCTCCTTCGCGATGCGATGGCCGAGACCGGCACCGTCGGCATTGGCAAGATCATTCTCCACAAACGCCAGCACATCGCCGAGCTCCGCGCCGACGGCAAGGCGCTCGTGCTCATGCTCCTCCGCTTTGCGGACGAAGTGGTCGATCCCGGCGAGTATTCGTTCCCCACGACCGAAGGCGACAAGTCGCGCGAGCTCAAGATGGCCACCGAGCTCGTGAAGAGCCTGCGGACCGAGTTTGATCCGTCAAAGTACGCGGATGAGTACGACGCCAATCTGCGCCGCATCATCAACGCAAAATCGAAGG
>Ga0134121_10003886_pt1 | contig 12293 bp, 8 predicted proteins | sample KB301_FD_96463 | JGI IMG/M metagenome (GOLD analysis project Ga0134121, IMG submission 96463) | Terrestrial soil microbial communities without Nitrogen fertilizer from Kellogg Biological Station, Michigan, USA - KB3-0-1 | ecosystem: Environmental > Terrestrial > Soil > Unclassified ...
AGAACTGGCGCGCCCGGCGCGAGTCGAACGCGCGACCCTCTGCTTAGAAGGCAGATGCTCTATCCAACTGAGCTACGGGCGCAACCCGAAGGCACCTTAGCGACGGGTCACCGGACAGGCAAGCGCGCTTAGCGGAGCCCGTCCCGTTTTGAGTCCGAGGTTCGCAGAGGTTCACATTCTCGGAGGGGCAAGCGCAGTCCGTGCATTGGAAGTGACGATTGAAGCAGCCGGGAAGAGAGTAAATGGAACTCATCTTCAAACTAGCATAGAACGACGGTTCTGCAAAGCGCGCCGATTGAAATATATTTTCCAATATTTGCTTCGCTCCCTTTGACGGCATGAATAATGCAAAATAGATTTTGTCAAACCTGGTAGGGTTTAAGTGGAAATGTTGGGCAGCAGAAGACAAGCAGATAGAACCGGCGACGGTCGGCTCGAGGAGAAGGCGGCATAGGCCTCCGGGGGTGCAGTGCGGTTCGGCTTTCCGTCGCTGGGCGCCGACGGAAATGAATGTTCGAAATGACATCTTAGCAGCCGAAGCCAGACTCAGTGGGAGTGAGGTGTTGGAGGTTCGCGGGGCTTCACCGAGGAATGTATCCGCTTCCCGGCACGTAATAACCCTGGCGTCGCTTTCTCGATTGCTCCCTGGCCGACTCATCGCCGATACCGTTGCCAAACATCTTCATTGCGATACGCGGGATTCCGTCCTGGTGATCCAGATCGACTGTCCGGAGACGCCGGTTTCCTTGCGAGACTTCGCCGCCATCCAGTCATCGTTGAACGGCGAGTTTTGCTTTTCGGACAGCGTGCAGGACGAAAGCGGCGTCAAACGACTCGCGCTTCGAATGACGGGCGATTCGGAAGAAGCCGCATTTTTGAAGCCGATGCTCGAACACTGCGGTCATCACTTTCGTCACGTGCTGTTGTATGTCGGTGCCGATGTACCGGGACAAAAACTGTTCGAGTGCCTGTCTCAATCGGATGCCTCCTACGTTTTTGCCGAACAAACCTCGGAGAGTTTGTATCAATGCGATCTGGTCTTTCGAGAGGCGCGCATCCGATTAAACGGCGACGTCGCCCGTTTGAAGGCTGCTCTTTGCCTGAGGGAGGGAGAACGCGCGCAGCTCTCCGCGGAATTCAGCCGGACTATGGGCGCGCCGTTGCATTGCGTGGTCCATGGATGTCCGCAACCGACTGAGAACAACGGCTCACTCGGGCATCTCAGTGTTTTTGAAGGCGACCTCCGGCGTCTGGCACGGGAGATCGGTCGTTGCCGGCTCGGCCTGGCGCTTTCGGCCGGCGGCGCAAAGGGTCTGGCTCATATCGGCATTATCCAGGTCCTCGAAGAGAATGGAATCGAAGTGGACGTGGTTGCGGGTTGCAGCATGGGAGCCTACGTCGCGGCGGCCTGGGGATACGGATGCAACGGCAAAGAGATGGAAAAACTGGCGCGTGAAGTCGAAGGGCGTTGGGGTGTCTGGCGGCTCGTTGACCCGGTTTTTCCACCACGAGAAGGCTTCATCCGCGGCCGGGCCGTCAAGCGTCGCCTCCAGAGGACGATCGGGGACATACACTTTTCCGAATTGACGCGTCCGATTCGCGTGGTCGCCACAAACCTCTACACGCTTGATCGCGCTGTGTTTTCGAGCGGTGACGTGGCGTCGGCGGTCCATGCGAGCATCGCGATTCCCGGGGTCTGCGCGCCTGTGATGATTGACGGTGAAACCTACGTTGACGGTGGGATCGCCGATCCGCTGCCGGTGGATGTCCTCGAAGAAATGGGAGTGGACCGCATCATCGCGGTGAACACGATTCCCACACCAGCTTACATGCGGTGCTGTATGGAAATGGAGCGCGAACAGGAGGAGCTGCATGGCCGACGCCACCGCTTTCTGAAGGCGCTGAACCGGCAGGTCAACTATTTCGCCCCCGGCAATATTCTGGACATCATGATGCGCGCCGTTCACGGATCCCAAATCCGCGTGGCTGAAGAGGCCTGTCTTCACGCTGACATCGTCCTGCGTCCGCTCGGCATGGATGCGCGTTGGTATGAATTCGACAAACCGGTAAAATACATTGCGATTGGCCGTCGAGTCGCAGAGGAGCACCTGGAAGAAATCAGATCGCTGGCGAACGGAAGAACATCGGCGTATGAACCCCAAACTGCTGACAACACGGTGGCAGCAATTGCCTGAGAACACGGTTCGCCGTTTGCAGGCGCAAAAACTGCAGGGCTACCTGCGAGACGTTGTGCTGCCGTTCTCCGCCTATTATCGGGAACTGTTCCGGTCAAACGGTCTGACGGCAGACATGATTCGGTCACTGGACGATTTGCGGAGGTTGCCGTTCACTTCAAAAACCGACCTGCTCAATACGCCTGACCATCCGCAGCGGATGCGTGATTTTCTTTTGGTCCCCGACCAACAAGTCCTGGCCCACAGGGGCTCGACGGTTTTGCGGGCGCTCCTGTCGGGCCGCGAGCACGTGAGAAAAGGTTTTGAAGCGGAGTTCCGGCCAATTTTCATGACCAGCACCACCGGTCGTTCGGCTGAGCCGGTCCCCTTTTTATTCACGCAACATGATTTGACCAACCTCGCCCTTGCAGGCCAGCGATTGTTTGAAACTTGTGGTGGGCAGCGGGAGATGCGCCTTTTGAACATGTTTCCTTATGCTCCCCACCTTGCGTTCTGGCAGACACACTACGGGGGCGTGGCGTTCGGGGTTTTCACTGCGAGCACCGGGGGCGGCAAAGTCATGGGCACGGAAGGCAACCTGAGGCTCATCGACAAAATCAAACCCGACGTGATCATTGGCATGCCCACGTTCATTTATCATGTCCTGCATCAAGCGGCGGAATTGGGGTTGCGATGTGAAAACCTTCGGCGGATCGTGGTGGGTGGCGAAAAGATTCCGGAAGGCATGCGACGAAAACTCGTGAATCTGGCGTTCGAACTGGGCGCGCGACAAACCGACGTCGTTGCGACATACGGATTCACCGAGGCGAAAATGGCGTGGGGGGAATGCCCATGCGGCCCTGATGAAACGTCGGCCGGCTATCATAGCTATCCCGATCTGGGCGTTTTCGAGATCATCAATCCGAAAACCGGCGAGACGGTTCCACCCGGCACCCCGGGCGAGATGGTTTTCACGCCGCTCGACTCGCGCGGCACGGTGGTGCTCCGTTATCGCACGGGCGATTTCATTGACGGCGGACTGGTCTATGAGCCCTGCCCGCATTGCGGACGGAGGGCGCCCCGGCTGGTTGGCAACATCTCCCGCAGTTCTGAAGTGAAGGAAATGCGGCTCGACAAAATCAAAGGGACACTTGTGGATTTCAACCAACTTGAGCATGTCCTCGACGACGCCGAGCATGTCGGCGCCTGGCAGCTCGAACTGCGGAAAAGAAATGACGACCCGCTCGAAGTCGATGAATTGATTCTCCACGTTCACAAATCCGACGGGATCCGCCCGGATAAGCTCATTCGCGACCTGAACAACCAGTTCGTCGCCCGGACCGAAATCCACCCGAACCGGATCATTTTTCACGACGCCGACGAGATGCGGGAACTGCAGGGCGTGGGCGTGCAGCTCAAAGAGCAAAAGATCGTTGACAACCGCAAACAGAACGCGCCCCGGGAATCCCGCCGCAAGGACGATGATGTCGCCGCCGTGCCGGAAGTTCGACCCGTTGAAACTACGGAGGTGTGCAAATGAAAACGGAACGACTGGCGATTGTTGACGGCGTGCGAACGCCGTTTTGCAAGATCGGGACAGATCTCGCGCGTTCCAGCGCTGACGAGTTGGGCCGGATCGCGGTGAACGCCCTGCTGGCACGCACGGGCATTGACCCGGGCCGGATCGACGAAGTGATCTTTGGTTGTGTGGGGCAGCCGGCCGATGCCGCAAACGTTGCGCGAGTCATCTCGTTGCGCGCGGGGATTCCCGAGCATGTTCCAGCGATCACGGTGCATCGCAACTGCGCCTCCGGCTGCGAGGCGATTACGCAGGCTTACGAGAAGATGGCGGTCGGTCACGGCTCGGTGTTCGTCGTCGGGGGGGCGGAGAGCATGTCGCAAATGCCGATGCTGTTTAAGCAAAAGACGGCCGCAAAGTTCGCCAGGCTGTCGAAGGCTAGATCGTTGGGCCAAAAGTTGCGGGCGATCGCTGCGTTCCGACCGTCGGATTTTCAACCGCGCATCGGGCTGCAACTTGGACTGACCGACCCGGTTTGTGGTTTGAACATGGGCGAGACGGCCGAAGTCCTCGCACGCGAATTCGGCATCACCCGGGACGAGCAGGACGCATTCGCTCTGGAGTCGCACCGGCGCGCCGTTGCCGCGCGGGACAGGCTTTCAGAGGAAATCTGCCCGGCCTATATGAACTCAGGCGCCCTGAACCACGACAATGGTCCAAGAGAAAACCAGACGTTGGATGCGCTGGGCCGGCTCAAACCGGTTTTCGATCGCAAGACAGGCACGGTTACGGCGGGCAACGCGTCGCAAATCACCGACGGAGCGGTTGCCCTGTTGGTGATGTCGGAATCAAAGGCCAATGAATTGGGTTTCCAGCCGCTCGGTTTTCTGGCCGGTTACAGCCATGCGGGTTGTGACCCGGCCCGGATGGGCCTCGGACCCGTGTTTGCCATCGCGAAGGCGGAACAGCAAACGGGGTGGGCGCTCGCGAACGCGGATCTCCTTGAAATCAATGAAGCTTTCGCCGCCCAGGTTCTCGCCGTGCTCAAGGCGGTGGAGTCGGTGAAATTTGCCCGCAAGGTTCTGCACCGGGAAACACCGCTTGGCTCGGTCCCGCGTGAAAAACTGAACGTAAATGGCGGGGCAATCGCGCTCGGTCATCCCGTGGGAGCGACCGGTGCGCGGCTGGTTCTGACGAGCTTGAAGGAATTGCGGCGACGGAAGGCGAAACGCGCGCTCGTATCGCTTTGCGTCGGCGGTGGCCAGGGCGCCGCGCTCTGGCTGGAGGCCTTATGAAGACCGAAATGGCAACAGCGGATGAAAACAGCAAGGCGCTTACGGCCACGCGCTCCGTCCGCGAACCCGTGCGTTCAACACCAGCGCGGAACCCGACGTTCAGATTCATCAATCGGCGTGTTACTGACGACCGGATTTGCGTCCTGACCTTCGACCGGCCGGATTCGTCGGCAAATGTTTTCGATCGAGCGACTCTGCTGGAACTCGACGACCATTTGAGTTTTGTCGAATCGGAACAGCTCCGGGGCGTGGTTCTGCATAGCGCCAAAGATTCCATTTTCATCGCGGGTGCCGACCTCCATTCGCTGGCGGACGCGCGCCCTGATGATCTGTCTGCACTGATCGAGCTTGGGCAGGGAGTATTCAACCGGCTCGCATCGTTGCCGGTCCCGACCGTTGCGGCCATCCACGGCGCGTGCGTCGGTGGAGGTTATGAGGTATGTCTCGCGTGTGATTACCGGGTCGCTTCGCCGGATCGGCAGACCAAAATCGGCCTGCCGGAAACGCAACTGGGGATTCTGCCGGCCTGGGGAGGCAGCACGCGTTTGCCGCGCCTCGTGGGCCTGCCTCGCGCGCTCGATGTCATTCTTGGGGGCAGGACGTTGGCGGCCAGGCACGCTTTGAAATGGGGCATGGTCGATGATCTCGTGCCGCGTGAACGGCTGGTGGAGTTTGCCGGTCGCACCATCCTGACCGAGGCCATGAACCTGCGTGTCCGCCCGCGACCGCTGAAAGTCCGGCTGACAAGCGGCCGTTTGTTCGCCGCGGCCGCGTCACTGCGCGTCGAGGCGCAATTGCTCAAGAAGACGCGCGGTCATTATCCCGCCTTGTTCAAAGCCCTGGAAGTCGTCACCAGGGGAGTCGCGCTCTCAATTGAACGCTCGCTGGCTCTGGAGCGCGAAGCGATTTTGGAGCTGGCGCGCACCGAAGAGTGCCGTCATCTCATTCAAATTTTCTTCATGCAGGAACACGCGAAGAAACAGAGCTATGTCGTGAGCGACACGGCGAGGATGCGGAAGAGCGTCAGCCGCGCGGTGGTTGTCGGGGCGGGCGTGATGGGCGCCGGCATCGCGCAATGGCTCAGTTCGCGGGGCGTTCAGGTGATTCTGCGCGATATCAACCCGGAGCAGGTCGCAAAAGGCATGGCCAGCATCACCGAGCTCTACGAGCACGGGGTTAAACGTCGCTTGTTTACTCCGATCGAGGCGCGCGCGGGGCTTGATCGCGTATTCCCCGCGGCAAGCGAAGTCCCCCTGCGGAATACGGACCTGGTAATCGAAGCCGCCGTGGAAAAGATGGAGCTGAAGAAACAGATTTTCCGTCAACTCGGCGAGCTGACTGGTCCGGATTGCGTCCTGGCGACAAATACTTCTGCCCTGTCGGTGACCGAAATCGCAGAAAGCACGAAATCTCCCGAACGCGTGGTTGGCATTCATTTTTTCAACCCCGTGCATCGGATGCAACTGGTCGAGGTTGTCGTAGGGCGCCGGACGAGTCCGGAAGTCGTGCAACAGGCGCTGCGGTTCGTTCAGCGGATCGGCAGGCTGCCCGTCGTGGTGAAGGACAGTCCCGGCTTCCTGGTGAACCGCGTGTTGATGCCGTATCTGGTCGAAGCCGGGCATCTCTTCGAGAGCGGAGCGAGTGTGAAGGACATTGACGAAGCGATGCTGGATTTTGGGATGCCGATGGGCCCATTGCGACTGATCGACGAAGTAGGTGTGGACGTTGCGAATCACGTCGCGTTGGAACTCGAAGACAAGTTCAAGGGCCGGATGAGCACGCCGAACGTTTTAAGAAACATGCTCAAGGCGGGCCTGTATGGTCGCAAGGGTGAACGAGGATTTTATCTTTACAATGGCAAGACGCCTGAACCGAACGCCGGCCTCAGCCCGTTCCAGAACAAAGACCGGGCCGGTAATCCCGGCGAAGAGGAACTGCAAAGGCGCATGGTGCTGCTCATGGTGAACGAAGCGTCGCGCTGCCTGGAAGAGCAGATCGTCGTCGAGCCTGCGGACGTGGATTTCGCGATGATCATGGGGACCGGTTTTGCGCCATTTCGTGGCGGACCGCTTCGTTATGCGGACACGGCGGGCATCGGAGGGTTGGTTGAGGAGATGAAGCGGCTGGTCGATAAGGGTTTCGCACACTTTACGCCGAGCGCGTTGCTGCTTACCATGGCGTCGAACGGTGGAAAATTTTACCCCACGAAAGGAGGTCCCTCGTGAACGTGACGAAAGAACCCGAGGTGAAATCAGCTCCAGAGGATCCGACCGCGTTGATTGATACCTCCAAAATGTCCGCGGGACAGCGGGCGGCCATTGAACTCACGGAAGCCGCGCGCGATGCGGCCAGTGAACGTGGCAGCTTTGGCGCCGACCTGTTCATGGGCTCGTGCAGGATGGACGCGATCCACCCTTTTCCGGAGCAAACACCCGAGGATCGCGATCAGGGGGATGCTTTTCTGCAGCGGCTTGAAAAATTTCTGCAAGACAGCGTTGATCCGGATGAAATCGACCGAACGGGTGAAATTCCCCCGGATGTCATCCGGCAGCTCGCTGAGATGGGCGCGTTCGGAATCAAAATCTCACCGAGCTACGGCGGGCTCGGTTTATCGCAGACGAACTACTGCCGGGCCGCGATGTTGCTGGGAAGCTATTGCGGTAACCTCACAGCGTTGATTTCAGCGCATCAGTCCATCGGCGTGCCGCAACCGCTGATCCTTTTTGGCACCGAAGAACAGAAGCGCAAATACCTTCCCCGATTTGCCAAAGGCGAAATCTCGGCTTTTGCGCTGACGGAACCCAACGTGGGTTCGGACCCGGCAACCATGGAAACTCACGCCGAGCCGACCGAGGATGGAAAACATTTTGTGCTCAACGGAGAGAAACTCTGGTGCACCAACGGCACGAAAGCGGGAGTTATCATCGTCATGGCGAAGACCCCGCCCAGGATGGTCAACGGCAAATCGAAAAATCAGGTGACCGCGTTCGTTGTCGAGATGGATTCGCCAGGTGTCGAGGTTACGCATCGATGTCGGTTCATGGGCTTGAAGGCGCTCTACAACGCCGTGATCCGTTTCAATAACGTGCTGGTTCCGCGAGAAAACATCCTGCTCGCCGAAGGCAAGGGGTTGCGCGTCGCGCTTTCGACGCTGAACACGGGCCGACTCACGCTGCCCGCCGCCTGCGCGGGGTTGTCCAAACGCTGCCTCGAAATCGTTGAGAAGTGGTCGAATGAGCGGGTGCAATGGGGTGCTGCCATTGGCAGGCACGCTGCGATCGCGGAAAAAATCGCACGGATGGCCGCGAACACGTTCGCGATGGAAGCCATGACGCTTTACACCGCGAGTCTTGTTGATCGGGATAAAAAGGCGGACATCCGACTCGAAGCCGCCATGTGCAAGCTCTGGGGCAGTGAAACGGCCTGGGAGATCGTTGATGACACCATGCAGATTCGCGGCGGGCGTGGTTATGAAACCGCCGCGTCGTTGGAGGAGCGCGGCGAGGAACCCATCCCGGTGGAGCGGCTCTTCCGCGACAGCCGCATCAACAGGATTTTCGAGGGTTCCAGCGAGATCATGCGCCTGTTTATCGCGCGTGAAGCGCTTGATCCGCATTTGAAGGTTGCCGGCGCGGCCCTGAATTCGCGGCTCCCTGCGGCTCAGCGCGTGAAAGCGGCGTTGAGCGCCGCCTGGTTTTATGCGCGTTGGTATCCGAAACAGTGGTTGCCACGGCTGACGCTATCGGGAGCGCAAGCTCCGGAGTCGAAAAGTTTGCGAAGGCATTTGCGCTACGTGAGACGTACGAGCCGGAGACTCGCCCGAAGCCTGTTTCACGCCATGGTCCGGTACGGTCCGAAGCTGGAACGCCACCAGATGCTCCTCGGCCGGTTCGTGGACATCGGCACGGAACTCTTCGCGGTGGCGGCCGTCTGTGCCCGGGCCGAAGCCTTGCTGAAGCAACGCGAGGGTTCGGCGGAAGTCGTGTCACTGGCGGATTATTTTTGCCGCGCCGCACGGCTGCGCATTGAAAACCGATTCACCGCGCTCCGGCGCAATGTTGATCATTCGGCCTACCGGATTGCGCAGAAAGCCTTGTCAGGCGCGCTTGCCTGGGTGCGGAGCGGAATCGTGGAGAAGCAGAAGTAGGCTCAGCCGGCTTCGGATTCGACGTCCGTCCGCGCATCCCCTGGCGCCGGGGAAAGGGGGAGAGACAGAAATTCCTGCTCCAGAATCCTGCGCTGCAATTCGGTCATCTTTGCGGCGGTATTCAAGAGAGCCAACTCGGTCCGCGCGTTCACGTAACGGCTCTGAAAGTCTGCGTTGGCCGCGTCATGCCGCTCCAGATCGGCGATGGACATGCCGTCTTTGTCCACCTTCATCGCACCGTGGAGTCCGTGTCTCGCTCCCAGTAGCTCTACGAGAAATGCGCGCTCCCGGTCGGTGAGATTGGGGAAAAGAAAGTGCACCTTCAATCCGTCCACAATTTTTTCGTGCTCCCTGGAAGCCTTGGCCGCGTCTTCCTGTTTCTCGGTAGTGCCCGGGGGCAGATATTCCATGGCGCGGGCGGCGTAACGCCCCGCCTCCTGCATTATCCCTGCGATTTTGTCGTCGTCTGGCATCGGCTCTTTTGCTTTCGCAAGCGTGTTTTCAATAGCACTTCCTGCCGCCGGAGCCAATATCAAACAGCGACGTTATTTTTTTGTTGGCGCGTTCCTGAATTGATGGTTTGCTTCAGCTAGCGCACAATTAGGAGTCATCGGATGACTTCCGGGTGTGCGTTCTTTGTTTGAGAATTTATGGCCAAAGTTGATTTCGCAATTGGTATCGGTGGAGAAAATGGGCAGGGCATAGCCAGCACGGGAGACATCCTCGCGCGCATTTTTGCCCGGCGCGGTCTGAACCTCAACGCCTATAACGCGTATCAGTCCATCATCCGCGGCGGACACACCTTCCTGACCATCCGCGCCAGCGACGGTCCCGTCCGGAGCATGGGCGACAAAGTGGACGTCCTGATTCCGCTTAACCAGGATTCCATGGATCGGCACCTGCGCCTGATGAAGTCCGGGTCGTGCGTCATTTACGATCGCGACAAACTCAAGCCGGGTTCTACCGCGGCCGGCGTGCAGCTTTGTCCGATGCCGATGAACGATCTGGTCAAGGGCAACAAACTCGCCACAAACACCGCGGCGCTGGGCGCCACGCTCCAGTTGATCGGCATCGAGTCCGAACCTTTGGAGGCTGTGATCGCGAGGCAGTTCAAAAAGAAGGGCGACGCCGTGGTCGCGGAAAACGTCGGCATCGCGCGAGCCGGCTACGAATACGCCGAGAAAAACTTCAAACCGTTCCCCTTCAAGACACCCAAACTTCCGAAACCGCAGGCCATCGTCACCGGCAACCAGGCCACGGCCATGGGTGGCGTGGCCGCGGGCGTGAAATTTTACGCGGCGTATCCGATGAGCCCATCGACCGGCGTGTTGATGTGGATGGCCGCGCACGCGCGCCAGTTGGGCATCATGGTGCGTCAGGTCGAGGACGAAATTGGCGTCATGAACATGGTCATCGGAGCAGCGCACACCGGGTGCCGAGCGATGTGCGCAACCTCGGGCGGCGGTTTCGCGCTGATGACCGAAGCCGTGGGAATGTCGGGCATGATCGAAACGCCGATCGTTTGCGTTGATGTACAACGGGCGGGTCCGGCCACCGGCGTGCCGACCAAGACCGAGCAGGGCGACCTCTGGCAGGCGCTGGGCGCCGGGCAGGGGGATTATCCGCGCATCATCGTCGCGCCATCCAGCCAACTGGACCTGTTCAAAACCGTTCCCGAACTGTTCAATCTTTGCGACAGATATCAGTGCCCGGGCCTGGTCCTCGCCGACCTGCTGATTTCCGAAGGGACCGCCAGTGTTGACCCGACGGAACTGGACTTCAGTGTGAAGATCGACCGGGGTGAAATCATCCTGCCCAACGGAAATGGCGAAACGGACAATCCCTTCGGCGGTTACAACGACAACGCTTATTTACGCTACAAGAACACCGAGAGCGGCATCTCCCCGCGCGCCGTGCCCGGCGTGCCGGGCCACATTCATATTGCAGCAACCGACGAACACGACGAAGACGGCACGCTCATCAGCGATGAGTTCACGAATCCAACCAAACGCCGCATGATGGTCGAGAAGCGCGCGCGTAAGATGCAGACCGCGCTTTCGCGGATCGCGCCGCCGAAGCTCGTCGGACCCGAAAACGCCCAGGTGACACTGGTTGGCTGGGGTTCGACCGAAGGGGTGATTCGCGAGGCAGTGGAGAAACTCGCCGCTGAAGAAGGCGTCGTTGCCAATCAGCTTCACATCAAATGGATCGTTCCGTTCCATGCCGAAGAGGTGACGCGCATCCTTTCGCAGAGCAAGAAAGTCATAATCGTTGAGAACAACTTCAGCGGACAGTTCGCGCGCTATCTGCGCTCCGAGACGGGATTTGCCGCTCACGGCCACATACGGAAATACGACGGCGAACCGTTCATGCCGCATCACATTGTTAACGCAGTGAAAGAACAACTCGCCGGGAGGGAGCAACTCTCGGCGCCTGTTCACGAAGTAATCGTTTAAAGAAATATGAGCACAGCAGTCGAAGCCGCCCCGCGCACAACGAAGCCAACGGTCACGCCCGGTCAACTGACCAAGGACACTTACAAGGGTAAGATACATCCGGACTGGTGCCCCGGTTGCGGCGACTTCTCCGTTCTTTCGGCGCTCCAGGCCGCCCTGTTTGAACTCGGGCTCAAGCCGCACCAGGTTCTCGTCATCAGCGGCATCGGCTGCTCGTCGAACCTTCCGGGCTTCATCAATGCCTACGGAATGCACACGCTGCATGGCCGCTCACTCGCCGTGGCGACCGGCGCCAAACTCGGCAACCACGAATTGAAGGTCATTTGCACCGGGGGCGACGGCGACGGCTACGGCATCGGTGGCAATCATTTTGTTCACACGATGCGCCGCAACGTGGACCTTACCTACATCGTGATGGACAACCAGATTTACGGCCTGACGACCGGCCAGGTTTCGCCCACGAGCGTGAAGGGCATGAAGACCAAATCCACGCCACACGGCAGTGTGGAGAATCCCATCAATCCGATCCCGATGGCCATTGTGGGAGGCGCGACCTACGTGGCGCGTGGTTTCAGCGGCAAGCAAAAGCACCTCGTAGAAATCCTCAAGGGCGCCATCCAGCACAAAGGGTTTTCGCTCGTGGACGTCTTCAGTCCTTGCGTGACGTATAACAAGGACAACACGTATCAATGGTTCAACCCG
>Ga0134121_10003887_pt1 | contig 12288 bp, 7 predicted proteins | sample KB301_FD_96463 | JGI IMG/M metagenome (GOLD analysis project Ga0134121, IMG submission 96463) | Terrestrial soil microbial communities without Nitrogen fertilizer from Kellogg Biological Station, Michigan, USA - KB3-0-1 | ecosystem: Environmental > Terrestrial > Soil > Unclassified ...
AGGCCGGTGTCCTCAAAGATACCCCCGGAGGTTGGCGAGCTGTTCGGTGAGCGCATCGATGCGCTGCTGGACGTCGGAAGCAATCATGGTCGTCTCTCCTCCCGGGGATCTTATCGCACGCTCCCCGGCTTCACATAGGTCTCCATCAGCTTGAACACGCGCCGGTATTCGTCGAGCCAGCTGGTGGGCTGGAGGAATCCGTGCGGCTCGACGGGGAAGATGGCGGTCTCGAAATTCTGCTTCTTGAGCTCGATCAGGCGCTGCACGATCTGGACGGTGTCCTAGAAGTGAACGTTGTCGTCCTGCATGCCATGGCAAATGAGGAGCGGCTTCCGGAGCCCCTCGGCATATTCGATCGGCGAGCTCTTCCTATAGGCCTCGGGATCGATGTCCGGCGTGTTGAGGATGTTCGCGGTATAGCCGTGGTTGTAGTTGGCCCAGTTGGTCACCGGCCGCAGGGCCGCGCCGGCGGCGAAGAGGTCGGGCTCGCGGAAGAGGGCCATGAAGGTGAGAAAGCCGCCGTAGGAGCCGCCGTAGGTGCCGATCCGGCCCGGGTCGACGCTCTTCGTGCGGACGAGCCACGCCACGCCGTCCTCCAGGTCCTCGAGCTCGGGGGTGCCCATCTGCCGGTAGATGGCGGTCCGCCAGTCGCGGCCGTAGCCGGCCGAGGCACGGTAGTCCATATCGAGCACCACGTAGCCGTTCTGGTTCAGGAAGGTCTGGAACATGAACTCGCGGAAGTAGTCGGACCACCCGGTGTGGGCGTCCTGGAGATAGCCCGCGCCATGGATGAAGACCACGGCCGGGTACTTGCGGGAGGGATCGAATCCCTTCGGCGTATAGACCCGCGAGTAGATCGGCTGCTTTGCGTGCGTGGAGGGGACCGCCACGATCTCGGGGATCGTCCAGTCGTAGGAGAGGAACTCCTGGCTCACCGTGTGGGTGATCTGCCGCGCCTCGGCGCCGGGCTCGGCAGCCTGGACGAACAGCTCGTTCGGCCGCGCGAGCTGGGAGTTGATCAGGAGCAGCCGGCTCTCGTCCAGCGACAGGCGGAAGTCGGTCAGGCCGCCGAGCTTGCTCATCTGCTCGGGTTTTGTCTCATTGGGGCCGCTCGCCAGGTCGAGGCGCCAGACGTTGTAGACGCCCGGGTGGTCGGCGTTCGCCCGGTAGTAGAAGCTCCGGCCGTCCTTCGTGAGCACGGGCGAGGAGACCTCGAAGCTGCCGTGGGTGAGCTGCCGCGGCTTGGCGGCGGTCTTGCCCGGCGCCGTCTGAAGGGTGTAGAGCTGGGAGTAGCCGCTCTCCTCGGAGAGATACCAGAGCGTCGTGTTGTCCTCGAGCCAGCCAAAATCGTAGAAGTCGTAATCGTTGACCCAGGCCGGATCGCTCAGCCGGTGCCGCGGGACGAGACCCGCGGCGGGAGGCTCCAGGGTGGCGATCCAGCGGTCCTTGTTGTCGAAGGCCCAGAAGAGGAGGGCCGCGCGGCTCCCGTCCTCCGACCAGACGATCCGTTCGAGCTCGAGCACCCGAGGCGCCGGTTCTTCCTTCTTCTCCTCCTTGCCGGGCTCCTCCTTCTTGCCGTCCTTCTCGTCCTTGCCGTCCTTCTTCTCCTTCTCCTCCTTCGCCTTCTTCGCCGCGGCAGCCTTCTCGCGCAGATCCTTCAGGGGATCCTCCTTGATCCCCGGCAGGACCGTGAGGTCGATCTCGCGCTTCTCGTGCGCCTTCAGGTCGAGCAGCAGGACCGTGGGGGTGACCAGCTTGCCGGTGCCCACCTTGGAGCGGACCTCGTGGGTCTCGACATAGCCGCTCTCGGTGACGAAGCCGGCCATGGGAGAGGCCTTGCCCTCGTCGACCTCCTTCGGATGGGTGACGACGATCATCCAGTCGCCGTTCGGCGAGAGGGAGGCCTGGGCGATATCGATCCCCTCGCCCAGATAGAAGGGGAGCGGCGGCCGGGTCGGGTCAGCCTTCTGCTCGGCCTGCTGGGTCTCCCGCTGCTCATCGCGGTTCCGCTTCTTCTTGCGCAGGACGTCGAAGAGATCGAGCTGCTCTTCCTCCAGGTAGGTCGCGTCCTTCTCCTTCTGCGCGTCCACCTCCGCCGGATCCTTCTCCAGGCGCAGCTCGGCGGGTTGGGAGATCAGGCTGGTGGGCAGCTCATCGATGAAGACCGCGTTGCCGCGGCGGAAAGAGATCCGGGAATCGCCGGCCAGGAAGCGCGGATCGGTCTCCGCCTCCGCGGTGCGGGTGAGCTGCCGGATGGCGCCGGTCCGCAGGTCCTTCAAATAAAGGTCACCCTGGCGGGAGTAGACCTTGAAGGAGCGGTCCTCGCTGACGTCGCCGCCCGCCACATCCACCTTGCCGCGCTCCTCGTCGGAGACGCGTACGGGCTCGCCGGCTTTCGCAGGGTCGAGGTCCAGCCGGTACGGGTCGCGGATCTCGGAGCCGGTCCGCTTGCGCTCGAAATAGACCGCGCGTCCGTCGTCCGAGAAGTAGGCGTTCTCCGGCGGCGTGCCGATCCAGTCCGGGTCCGACATGATCGTTTCGAGAGTCACCGCGGGGACCCCGGGGGACGATGCGGCGACGGTCCGCGGCGCGGCGGCGGCGACGGCGAGCAGCAGCAGGAGCTTGATGGCGATGGAGGAGAGTCGTTTGTGCATAGAGGCGAAAGAGTACCACTGGACGTACGCAGGCCCGCTCTGTGAGAGCATATGCGCGGCGGTCAATTCAGCCCGCCGCGACGAGGAGGTACCGATGAGCAAGAAGACGAGTCGGTTCGCGCTCTTGAGCCTGATGGCCGTGTTGCTGGCGCTCGTGTCGGCCTTTGCGGTGCCGGCCCAGGCCGCATTCAACTGCAAGTCCGTACCCTGTCCTCCCCCCGCTTGCGAGCCGGGCGAGCATACGGAGGTGCCCCCGGGCCAGTGCTGTCCCGTCTGTGTCCCGGATTGAGAACGCATCGGCCGTGAGGGTTTCGGCGCGCCTCGACTCTGTGTAAGATGCCTGGATGGAAGCGATCGCGCCCTCTCCCCGGCCGCAGACCGAATCGCTGCGCATCCTGGTGGTGGAGGACGATCCCGAGAGCCTCCAGATGATGGGAGCCCTCCTGTCGGTCTGGGGGCACGAGACCACCCTGGTCCCCGCCGGCCCTCCGGCGCTCGAAGCCGTCGCCCGCGAGATGCCCGACGTCGTCCTGCTCGACCTCGGCCTGCCGGGCATGGACGGCTTCCAGGTGGCCCGCGAGATCCGCCGCACGCCGCACGGCGGCGATACGGTCTTCATCGCCGCGGTCACCGCCTACCGGGGGGAGGAGCACGAGCGCCAGGCCCGGGAGGCCGGCTTCGACCGCTATCTCACCAAGCCGGTCGACATCGACGTCCTTCGCCAGACCCTCGCCCAGGCCCCCCGCCGCGGGTAGCCCAAAACTTCTTACACACCTCGTGTCCCGCTTTGAGCTCCCAGGAGCACCTAGGGGACAATGCCGTTCTTATCCCGTAACCGAGCTCCCCGCGCACTGCCGGGGATCTCGTGGAGGATGTCAACTTTGTTTCTGGAGGGATCTGGTGATGAAAAAGCAAGTCATGATTGTGGGAGGTGGATCGGCCGGGTGGATGACAGCGGCCTACCTGCGCAAGGCCTTGGGTGAGAGGGTCGACGTCACAGTCCTCGAGTCCCCGAACATCAAGACCGTCGGAGTCGGTGAGGCCACCTTCAGCACCATCAAGCTGTTCTTCGACTACCTCGGGCTCTCCGAGCACGAGTGGATGCCGAGCTGCAACGCCACTTACAAGCTGGCCATCCGGTTCGTCAACTGGACCACCCAGGGCGGCCACTTCTATCATCCGTTCCAGCGTTACGAGACGGTCGACGGCTACAACCTCGGCGAGTGGTGGCTGAAGCTCAAGCGCGGTGAGGAGCCCTTCGATTACGCCTGCTTCAACACCCCCGCCATCTGTGACGCCAAGAAATCCCCCCGCTTTCTCGACGGCCGTGTTTACGACGACAAAGTCCAGGGATTGTGGACCGGCGACGCGATTGCCGATAACAAATTCCTGGCCGACCATCAAGTCCAATACCCCTATGCCTATCATTTCGACGCCAGCCTGCTGGCGAAGTACCTCGAGGGGTACGGCGTCGCCCGGGGCGTCCGGCAGATCCACGACGAGGTCCAGGAGGTGGTGCTCGCCGAGGACGGCAGCATCGACCACCTCGTCACCCGCGAAAACGGCAACCTGCGGGCCGACCTCTATGTCGACTGCACCGGGTTCCGCGGCCTGCTGATCAACCAGGCCTTGAAGGAGCCGTTCGTCTCCTTCGCGGAGTCGCTCCTCTGCGACCGCGCGATCGCCCTCCAGGTGCCGGTGGACATCCAGACCCGGGGGATCAATCCCTACACCACGGCCACGGCGCTCTCCTCCGGCTGGGTGTGGAACATCCCCCTCTACGGCCGGGTCGGCACCGGGTACGTTTACTCGTCGGCGTTCACCACTCCGGAGGCGGCCGAGGCGGAGCTCCGCCAGCACCTGGGGCCGGTGTCCAACGGACTCCAGGCCAACCACATCCGGATGCGCATCGGCCGCAACCGCAACTCCTGGGTCAAAAACTGTGTCGCGATCGGCCTCTCCAGCGGCTTCGTCGAGCCTCTGGAGTCGACCGGCATCTTCTTCATCCAGCACGGGATCGAGGAGCTGATCCATCACTTCCCGCACCGTGCTCCGGATGAGGAGTCGATCCGCGACTACAACCGGACCATCGCCGAGTGCATCGACGGCGTCCGCCACTTCCTGACGCTCCACTACCGCGCGTCGGACCGGCGGGACACGGAGTTCTGGAAGGCGACCCAGAACACGGCCCTGCCTCCCGAGCTGGCGGAGCGGATGAGCCTCTGGAAGCGTCGCCTGCCGAACGCCAAGAGCATCAATCCCGCCTACCACGGGTTCGAGTCCTACTCCTACTCGGTGATGCTCCTCGGGCTCAACCACCAGCCGGAGGTGAGCCTCCCGGTCCTCGAGTTCCTGGACGACCGCAACGCGATCGAGGCCTTCCGCAAGGTCCGCCGCAAGTCCGAGTACCTGGTCGCCACCCTGCCGACCCAGTACGAGTACCTCTCGCACATCCGGGCGCAAGCGGGCGTCGACGACTTCGAAGGCCCCTACTGGGCGCGCCGGCAGCACGAGCTCGCGATGACCGCGGGCGGCTGAGAGCTCCTCACCCCCTCGATCCCCCTCTCCCATCGCACATCCATCCCCCGGGAGAGGGGGAAGCTACTCCTTCGGAAGTATCCCACCTCGCGGTTTGTTAAAGTCCCAGGGTTGGATGAACCATGGAGAGACTTTCATGAACAATAAATTCTTCTTGATGCTGCTGGCCGCCCTTGCGGTTCCGGCGGTGCTCCCGGCGCAGGTGACGATTCCCGCGGACGCCGAGAAGGCGGCGGCCGCGATCACCACGGAGAGCCTCAGAGCTCCCGTCCGCTACCTGGCGGACGACCTGCTCGAGGGGCGCGGCCCGGCGACCCGGGGCGACCGGCTCGGCGAGCTCTACATCGCCACCACCCTGGAGGACCTCGGCTTCGAGCCCGCCTTCGCGAACGGCAGCTACGTCCAACCCTTCGACGTGGTCGGCACGACCGCGGACCTGCCCAAGACGTGGGACTTCCACAAGGGAGGCCAGAGCCTCACCCTCAACTACTTTGACCAGTACATCGGGGCGAGCGGCGTGCAGGAGGCGAAGTCGACGCTCGACAACGCCGAGGTGGTGTTCGTCGGCTACGGCATCCAGGCCCCCGAGTACAAGTGGGACGACTTCAAGGGGATGAATCTCAAGGGGAAGGTCCTCCTGATGCTCAACAACGACCCCGACTGGGACCCCCAGCTCTTCGAGGGCAACCGGCGCCTCTACTACGGCCGCTGGACCTACAAGTACGAGAGCGCGGCCCGGCAGGGAGCGGCCGGAGCGATCATCATCCACACCACACCGTCGGCCGGCTATCCCTGGCAGGTGGTCCAGAGCTCGTGGAGCGGCACGCAGTTCGAGCTGCCGGCTGAAGGCGAGCCGCGGATCCAGGTACGCAGCTGGGTGACGGAAGACGCCGCCCGGCAGCTCGCCAAGCTGGCCGGCCAGGACCTCGATGCCCTGGTCAAGAGCGCCCACAGCCGCGACTTCAAGCCGGTCCCCCTGGGCGTGACCACCTCGCTGACCTTCGCGAACAAGGTCGAGAAGGTGAAGACCGCGAACGTCGGAGGCCTGCTGCGGGGCTCCGATCCGAAGCTCAGGGACGAGGTGGTGATCTACAGCGCCCATCACGACCATCTGGGGGTCGGCAAGCCGAAGGACGGGGACAACATCTACAACGGCGCGATGGACAACGCCACGGGCGTGGCCCAGGTCCTGTCGATCGCGCGGGCTTACAAGGCGCTGCCGCAGCCGCCGCGGCGGTCGGTCCTCTTCCTGCTCGTCGCGGGAGAGGAGCAGGGCCTCCTGGGCTCCAGCTACTACTCCAAGCACCCAACGTTCGCGCCGGGCAGGATCGCCGCGAACATCAACTTCGACGGTGGCAGCATCTTCGGCCGCACGCTCGACGTCACCTACGTCGGCCTCGGCAAGTCTTCGCTCGATCCGATCGTGAAGGCCGTCGCGGCAACGCAGGGCCGGACCGTGGTGGGAGACCAGTTCCCGGACCGCGGCGCCTTCTATCGTTCGGACCAGTTCAGCTTCGCGAAGATCGGCGTTCCAGCCCTCTACCTGAACAGCGGGACCAAGGTCCGCGACCGTCCGGAGGATTGGGGCAAGCAGAAGCTGGAGGAGTACGTGCAGAAGAACTACCACCAGCCGAGCGACGAGCTGAAGCCCGACTGGAACTTCGACGGCATGATCGAAGACGCCCGACTGGCCTTCTTCACCGGCGTCATCCTGGCCAATGACGACAAGATGCCCACCTGGAATCCCGGCGACGAGTTCGAAGCCGCGAGGAAGGCGGCGATCGCTGACGCGGCGAAGGGGGATCGGGCGGGGAGGCAGTAGGGTAGCAGCAGGGGGAAGAGATCGGACGGATCGGTCCGATCCGACGGATCCGTCGGATGGGCTCGAACGAGAGGGCGGCTCCGGGTAGGGGGCCTGTAGAGTCGCACGTAATTCCGTGGCCGCCTTTTCGATTTATTTCGCCGTGGGAGCGTGACCGTGAGGGCTCTACCTGGGCGGATCCCGCGCTGTTTCACCCCATTTCCTGGATTGTCTCGACGGGGGCTGGGTATGGGGTGAAGGCGGAAGAGTGCGAGAAAGCACTTGAGCGTCGGTGTAATCCGGCCAAAAACGGCACGGCGGTCACGAGATAATTCGGGACTCTACAGGGCCGCCCGACGCCACTCCTCGAGAGTTTCTGCCTCCTGTGGGCCAGGGAGCGTCTTCTGCGCAAGACAAGCCAATTCCCGGGGTGTCGCAGGCGAGTTGGCATAGGCACCCGTTTCAGAGTTGAGGCCACTGAAATAGAGAATTGGGGGGCCGCTCATGCGTGCTTCCTCCCGAGGCGGCGGAGAGGGGAGCGAACCGGGCTCCGCAGATACAAAGGGCTCCGCATCCGAAGGCACAAGGCGAACCGCGGGATCACCCAGCACGATGTAGTTGCGGGCATCTTGGCAGAGCCAGAGACGGAACAACGTCTCGTCGTCCGGCACGTTCCCCCGCTGGAGCGCCAGAATCTCGTCGGAGAGGTCTGTAGCGAGGGCAGCATAGCGCAGGCCGAAGATCTCCATGGCCGCACCGACCGGATATCCTCGCAGTATCCCCGCGATGATCTGCTTGAACTGGGTGAGACGCTCGATGGGAGCCTCGGGGCTCGGCGTCTGGAACGAGTAGGTCCAGGCCAAGTCAACATGGCCAATCACCGCGAGAGCGCCACCCTCGCCGCGGCCCAGGAGAGCACGGGGAAGCGCGGCTATGAAAGGGTGGAGAACCGTGGCGACCGGTGACAGGTCATTACTCCTTCCAGGCAACGTGCCTCCGCTAAAAGAGTTGAAGAAGAAAGCCACCAGCGATCCCGTCATACTCGGCACGTCATCGCTGGAAAAGTAGAAATCGACCGGCACTCGCTTCGTCCAGGAGGGCCCCGGCCATTCGCGACAGACCGGCGCGCCTTGGTGCAGGAGTTGGAGGGCATCTCCGGAATGGAAGACCATACCGTGTCCGGCGGTGAACAGAAAATCGGGCGGTTCCGGCCCACCCATTATGCTCGCGAGCTGCTCTTTGGAAGCCTTGTCACCCAGGGTCTTGTAGATCTTCCATCCTTTGCAGGCCCGGCTCATGTACGCAGCGATCGGCTCAATTAAGTGGTCTCCGCAGAGGCAGCTCTCTACGTCGCCGATATGACGGGGAGCGAAAAATACGGCCTGCCGCTTCCGCGCAGCCATCGCGCTCTCGGCGGCGACGACCCGGCGCGCATAGCGATCGTATTCCTCGATCGAGTCGAACCATAGGCGGCCGACCGCCCGCTCGACATCGAGCAGGCACTGGAACTCGTACGGGATGTCGCGAGGATCTCCGACGATCAGCAGGTAATACGGCATGTCGTCCGGGTTGACCTCGCCGCCAGTGACGCCGACCCGCTCCAGGAATTTCCTCTTGCTGTCCCCCTCGCGATATCCCAGTTTGCCACAGTACTCGCGGTAGCGGTTCTCCGCGAAACGCGTGGCTTGCTCGCGCCGGAGATCCAGGAGCGGTTTCAGGGCGCTACGAAGTGCCTCGAGCTGTTCTGGCGGCTCGCTCTGAGAGAAGACCACGCCCCAACCGGCCTGGGCTAAGTCGCGTTCGTCACCGGACGACAATCCCATCGTTTTATCTAAATACAGGCGGATGTCTTTTGTGAAGAGCGCAAACGAGTGAATCCGGCCCAGCAGCACAGCATGCCCGGCTCCATATGCGGCCCTGGGTGACCATTACCACCGTATGCGGATCTCCACCTGTGCCGTGATCCACTCCTCCTCGGGAAACTCCGAACCCCTCAGCGGACCTCACATCACCGGCCACTTGGCGGTCAATTGTTCGGAGAGGCTAGGGTTCTTGGGATCGCCCCGAAAATTCAACATGGCGCGATCCAGCGGCGGCATTTCCAGCCAGCGGAAATTCGCGACTCCCATGGTGGCGAAAATCTTTAGCACGTCGACGCCTTCGTTGTAACCCTGCGGCAACCAACCCTGGATGCGCACCACCTCCCCCTGGCCTGGGTCGAGCGGCAGCAAGCTGAGGCTTCCCCGCTTGGGCAAGAGCTGGGTCACCCTGTAGTCCGGCGCTAGGTCGAAAACGGTGAAATCGAGACGCCGCGAGGAGCGATTGACAAACCGGAGTCTCACTCGCTCGTCCACCCGCAGATCGAGAACCCGGGAGGACAACGGCTCCGGCGCAACCTCGCCATCTTCCTTCAACACCTCCAAACCGATTTCCAACCAGTGGGGCGACTTGGGGTTCTCAAGAGTCAGGATCTTCCGGAACTTTGCCAAGTGGTCGAGCCACCGCATCAACTTCAGGGTGGCCCCGGGAGCATTCGCCGGCAAGGGGCTGAGGTTCGGGAAGGGCTCTCCCCCGGGGTCCAGGATTTCATAGGCACCGTTCTCGTCGACGGTAACGCAGAGATCAGGTGGACTGCCGCCTTCGCAGGTCTCGACGAAATTGCCTTCGGATTTCCGCAGCGCCTCGCGCAGCCAGATGAGCGCCTGCTCGGCCTGGCTGTTTTGTTGCTCCGGTGGAATCAGTCGAACGGCTATCTGGAGCCGGACCTCCGCTCTCGCCCCGGGCTCAATGTCCTTCGGATCAAAAACGCGGACCGTTTCCGCCCAACTTTCCGTGGCCCCCACCTGGCGGATCACGAGCTCCGCCGACACGAGAACCCGGTCTCCGATTTTGGCCCCGGTCGCCATACCTACGTCGATCAGCACCTGACCGTCGTCTCCAACACGCAGCACATGGGCACTCGGGGGAGCGGGCTTCCTCGCCCTAGGTCTCCGCTCAGGCGAAAGAAAGCCGCGTTCACTATCGCCAATGAACATGGGCGTCTGCCTTGCGAAAGATCCTCTGATGCGCGCCACAAGCCGCTGGTGGATCTCTCCACAACTCAACTCAATCCCCTCTTTTTGCAGGATGTCGAGCAGGTAATAGGTAAGTGCCCCTTGAGGCTCGCCGTTTTCAAAGGGGTATTCGAAGGCGATCTCGTCTGGCCGGCAGGCGGCGAAGAGCGAGTAGCTCGGTACCGGCAGCCAACTCTCAAACGAAAGACCCCGAGACCTGGGCCGACCTTTTATGAGCGTCTGGAGATCCGCGACCTCGCTCGACACTGGAGCGCGAGGGACCCAGGGCGTATTTCGAGGTACGGCCCCTCCCGTTGCACGGCCCCGCATCACACCTCCCGCATGGCAGCAGTCCAGGACGATGGTCACCACGAGCCCCCGATCAGCGAGGAGGCGGACTAGAGCGGCCAACTCCAAGTCTGTCAGATAGCGCGATCCAGGGCAGAAGATGTCGCAGGGCACTAAGGCCTCGTCTTGACCGGCTGACCCTTTGATTTCCGGGTATTCGGTTGGCCCGCGCGCTCCATGGCCAGAGTAGTGGATGTAGACGCGGTCGCCGGAGGTGGCGTCAACTGCCAACCGCTTGAAGGCGGCCACGATGTTGGCATAGGTGGGCCGCTGCTCCGGCAGCCCGGTCGGCGCGCCGTCCTCCCCGGCTCGCGAAAGGAGCAGCCGCGTCGTCCCTGTTTGCAGCCTGGCACGGTCGCGCAACAGGAGTGCCATGCGCGACACATCGCGTGTGGCTCCCCCAAGGCTTTGGTAAAACTTGCCGTCAGGCAACCGGTCAGGGAAGTAGTCGTCGATCCCAATAAGCAGGGCATGCAGCTCGCTCATGATTACGGCTCCAAGGGCATATGATCGATAACAATCTAACCTCACGAGCGATTCCTCCTCTGAACCAGTAATCGAAGACGGACAAAAGGGAAAGTGCGCCGGACACACTGTTGCGAAAAGGAAAGGGGGCGGTTCGAGTTTACAAGTCAGTGGATCTCCCGCACGATACGGACACCCGTGTCCTCATTGCTCCGCGAAGGATCGACGTCGCTCCGGGCTGCCGAGCTGCACGCCTTGACTCCAGATTCCCAGCTTCCGCCGCGGCGGATTCCTCTCGTCCCCGCGACCGGGCCGCGAGGATCGCTGAGACGGCTCGCGGGGTACGGAGCGTACCAGTCCGCAACCCATTCGAAGACGTTGCCGTACATGTCGTACAGGCCGAAGCCGTTCGGGGAAAAGCTCCTCACAGGGGCAGGACCATCGAAGCGGTCTCCTCCTTTGCAGTTGCCATAACGGCGGAGAAACTTGGGATCGTCTCCAAAATAGTAGGTGGTCGACGACCCTGCTCGAGCCGCGTATTCCCATTCCGCTTCCGTCGGCAGCCGGTAGGGCCGGGAGGGTTCCCTCTCGTTGAGCCGCTGGATGAAATCCCGGGCTGCCTCGAACGTGATCCGCCGAGCGGGAAAAGATCGCTCTGACCGCGGTGTCTCGACATCTCCCAGCATGACCCGGTTCCATTGCTCCTGTGTGACCTCGAAGGTACCAAGGCAAAAGGGTCGGCTGATTTTGACCCGGTGGGCCGGTTGGATGGATTTGTCTCCCTTCGATTCGCCCATGTCGAAAATCCCGGGTTCGATCCGGACGAAGGCCATGTCCAGGCCCGGCGGTGAGGGGCAATCTTTGGGATTCGGGATCCTTGGAGGCGGTTTTTCTGGCGGCTCACCTTTCATGATCGCCCAGAAAAACAGGCCAGATCCAACAGCCACGGCCCCGAGGATCGCTGCGATCAACCAAGGAGGCCAACGATGGGGTTCCGTCCTCGATAGGATGAGCTCGCCATCCGGCGCGCTCAAGTACAGGACAGGGATAGGCCATTCTGAGGTGTGCTGGCCGGCAAGAAGGGCGCGACGCGCGACGACCATCGCGGCATCCACCGGCGTTCGCCTGGCGAGGGCGCTGTAGAAGTGCTTCGCGAAGGAGAGCGCGGCCGTATCAGAGATCTCCTGCTGCATCGCCACCACAGCAGGGATTCCTTTTCTCACGAGCGCCTGGGCCACTCCCGAGAAGGGATCGCTCCGGCCCGTCCGGGCCCCCTCGCAGGCATTGAGGACCACCAGGCGGAGCGACTCGTGGGCGAGGAACACCTGGAGCTGCTCGAATCCGATGAGTCGATGGTTTCCGTCGGAGCCCGCGACGATCAACGAGCCACCGTCGTCCCGGCAGAACCCGTGTCCGACGAAATGGAGGA
>Ga0134121_10003888_pt1 | contig 12288 bp, 13 predicted proteins | sample KB301_FD_96463 | JGI IMG/M metagenome (GOLD analysis project Ga0134121, IMG submission 96463) | Terrestrial soil microbial communities without Nitrogen fertilizer from Kellogg Biological Station, Michigan, USA - KB3-0-1 | ecosystem: Environmental > Terrestrial > Soil > Unclassified ...
AGGATTTCTTCGCAAGTATCCCGAGCGTTGAAGAATTGATGTGTGGCTCGTCGCGAAAACGGGCTAAAGCCCGGTGATTATTCCGCGCCTGCTGTACTAAGCCCTCACCCCGGCCCTCTCCCAAAGGTAGAGGGAGGCAAACTGTACCACTACCCGATAACCCATTGACATGACCCATCGACGCGACTAGAATTACCGCCTAAGGTACTAGCTTTCCTTGTAGAGGAAACGACCATGAGTCTCGTCAAGATCATCGTCATCACTGTCCTGATAATCCTAAGCATCCTGTTCTTCGGGCGCTTCCTGTTTTAGCCTGCCTGAGCATGGTACTGCTTACACCGCACCCACCGCGCGGATCGCGATTTTCTCTCTCTCTGGCCGCAGCAAGCTTAGTGCTCTTGTCTTCTCTGGTTAACGCCCAGCAAACCGAACCGGTTGACGTCATCTCCGTACGCACAGACCTGGTCGCGGTGCCCGTCACAGTAACTGATTCACGGGGACGCCGCGTACCGGATTTGAAACAGGCAGACTTTGCCCTGAGCGACGACGGCCGCAACGTCAAGATCGATTACTTCAGCTCGGGAGCAGAACGAATTGCGCTCGCATTTGTACTGGACAATTCCGGAAGCCTGCGCGAACAACTTTCGCGGCAGAGCACCGCAGCCCTGGAACTGTTTTCCCGCTTTGGTCCCGCATCCAGTGTGGCCGTCATCCGCTTCGGACAACAGGCCAGGTTGTTGGCGCCCTTCTCCAGTGATGCCGTCACCGCCCGCGCTGCCTTCAGCGTTCCTGTGAACCTCAGTGAACGGACCGCGATCTTTGACGCCGCGATGGTTGCGATTCAGGCTTATGCCGGCCGCCCTGAAAATTCACCCGAGCGGCGGATTGCGATCCTGATAAGCGATGGACTCGACACCGCCAGCAAAGCGAACTCCCGGCAGGTGGTGGCCGCCGCGAATCGCATGAATGTTTCTTTCTACGTGATCCAATTACCGCTGTTTACTCCTGGCGATGGCCATCTGGTTCCCCGCCCCGCTGCGAGGGGCTTTCGCGATCTGGCCGAGAAGACCGGGGGCAGGTTTTTCGTCGCGGGCACTGCGGCATCAGCACTCGCTCCCAATACGCCGGTCGATCTGGCGCCGGTATTCGCGGTCATCGAGGAGGATTTACACAGCCAATACGTGCTTGGCTTTTATCCCGGCGAGAAGTCACGCGATGGGCAGCAGCATCGCGCGGAGGTTTTGGTTTCAAATCGCAAACTGAAGATAAATCAACTCAGGCGCACTTATACTCTTAAACCCGAATAGTCGTCACCTGCGGTAGCGGGTGGTTCTTCCCTGAATCAGCAGGGTATCTAAGACTTAAAAGAGACACCGCCCGCTACCGCAGTTGGCCCTGACAGGCATATGACAACCGAAAACAAATCACAATTGGTAACGATTCGCCGCGCGCTGATCAGCGTTTCGGATAAGACCGGAATCGTTGACTTTGCACGCGAGCTGAAACGATTCGGTGTGGAAATTATCAGCACCGGCGGTACGGCGAAAGCCCTGCGTGATGCCGGCATTGAAGTGCGCGACGTTTCTGACGTGACCGGATTTCCGGAAATGATGGACGGGCGAATCAAAACACTCCATCCGAAGATTCATGGCGGCCTGCTGGCGGTGCGCGGTAATCCGGAACACCTTGCGGCGATGAGCGAACACGATATCGAATCTATCGACATGGTGGTCGTAAATCTGTACCCATTTGAAGAAACAATTCAGCGCGCCGATGTCACTCTAAAAAGCGCTATCGAACAAATCGATATTGGCGGACCGGCAATGATCAGGTCAGCCGCCAAGAACTTTGAGAGCGTTGCTGTCGTGCCCGATACTCGACACTACGAATTCATCATTCATGAAATGGGTCAGCACAAAGGCGCTCTCACGTTGGAACTGAGGCAAGAGCTTGCCCGTGAAGCGTTCTCAAAGACGTCCGCTTACGATGAAGCAATATCCAACTACCTAAACGAGCTGGAAGCTAAAGAATTCCCGATAGAGGTTTCGCCGGACGCGCTTCTGAATTGCGACGCCCTGGTGATACACAAGGTTTCAGATCTCCGCTACGGCGAAAATCCACATCAGAAAGCTGCCCTTTATCGTTCCGAAGATCCATTTCGCGATGAAGAATCTTCAGCTAGACCTGCGCCCCACGGCGTAGCCGGCGCAGAACTCCTTTCCGGCAAGGAGATGTCCTTCAACAACTACGTCGATGCCGATGCCGCATGGCAACTGGTCTGCGACTTCGACGACCTGGCGTGCACAATCATCAAGCACACTAATCCCGCCGGCGTGGCGTTGGCTACATCGAATGAGGAAGCTTACCGAAAGTCGCTCGCCTGCGATCCCGTGTCAGCGTTCGGAGGTATTGTCGCCTTTAACCGCACGGTGGACCCGGACGCGGCTCGCGCGGTGACCGAGATCTTTACTGAAGTAATTATCGCGCCGGATTATGACCAGGCCGCATTGGATATCTTGAAAACGAAGAAGAACCTACGCGTGCTACGAACCGTCGCCCCAGAATCAATTGCGGGTCTCGAATACAAGCAAATCTCGGGGGGCATGCTGGTGCAGACTCGTGACACGCATCGTTTGCAGCGCGACGATTTGAAAGTCGTCACCAAACGTGCGCCAACGGAAAGCGAGATTGGCGATCTACTGTTCGCCTGGACCGTTTGTAAGCATACCAAGTCAAACGCGATCGTCTATGTCCGCGACCGCCAAACCGTCGGCGTCGGCGCGGGACAGATGTCGCGTGTCGATTCAGTGAAGATTGGCGCCATGCGCGCCCGCTTACCAACCGCCGGATCTATTTTGGCGTCTGATGCTTTCTTTCCTTTCCGCGACGGTCTTGACGAGGCGGCGAAGCACGGCATCACCGCTGTTGTTCAACCAGGCGGATCAGTGCGTGATGACGAAGTAATCGCGGCCGCCGATGAGCATGGGCTGGCAATGGTCTTTACCGGCATCAGGCATTTCAAGCATTAAGATTTACGTGCGGCTTTGCCGTCCGATGTGTGGAAAGGCTCTGCCTTTCCGGATGGAATCTCTATGTGTTCAAAGCCGCGAGGCTGAGCCTCGCAGATTTGAGAAGAAATTGAACGGCCCTTGCCGGTAAGGCTAAGCCTTCCCGCACATCGGGCGGCACAGCCGCGCCTCGCTTGCTCTTTCACCGGTACGTATCTAATACTTCCGGCGTCTGGCTTCAATCACAGTTGAGGGGATATATCCGGAATGCTGCAAAACAAACAAGGAATCATTTTCGGAGTAGCCAACAAGCGCTCAATCGCCTGGGCCACGGCACAGTCGTTACATCAGGCTGGCGCGCGTCTCGCTTTTACGTATCAGGGTGACCGCCTGAAAGACAACGTCGAGGCGCTGACTAAAGCCGAGATGCCGGATTCGCCGCTGCTCTCATGCGACGTTACCAAACAGGATGAAGTCGACGAGACTTTCAAGAAACTGTCGACGGAATTTGGCCGGCTTGATTTTCTTATCCACAGTATCGCATTCGCTCCGCGAGAGGCACTGGAGGGCGAATACCTGAAAACGGATCGCGAAGCTTTTCTCACTGCTTTGGAGATTAGCGCTTATTCACTGACTCAACTTGCGCGCGCAGCCGCTCCGCTGATGAACGAAGGCGGCAGCATCGTCACCATGAGTTTTCACGGAGCTGAGAAGGTCTATCAGGGATACAATGTGATGGGTGTCGCAAAGGCGGCGCTGGAATCGAGTGTCCGTTATCTCGCCGCCGACCTCGGGCCGCGCAATATTCGCGTTAATGCGATTAGCGCCGGACCCATCCAGACCTTGTCTGCGCGCGGCGTATCTGGCCTGACCACCATGTTGAAACATCACGCCGAACGCTCGCCGCTGCACCGCAACGTCGAGCCGCGCGAAGTAGGCAACACGGCCCTCTTTCTTTGCAGCTCCCTGTCATCCGGCATTACGGGCGAAACGATCTACGTCGATTGCGGCTATAACATTATGGGACTTTAATTGCGGGACAACTACTCAGTTTGTCTCTCTGAGGTTTAGAAGCGGGCTACTGACGGCTTAGTCGGGCGGTAGTCCGACTCTAAACAATCGCGAGGGGTTGTGAATAAAGACGAAAAAGAAACTAAGCCACCGGGCGGTACCCAGGACGAGCGTCTACTTGAAACGCCGAGCGCAGACGAGTTTCTGCACACCGATACGTGGCGGGTCTTTCGTATTATGGGCGAGTTTGTCCAGGGCTTCGAAGATCTGGCCCACATCAAGAATGGGGTGTCCGTCTTTGGCTCGGCCCGCACGCCTCCGGAGCATCCGGAATATAAGGCTGCGATGGAAACCGGTGCGATGTTGTCGCGCGCTGGATGCACTGTGATCACCGGCGGAGGTCCGGGAATCATGGAGGCCGCCAACCGCGGCGCTTTTGAGGCGGGGGGTCTCTCAGTCGGTTGCAACATCGAACTACCGCACGAGCAAAGTTCCAATCCCTACCTTACGCTCTCACTCAAGTTCAAATACTTCTTTGTCCGCAAGATGATGTTCGTCAAATACAGTAACGCCTTCATCATTTTCCCGGGCGGATTTGGCACGCTCGACGAGCTCTTCGAAGCATTGACCTTAATCCAAACGCGGAAGATTCATAACTTCCCCGTCGTGCTCTATGGCTCAAAATACTGGCAGGAAATGCTGGACTGGCTCAGAGGTCCAATGCTGATCGAGGGAAAGATTATCGAAGACGATTTCCGGCGCTTGCATGTGACAGACTCGCCGGAGGAAATCGTTTCTGTCGTGAAGGCTTACGATCCTTCGGGCAGCGAATCCAGCAGCCACTTGAGATAAGGTTCCGCGGCCGCACTGATCGGCAGCGCAATTATCTCGGGCGTCTCGTAGCTGTGTATGGCGGTAACGCTGCTCACCAAATCGTCGAACCGGTCTTTTGTCGTTTTTGCCAGCAGCAAGATTTCCATCTCGCGCGTGATCTCCCCCTGCCAGCGATAGATCGATTTAATCTCAGGCAGGATCTGGACGCAGGCCGCGAGGCTCGTGCTCACCAGCATCTCTGCGATCCGGTCTGCCTCTTCTCGGCCGGCCGCAGTCATTACGACTACGATAGGTTCGGACGGATTGTCGCTCATGGCAGGAACTTCCTGAGGTTTAGCGCGGGCGACGTCCGATTGTCGGGCAAAGCCCGACTCTAAACAGCTACTTCTTTCGGATCGTCACCGCAAACTGAAGTCCACCCTACTCAGACTCGGTCTCATTCTCGTCTTCATCTTCCGAGGCGGGACCGGTGAGCGGCGACGTATCATCGCCAAAGAAAGACGCGTATAACTCGCGCGCGCGATCCAGGTCGCGTTCGTCAACCAGCACCTGCGCACCGGGCGACATCACGGAAAATAACGGCGAGAATTGATCCGACGCTCCTGACTGCACGACGGAGCGTATCCCGTTTTGCTGCAGAATATCGTTCACCATTTCCGCCTCGGCCGGAGATGACAGAGTATGCAGGGCGACGAACCTGGCTTCGCTGCCATCCTGCGCCCCATCGGCCACGCTCAGTTGGTCAACTAACTCTGCTCCATCATCGGGGCAACGCGTAATTCCCGGTTCGTATTCTGACTCGCAGGTTGGACAAAACATAGTTGGTCTCAGGTTTCAGGTTTCAAGTTTAAGGTTAGGATCTCAAGTTGTCAGTTTACGGCCTGGTCAGACACTCATCAAGATCAAAACCGTGCGCCAACTTGAGACCTTAAACCTGGAACCTGAAACTACTTCACCGCGCTGACGGCACGCTCAAATGGAATCTCTTCAAAATGTGTAAAGCGTTTGAAGTCACTAAACCGTTGGTTGATCTCAGCATGAGTCAGCTTCTGAACCCGTTCAGTGCCAAATTCTTCCACGTTGAAGGATGCCATTACCGAGCCAAAGATCATGGCCCGGCGCAAGGCCCCGGCATCGAGGTTTTCCTGACTCGAAAGATAGCCCATCAGGCCGCCAGCGAAAGTGTCGCCTGCACCCGTTGGATCGAACACTGCTTCGAGCGGATAAGCCGGGATAGCAAAGTACTCGTCTTTGGTGAACATGGCCGCGCCGTACTCTCCGCGCTTGACGATCAGAGTTTCCGGCCCCCAGGACAGGATCTTGCGCGCCGCCTTTATCAGGTTTGGCTCCTCAGCCAACTGGCGCGTCTCGGCGTCATTGATAATAACCAGGTCCACTACTTCAATGGTTTTCTGCAGTGAATCGCGAGTGGTGTCGATCCAAAGGTTCATTGTATCCAGCGCCACCAGTTCGGCATCAGGAATCTGCTGGCGCACGCCGCGCTGCAGATCTGGTTGAATGTTACCGAGAAAAACCAAACGCGTCTGTTTTGAACTCTCGGAGAGTTTTGGCTCAAAGCCGGCGAAAACATTCAGTTGGGTATCCAGAGTGTGCGCGACATTCAGGTCGTATTCGTAACGGCCATGCCACTGAAATGTTTTGCCCCCGGGAATTACTTCCAGATCGCTGGTGTCGATGTTATGGCTCGCAAAAACATCTCGCTCAGCCTGGCCAAAGTCACCGCCGACAACTGCGACGACGCGCACGTCGGTAAAGAAGCTGGCGGAAATGGAAAAGTGAGAGGCCGAGCCTCCCAGCATACGTTCGCGTTTGCCGAACGGCGTCTCGACGTTATCAAACGCAACTGAACCTACAACTAGTAATGACATATTTGATATTTGGAATTTGAGATTTCAGATTTCAGATTTGAAATTCAGAGCTTTACGCTGCACTTTGAATCAACTTGATCAAGATCCAAGCCTCGACTCCAGGCGATAGATAACTATCCCGCACTGCTTACTACTGACTGCCCACTCACTGCTTACTGTCCTTCGGCAGCGGGCCGCCCAGAGGCTTCAGCGCTTCCGCAGCTTCATTCTTGAACCGGCTGTCAGGATAATTGTTGACCAGCATCGAAAGATAGCCGCGCGCATCTTCTCTCAACTTGTCGGTAGCGGTCTTAACCGATTGCTTGCCCTTGTTCTCTGACAGTCGCAGGCTGCTTTGCCCGGCGATAAAAAGGACTTCGTCAATTTTTGAGAACGTCGGATTGCCGGCAATTATCTCTTCGCAGCGTGCCAGCGACGCCTTATACGCCTTTCGGAGGGTGAAGTATTGGCGCGCGACTTCCAGGTTGTGCAGCGAGTCCTTCTCCATATCAGGATCGCGTACCACATCGGGCCCCTGCTTCGCCCCACCCTGGGCTCGAGCCGCCGCGGGCGCCATGACGAAGAGCGCCGCAGCGATCACCGTGATTACGAAAAACTTCTTCATAGCCTTACTCCTTCAACTTCAAATGCAAAAAAAGAATTCACTGCCGGTACTTTTCAATGATGGCTGAGAGCTTGCGCGTGGTTGCTTCCGGCCACAAATCAGGCGCGGTAAAGATCGCATTCTTCAAAGCCGATTCGCACTTACACTCGCGCGGATTGCTCCCGAGCGCTTTGACCGCTTCCCGCATAATAACCTGCGCATTCCTGACATTCTTGTTCAAAAACTCAATTACGGCGTTCGCGGTCACCGCATCGTGACCTGGATGCCAGCAACCTGAGTCGAATCAGTAACGAATAAGGTGCCAGTGTTTAATTGAATTCTCATCGGCTTGTCGCAATATTTGGAGGACGCGAAGACCTTCAATTGCAGCGCACGCGCCCCTTCCGCAGCCGCAATGTCCTAAGCCTTTACTCCAGTAGGTGGCGCGTCTTCGTATTCACGATAAACGTCAGTTACACCAGTTCCACGAAACGCCCTCAGAAACGGGTTCTTAATGACCTCATCACGTTGACTATGTGATATGAATATCTGCGACACCAGTAAACCCGTCGGTTCTATCGAGGCTACGGAACTAAGAAGGGCTCGGATCGTCTTAGGTGCAAGCAATACCGCGCCACAACAAAGAGTTTGCACCTGTTTCCGCAACGAACCATGATAAAGCTTCATAGCTAAAACTCCCTATTGCTTCCGACCCTTCCAGTGCGAAGTCCAACAAGGCCGCCAAATACGCATCGTTCGAATGCTGTCCCTACGTCAGCATCCTTAATACCATACTTAAGGTTCTCGCCAGCGTATGCGCCAAAAGGATCGTCCATTCCAGTTTCTGCGCCTAATGCATTGCCAACCTCGTGGACGCAAAGTCCGAAAGGCCTATATCTAAGCTATTCGGATCTCCAGCTACATCGCTGGCGACAAAATTAGCTTCATACCTTACGGCATTTCCGTTTGAATCGACAAAGTCATCTCCTAGAGTCAAGCCTGGGCGAAACCAGAGTGGTTAGTGTCAGGAATGTGATGAGGCAGCCTCTTGCCCGTCTGATTCCTTCAATTCCTCTTACTTTCACTCAGTTGCAGCTAATGCCGGGGGCGGTACGGCTAGAGGATCGTCGCCGTCAGGCCAGTGACCCTGAATCATGGTAGGCACGAGCGGACTCGAACCGCTGACCCTATCGTGTCAAGATACCGCTCTGCCCTTCAAAAGCCCAACAGAATTGAAGCTTTTTTCATTTTAGCGCTCAAAACCGACCAATTACCCGACCAATTCGTGCCGTTACTCACACAATTCTACAACTGATTGGAGGTAACCCGGAGAGGTGAAAGCCGACGAGTGTTCTTCATTCGCCAATAGTTTTAGATCCAGTACCGCAAAACGAGCTAGATTGACTGGCCAGCGGGGCCGAGCTAAACAAGAACAATCTGGAAGGGATATCTTCCAATATCAACCGTTTGTTGTTGCGCTGAAATTCCCTGTAGATGAATTTGGTAGGTTGCGGGCGATAATAGCTGGCTAGGAAGACGGAGGAAAACAACAATCGCACCGTTGTCTTGACGCCACCGCAAATTCTCAACTGAGTATAGCCGCACACCATCGCTGTCTTCTATATCTGCACGATAGACCGGAAAGTTACTCTCCTTCGCCTCTAGTCTCAATTCAAGAATTTCAGTGCGCGCGGAGATGCGCACCTTGTTTGTTGCCTTGGATTCCCTCAATAGCGGTCGCAAAGTTAAGGACAACATCGAATCACTGTGCGCCGACAGGTCTTGGCCATTCAATTTTGCAAGGTACTGCTCTACTTGAAGCTGCTTCACTCGCAGCTCTTCGACACGCTGCTTGAGCTGGTAATGTTCGTAGGCCCTCCAACCACCGTATCCGATCGCTAACAGAACCAAAGAGGACACTAATGCGGTTGCCAGCCGCCATCTCTTTCGCCCTGCGAAAATTCGTTGGATCAACGACAAAGGTGCTGACGCCTGCATAGACGACACGGGTGCAAGATTTGCGTCCCTGTAGTGTGCTAAGGCAGTCGAAACGCGAAGCTTATGGAGCCGCTCAGGGTTAAGCACGAAGTTGGTGTCAAACAGTTTACGGTCGCGTTCGGGGAGGATGTCGAAGGAGTAATCGTCGATCATTTCATCCCTCACGTCCGCTATTGCGTCAAAGAGTTTTTCATCCGTTAGGAGCCCGGCCTCGATCTTTTCTCGCTGGTCCTCTTCGAGGTCCCCCAGCAGATAGCGCCTTAACAGATCTCGGCTACCGTATTCTTCCATCATTTGTCACCGCCTCGGTTCAGCCGACCCGCCTCTGTGAGATCATGTAGTTTATTACGTTTCATTACGCTTAACACATTCCGAGATGCAATCCTCAAGAGTCTTCCTTATGCGGTGTGTTCGAACTCTGAGCGCATCAGCTTTCAGACTCAGTCGGCGGCGTATCGCCTTGCGAGATTCGATCTTGGCGCTCTTCTTTTCGGCGTAATAAGTCAAAATCAACTCGCGCTTTTCCGGCGGCAGTTTCTCGAGACAAAGTTCCAGACAATCGTAATAGACCTCGCTAAACAGGGGCTCAGGCGCGGCCGGAACCGGTCTAGCCTGACGACGCTGATCCCGACAGTACTCAAGAAATACCCGCTTGGCGACTCCGTGAAAATAGTCTTTCACATTTCCTTCATAGTTCGGGGCAATCGTTCGAACCTTCCTGGCGACTCGGTCAATTGTCTCGTCGGCAAGAGTTTCAGCATCCAGACATCCTCTGTTTAGAAATCTTTCTACCAATCCGCGATGGATTTGTCGGTATTTGGCCGCTGCCTTAACCGGATCTGCATCGAGCCACCTGAATAGTTCGTCAAGTTCCTCGGTTGTCAACGATGGGTGGGGCTTCATTGAGGGTACGCGCGCTTTTCAAGCAAACGAAAGTTTTCTCTTGCGACGACGCCAAACTGTCAGCAGACCTATGAGCAAGAGAACCATCAGACCGACATAAATGATCATAAAGGGAAAACGCGTCGGCTTTGCGAGGGTGCCAGTATACTCTCCATCTAGGACGAAGGCCGCCCAAAAATATGGTGACCGCCATCGTGGTTGCGCTCGCAGCGCTTGCTTGGCATTTCGCAGTGCAGCAGCCGGCGGCATCCCGTCCTTTAAAAGCGAAGAGTAGAAGGTCTTCATGAATTCCGCCGTAGCCTCGTCATCGACCTTCCACAAACTGGCGACGACGCTTTTGGAGCCGGAATACAAAAATGCTCTGGAGAGACTCATAATGCCTTCACCCTCTATAGTGCGTCCAAGTCGAGTGCGACAGGCGCTTAACACAACCAGATCGGCGCTCATATCAAGCCCGTAGACATCTCTGAGTTTGAGATAACCATTCTGCGGATTGCCATCTTTGTCCACCATGTCAAGGATCAGTCCTGACTCCTCGGGATGCTCGCTATTCAAAATACCGTGAGTAGCTAAGTGGACGATTCGGTAATGCTTCATTTCGTCACCCATGATACGCACTCGGCTTGCTTCAAAACCCGTAGCCAGCGTTGCCTCGCCAGGCGAGGCCAACTTCATGATCGATCTTGCCTCGCGCAGAGAGCCAGTTAGGCGCGGCAGAACCCTCTGCTCCCCTCCAGACTGATGCGGCGTTTCCAATATCTTGCGGATATCTTCGTCAACTGCGTCCGCCGTCGAACTGGGACTTGCCTTCGATAGGTGCGTAACGCGAGGATCATTCTGATCATAAACCGGATCAGCCAGCACGAAAATCGTTTTGTCAGGTAATCGGGCCAGTCTCTCTTGTCGAATTGCGGCCAAAACCGAGACGGATGGCACTTGCACAATTTCGTGGTCGTCGATTAGCAACCGCGATCCGCCAGGTTGGGGCTCGACGGTTGGAACTGGCAACGCCTCGAACGGTATACGTTGCAGCGCGCCGTCGGCCACGACAATCAGCCGTTTCGAGCCAAGTTGTGCCGCAACCGGCCCCAATAGAATCGAACTCAAAGCGGCGGCTTGTTTCTCGTACTCCCAATCGGACTCCGTGATCAGGTCTGCATTGCCAGAAACCTCACCTTCTTCGACCTGTTGACGTGTGATCAGCAGTCGATAAACCTCCTTTGCATATTCTTCTATCATGGCTCGTCCAGGAAGTTCGTAGCCTTGGACAGAGGTTCTACTCACAACCCAGAGATAGCTCCGTTGATCGCCGAGTGAGAATTCTAGTAGTAATTCTCTAGTCGGATCCAACTGGTCTTTAATCTGCTGAACGGTCAGGAATTCCGGTTGCGTGAAACCGGCGTAGCGCGGATTCATTCTTCGGATTTCGCCACGCACCTGTTGATACTCGTCGTCAAGCAAGCGAATTTCGTCGCTAATTTGCTGGGCTTCCGCAGCCGTCGAATTGTTGCTCAACCGGCGTGTTCTGTATTCAATTTTAGCATCGAGTTGTTCCGCCAATATCTGTTCGCGCAACTGTAGTTCATTGCGTGAACTCTCATTCGAACCAGCGCCAGCCAAAATTAATGTGTCAAGTAGCGCGCGCGCGCGGCTTTGTTCGCTCACCAGCAGCCCGGACACAACATAGTCGTTTTGTGGCCGCTGCTGGCCAATCTGCATCAGCAAATCAATATAAAGCTCGTAGTGTTTGTGAGTTTGAGCAAAATAAGAGGTTCTTAGGTCCGTGCTATCGATCTTCATTCGCGAAGACTCTACGATGTGAACAGAATCCTTGATGAACGACAAAGCGCCGTCTAAATCGCCGCGGTCTTGCGCGATACTTGCCAAGTTATATAGCGTGAGGCTCTCTCCCTTCTTATCTTCAGCCGTCCGAACTAGCGTCAATGCCTGCTGAAAGTTGCTGATGGCGCGATCCTGCTCGCCCATTGTCGCATATAGATGACCGATCGCATTCAGCGTATAAGCCTTGCTTCTCCGGTCACCGATTTGCTCGTAAATATTC
>Ga0134121_10003889_pt1 | contig 12287 bp, 9 predicted proteins | sample KB301_FD_96463 | JGI IMG/M metagenome (GOLD analysis project Ga0134121, IMG submission 96463) | Terrestrial soil microbial communities without Nitrogen fertilizer from Kellogg Biological Station, Michigan, USA - KB3-0-1 | ecosystem: Environmental > Terrestrial > Soil > Unclassified ...
GCGATCACCACGTCCTCGCGCCTGGCGAAGTCGCGCAGCGCGCGGCCGAGGACCTCCTCGCTGACGCCGAGCGAGTACATGTCCGCGGTGTCGAAGAAGTTGATGCCCATCTCGAGAGCGCGGCGGATGAACGGGCGGCTCGACTCCTCGTCGAGCACCCACTCGCGCCACGCGGGAGTGCCGTAGGTCATGCATCCCAGGCAGATGCGGGAGACCTTGAGGCCGGTTTTTCCAAGGCGGGTGTATTCCATGGCGGGGGATGGTAGCAGAGAGGCTGGGCTGGCCCTCTTCTCCCAGAGGCGTCGTTTAAGCCCCCTCTCTCCCGGCCGGCGGGGGGGAGGCTGGGAGAGAGGGGGTTGGGGGAGTGAGGGTTCGGCGGCGCGCACGAACCCGGTTTCAGAAGGCCGACTGGATCGGCGAAGAGGCTGCCATTTTCGATTCGGTCATTCGTGGTAGATCGGGACTGTGACCGAGCCGCCGGGCCCTCATCACCCCGGCCCTCTTCTCCCAGCCTCCCCCCCGCCGGCCGGGAGAAGAGGGAGAAAGATCGCCTCGTCACCCCGGCCGCCGCTTCGCCTTGATGAGGACGGCGATCTCGTCGTTACGAGGATTGATGAAATCGAGTCGGATGCGGCCGTCCGCGGTTTCGGACACCATGGCGGGAATCGAGCTTGCAGTTAGATACCAGCCGGCCGGCAGGACGACGGAGTTTCGCGGGCGGCCGAAGGTACGGTCGAACACGAGATCGTCGCCTTCGAGACGGTAGCTCTTGGTATCCGTGTAGGTCTCCGCGATGCGCAGGCGGGCCGAGCCGCCCGGCTGGATCGCGCCGAAGTGGATGACCACGACGTCATCCTCGGGCTTCACCTCCTCGCCCTCCTCCAGGCCGGCCTTGAGGAGATCCGATCCCTTGAGGGTCTCCACCTTCAGCGTTTCGCCCGTGTCGAGGATGCGCGCCGAAGGTCCCGACGCGGTGCTCCCCGGGCGCACGACGTTGAGGTACCGGTCGATGCCCGGCCGCGACTCCGTGTAGTCGTGGTAGAGGTAGAAAGAATGGGTTTCGGGTGACTGCAGAAAGTAGACGATCTCGCGGTCCTGGTGCGCCCGCTCGGAGAGGCGGTCTCTTTCCTGGGACCACGCGGGTAGGGCGAGCAGCGATAGAGCGATCATCGCAAGAGTTTTCATTTCCCCAGCCTCCGCGCCTTGAGCACCAGCGGCACCGCCTCCGGGCCGGGATGCATGAAGCTCACCTTGATTCGCCCGTCCCCATTCGTCACGACCTGCGAGAGATAGTTGCAGCCGATCAGCTCGAAGCCCGCGGGCAGAACGATCGCATTCCGGCGGATACCGAGCGTGCGCGAAAAGACGATCCGATCCGGTTCCTCCCGCGCATAGCTCTTGGCATCCTTGTAGGTCTTTTCGATCAGCAACCGGATGCCCCCTTCCGGGAGGACCGGGTGTGGCAGATGGACGCGGATGTAATCCGTCGCCAAGTCCGCCTCGGGCAACCCGCTCTTGCGGGCCTCCTCGCCGCTCACGACCTCGAACGGCAGCGGCTGCCCGGTCGCGCGGTCGCGGACCGACTCGCCGCTCGCCGTGCTCCCCTTGCGAATCGGATTGAAGTAGGCCGTCGCGCCGGGGGTGATGGCGGTCACCTCAAAGAGGATGTGGAACTGGGACGAATCCGGATCGAGAAGCTCGTAGAGCGTGTACTCGTCGGACTCGCGGGAGACCTCCGGCGCCGGCTTCGCCTGCCGGGGGGCGGCCGGCACAGTTGCGGTCACGGGCTGAGGCGGCCGGGCGCAGGCGGCGATCAGCGGCAGCCAGACGAGCGCCCGGACCAGACTTTTGCACGATCTCAGGAAACGCATGGCGGGATGATAGCGCCGAACTCGGCGCTATCTCCAGCCCGAGCGTCCCCGGCCCCCGGCAGAGTCTCCGCGCGGGGCTCGGGTTGGCCGGTGGATCGCCTCCATTCCCAGGCTCAAGGGCAGGTCGCAAAAGCGCTCGTGTCCTGAATGGGCTGGAAGGGGGCCCCCTGGGGATTCCGGTAGATTTTGATGGCGCCTGTCTGGCTGTCCGTCACCGTCATCGTCACTTCGACGTTGGTCAGGCCCCCGGCGAAAACCCAGATCCGGTTGTTGAAGCTGCAGGCGTTCAGGACCTTGACCACCATTTCGATGTTGGTGTTCCCGAAGAACCAGAAGTAGCCGGAATCGCTCGTCAGCGCGACGGCATGGCCGGTCCCGGATTTTCCGTCGTCCGTCTTCCAGGACGTCTCTACCTTGAAGCGTCCGCCGCTCAAGCAGAGCACGGTATCCCCGGCGACACAGGGCTGTGGCGTCCCGAAAGTGGTGACCGAGACCTCATTGGAGAAGCCGGATTCCCCTTCCGCGTTGCGAGCCGAGACCACGAAAGAGTAAGTCTTCGCCGGCGACAGATCTTCAACCGTCGCTTCATGGGTGTTGGCCGCCGCGGTATCCACGTCGAAGAAACCGCCGGTGGTGGTGTCGATAATGGCGAATTCGTCCTCGTCGTTTGAGTTGTCCTGCCATGCGAGGTGCACCGCGGTACTCGAGATGGCTGTCGCAGTGAGGTTCGACGGAGCCGCGGGCGGATGGGTGAGCGCGGCGGTGAATGAAAGGCCGGAAACAGAGCAACAGCTATTGTTTTTTACGGAGAACGCCCCCTGGGCGGAGCTGGCACTGAAGGTCCCGGTCATCCTGAGGCTGGGGCAGGAATTCGTTGAGCCACAGTCGAAGCTGCCATTACCCGCGATCGGACACGGAGTGTTGAAAAAGAAAAGACAGAGAAACTCTCCGCTACAGCCCGTGTAGTGGGCGCAGAGGCTCGATATCTTGCCCTGCTCGACATCGATGCTCACGCGCTCGCCCTGCTGGCTGGTACCGACATAGCTGCCGTCCGGGGGCGCCGCGGCCAGGCTCGTCGGGTAGAGAATTGCCAAGGCGCAGAAAAAGGCGAAACGCGGGATCGGAAGTCTGGAAGCGGTCATTCTCATCCTCCTTCCTTGGAGAGCCGTGCTGAGAGCTCAGGTGTGCCAGCCGCGGCAGGTTGTTCGACCTTCGAGGCGGTGCAAGCAAGAGGTACTAACACGCTGAATTGAATTGGTCAAACAGACTTAGGCGCATGTTTCTACAAGGGCGGAGGAGGGGGGCCGTTCCCCTCAGTCCCCGGGAGATTCGGCCGGCGGATCGACGACACGGATCATCGGCCGCGCCTCGCGCCGCACCGTCAGCTCGAAGACGTCCGGCCGTCCGTAGTGCCCAGCCACGTCGAGCTGCCAGCGGGGACCTCGCAGTTGCTTGGGGTCGATCTCGGCGTAGAGAATTTCTTCCCGATTTTTCACCGGCTCGACGAGGAACTTGCCATCCGGATCGATGATCGTGCTGTCGCCGGGATTGATCCATTCGGCATCGGAAAGAAACTTTTCCTTGAACGTGTAGCGATCGGGAACGTCACTGCGGCGCATGGCGCTGCAACAGCCGAGAACGTAGACGCGCCCTTCCTTGGCGATGTGGCGCAGCGTCGAGATCCACGGCTCGCCGCGGTCCCACGTCGGAGCGACGTAGATCTGCACGCCCCAGGCGTACATGGCGTAGCGGGCGAGCGGCATGTAGTTTTCCCAGCAGATCAATCCGCCGATGCGGCCGATGTCGGTATCGTAGGCCGCGAGCGAGCTGCCGTCGCCCTGCCCGTGGACGAGACGCTCGCCGGCCGTGGGCACGAGCTTGCGGTGGCAGCCGAGGATGCGGCCGTCGGCGCCGATGTAGAGCAGCGAGTTGTAGAGCGTCGATCCGCTCGCCTCGGCGTTGCGCTCGTTGATGCCCACGGCGACGTTGATCCCGGCCTCGCGGGCCGCCGCGCACAGCCGCTCCGTGGCGTCGCTGGGGACGGTGACGGCCTGGTCGAGAAGCTCCGAGTACAGCTCGCGGAGCGCATGGGTATTGCCCGCCGGAATGAACCACACCCAGAACGGATAGGCGGGGATGAACCCCTCCGGGAAGGCGATCAGCCGGGCTCCCCGGGCGCCCGCCTCCGCGATCAGGGAGCAGGCCTTGTCCACCGTCGCGGCCCGGTCGAGAAACACCGGAGCCGCCTGCGCCGCCGCCACGAGAAAGGGTGCGTCCTTGGCATCGCTCAAGCGCTCACCTCCCCAAGAGTGACGCGATGATATGGCCGTCTGGACGTAATCCCAAGTGGGGAGGGGGTTTCCCCCAGTGGGAAGAGGCTCGCCCGAGTTGGGCGAAGCCTTCCCCACTCGTTTGGACGCAATCCCGAGTCGGGCAACGCTTCCCCCACTCGATTTGTCGCAATCCCTGCTCGTTTGGACGCAATCCCGAGTTGGGCGAAGCCTCCCCCACTCGATTTGCCGCAATCCCGACTGGGGAGAGGCCTTTCCCCACTCGGGAGAGCCCTCTCCCTCCTCGCCCAAGCGCTTTCCCCCTTGGAAGAAGACACAGCCGGCTACGCGCGTCACGGCTTCAGACGACTCCGAAGCCCCCCAAGGTAGAGACGCCTCGTGGGGAAGCCCCGCTGGGCGTCTCCGGGGCGGCGACGGCCCTCCAGTTCCGGGGTGATGAGGGATCTTGGGAAGGGACCGCCGAGCTAACGCGGCCCCGCCTCCGCCAGCAGACGGCGGAGGGCTTCCAGGTCGACGGGCTTGACGAGGTGGGCGTCGAAGCCGGCTTCCAGGGCGCGGCGGCGATCATCGTCCTGGCCGTAGCCGGTGAGGGCGATGAGGAAGCACGTCTGGGATTCGGGAGCGGCCCGCAGGGCGCGGGCCACGGCATAGCCGTCCATGCCGGGCAGGCCGATATCGCAGAGCACGACCTCCGGGCGCAGGGCGCGGGCCTTCTCGAGGCCGCCGGCGCCGTCGAAAGCCACCTCGACCTCGTGGCCGATGAGCTCGAGCAGCATCGCCAGGCTCTCGGCGGCGTCGACGTGGTCCTCGATCAACAGGCAACGGCGGGGACGCGGCGGGGCGTCCCGGCGGATCTCTTCACTCACTTGCAGCCTTCCTCCCTGAATCACAGGCGCCAATCGCCGGTAAAGTCAGCCGTTCTCATGGGAATTTGGTGCCGGAGACGGGACTCGAACCCGTATGCCCTTGCGGGCGGAGGATTTTAAGTCCTCAGCGTCTGCCATTTCGCCACTCCGGCCGGTGGGTGATTCTAACAGCGGCGGAGCCACCCTTGTCGAGACGCTTGCATTACCTTGGTACCATGGTACAATTAGATCCAGGAGGAGCGAAGCCAATGAATCCTGAAGGAGACAAGCTTGTCGTCGAGAGGGTGCAGACCGGCGTACGGCTGGAGAAGCGCCTGCTGAAAGTGCTGAAAGCTCTGGCCGAGCTCTATGACCTCTCGCTGGGAGATCTGCTGGAGGGGATCGTCCTCCACGCCTTCGAGGGGAAAAGCCCGTTCAGCCCCGAAACCCTCCAGCGGATCGCGGACCTGAAGAAAGTCTACGGCCTGGACCTGGACGCCACGGCCAGTCACCGTCTTGTGGAGAAAAACTGAGATGACCGCGATCACCGAGATGTCCGAAAGGACCGAGACGCTGGCCGACGACGACTTCGTCGCCCGCTTCGAGGACTGCACCCTCCCCAACAGCGCCTTCCACCACCAAGACCACGTGCGCCTGGCCTGGGTCTACCTCCGGCGCCACCCGCCCCTCGAAGCCCTGAAGCGCTTCGCCGAGGGTCTCCGGCGCTTCGCCACCTTCAACGGCCACCCGGGGCTTTACCACGAGACCATCACCTGGGCCTTCCTGCTGCTGATCCGCGAGCGGATGGAGCGCGGCGCGGCCGGCGGCACCTGGGAGGACTTCGCGGCGGCCCACCCGGATCTTCTGACCTGGAAGCCCTCGGTCCTCGACCGGTACTACCGGCCGGAGACCCTCGGCTCGGAGCTGGCACGGCAGGTGTTCGTGATGCCGGACCGGGCATAAGGCGGCCCGCCGCCTTCGCTGGTGACAGCAGGTTGGCAGGTGACAATCTGCTGTCACCTCCGCTCCTTCTCTTTCCTTCCTCCGGCTTTACCTAACTCTTTATCAGGCAAGGGTTTATTTCACCCAATCCAAAATCGGCGCGGGTTGGACGACGTATTGCTCTCTGAAGCTCTCCGAGACAAGTCATCGGCTCGCCGGCAACTCAGCCGGCGAATCGAAAGCCGGCGTTCACTCGCCGAAAGGAGAGATCCATGTCCAGGAAAAGCTCAGAAGTGGCTTGGAAGGCCGTTTGCTGTCTGTCCTTCGTTCTGGCTCTCGCGGTCCTGATGCCGCGGAGTGTCGCAGCCCAGGAAAAATGCGATGACGCTTCGAGGGCCAACTTCGCAGCGGCGGTGGCGTCCGGAGCCTCCCACGAAGAGCTCGAAGCCAGGTTCGGGCTCTGCCGCGACGGTGCCGCGACAAAGAGCCTGACCGCCTTGACGGCCAAGAGCAAGGTTGTCAGTCCTACTGGGGGGATATCGTCGACTACACCGCCCGCCGTGATCCGTGATCGATTCGGTCCCTTGAGATCGCCTTCGGTTTCGCCCCGGACCGGGGACGGCGCTCGTCCCGGTCCTCGTCCACACACTCGCCGGCTGTTGTATTCTCTAAACAAATAGGATTGCCCTGATTGCCGACCCGAGCCCTACTCCCTGTCCTGATCGTCTCCTCGCTCTGGAGCTCGTTTCATGGGCTACCCGCCGTGGGTCAGCCACCCGGCTCGGACCGGCAGGAGGTGGTGTGGAACGTCGAGCGACGGGACTTGCCGCTAGGAGGCTGGCGCCGCCGGCTCGCGGTGGGGCGGGATGGAACGTTGTGGATCGGCGGCGACGTGGTCCTCAGCGACGAAGGGGGCGGGCAGCTCCTTCGCAAGCAGGGCGGGATCTGGTCTTCAAGCCGCATCCTACCCCCGGAAACCCAGCGTACCTACGTCCTCGATACCGACTCCGAAGGCGGTCTCTGGCTGGCTCCCTATCATCCGGAGCCCGACAATGACCACCCTCAATCCCCGTATCGCCAAGATCTCCGTATTCAGCACTTCGACGGCCGGCGCTGGAGCGAGGAGCGGGCACCGGGATTCTGGCCGCAAGCCATGAGCATGATCTCCCCCGAAGAGGGTTGGATCGGTGGCAACCACGGCCAGTTGCTGCACCGCAAGGCCGGCAGATGGCAACTTGAAAAGCTTCCAGGAGAGGCGTCGTATCTCAAGGGCAGGAACATCTTCGCCCTCAAGATGCTGAGCTCCGAAGAAGGCTGGGCGGCCGGCCGATGGGGGCTCGTCGCCCACTGGCATCAAGGGAGTTGGCAGATCGTGTCCGTACCGCCCACACTGGCCGGCGAGTCCTTTCTCGCCCTCGACGTGACGCAGCAGGATGGCAGCCTATGGATCGCCGGCGGCCACGGCGTGATCGCGTGCTACGACGGCAGGAATTGGAGCCACATCGCCCGCCCGACAGCTTTCGATCTCCAGAGCATCGATATGGTGTCGCCTTCGGACGGCTGGGCCATGGGCGGAGGAGGAGCTTTCCTCCGCTACGACGGTACCCATTGGTCTCAGCAGACGACTCCGGTCCCGGACCCGATTTTCCAGGATATCGTGATGACCTCTGCGAACGAAGGTTGGCTCGTCGGCAACCGGGTGTTGTTGCATGCCCATTCGGATGCCGCGGCCCGGCAGGTTCCTCGCTTCCAGGACCAGTCGCGGTTTGCCGGCTATGCCATGGCGAGAAAACCGAGCTCCGGAGCAGCCGTACTGGACTTGGACGGCGACGGCGACCTCGATCTGGTGTCGCAAGGCGAAGGGGGGATCGACCTGTTCTTCCAGGACGGGCTGCGCCACTTCAGCGAATCCTCTCGTTTTCCCTTGTTGACGGCCTCTCGTCAGGAGGTCCCTTTCTTGACCACGTGGGCCTTAGGTGACGTCGATGGAGATGGAGCCCCCGATGCCGTGCTTTTGGGGGAGCCCTTCGGGCTTCAGATCCTGCACAACTCGGGCCGCGGCCTCTTTTCGGCCGCCGCAACGCTACGGACCGAAGGCAGCCCCGGAGAGACCGACATTCTCTCCCTGCTGGACTTCGACCGCGACGGCCGGATGGACCTCTACGTGGGCAGGAGCCAGCGGTCACCCGGTTGGATCTATCTCAATCGGGGGGGCGGCCGCTTCCAGCGGTTGAGCCTGTGGAACCGGAGCAGTGACATATGGCACCTGGGCGCCTTCTGGGGAGACCTGGATGGCGATGGGGACCTCGATGCCATCTTCCCCGGAAAAGGGCATCTGATCGTTTTTCTCAACGATGGCAGCGGGCGCATTCGCGAGCCTTCCGGGGATTCCGGCTTGGACCTCCCCCCCGCCTGGACCCGGACCCGGCAGGGGGTGCTCGTGGATTTGGACCGGGACGGAGATCTCGACCTCCTCCTCGGCAGCGAGCTCGCCGCTTTCCTCAACGACGGCAAGGGCCGGTTCCACCGCGACCGGGATCTTTTGCCAGTCCTCGAAAACAATCCTTATACAGACGGCTTCCTGACCGCGGGAGACCTCAACCACGACGGCTATCCCGAGATTCTCGTGCAGACCGTCAGGGACTATCAACCCACCCTGCATCTATTGTCCCGAAACCCTGCGTCGAGGGTTTATAGCGACGTCACCAACGGGAGCGGTCTGGAAGGTTTGACCGGGAATTCCGCGGTGCTCGCCGATCTCGACGGCGACGGCGACCTCGACCTTTTCCTGTCCCGAAGCGAAGGGAGCCTCGTTCTGGAAAACAGCCAGAACGACTCGAATTTCCTGAAGGTCCACCTGCATGGGGACCGCAGCAACCGCGCCGCCTCGGGGTCTCAAGTCTGGATCTACGAGGCCGGCCGGCGAGGTACCTCGTTCCTGCGCGGCTATCAGCAGATGGGTATAGGGTCCCCTTCGCTCGGGCAGCAGAACCTGAGCGAGCTGCATTTGGGTGTGGACGGGAGCCGGCGTTACGACGTCGAAGTCCTCTTTCCCAGCGGCCGCAGAGTGGTCGAGCGCGGAATCCGGCCGGGGCGCACCCTCGACATCTTCGAAAGCCCTTTCGGGATCCGCCAGGCGGTGCTGTCTCTGAAATGGGGACGACGCGCCTGGCTCAACGCGAGCCTCCCTTTGGAGGCCGGCAAGCTCGCTTTCGTCGCCCTGGCTCTGGCGCTGTGGCGCGGTCCCGTGGCCCGGCGACTTCAGACACGCTTGGTCGTGCACCGATGGAGCCTGACGGCAGGACTCTTCATCGTCTACCTTCTGGTGGCCGGAGACCTTGCGGCGGAGAGACGAGCGGTTCCTCACGCCCTCCAACTTGCGGGGCTCTGCGGAGCCCTCACCCTGCTCGCCGGAGTGGACTCGCGGCTGAGCCGCTGGAAAAACCAACGCTACCTGGGGCCCTTCTTCCTGGAAAAAATCCTGGGGCAGGGTGGCATGGGGATCGTCTATCGCGCGCGCCACGTCGTGACGGGCCAGCCTGTGGCTCTCAAGGTTCTTCACCCCAAATGGAGCGACCGGGAGGATCTCCGTTTTCGATTCCTGCGCGAGGCTCAGGTTCTCACCCAACTCGCACACCCCAACGTCATAAAGGTTTACGAGACCGGAGCGGTCGGCGACCGTGGCTACATCAGCATGGAGCTGCTCAAGGGAATGCCTTTGAGCGCCTACCTGCGGCAGGAAGGCCCACTGGCGCCCGAAATCCTCGTGGAGATTCTCCTCGCGACCTGCGGCGCCCTGGCCCACGTCCACGCGGGCGGGCTCGTTCACGGCGACGTCAAGAGCGCCAACCTCTTCCTGCTCGAACCCGACGACCTCGCGCCCTCGGTGGCGCACGGCTGGCGGCCCCGGATCAAGCTGATGGACTTCGGCCTGGCGCAGGGTATCTGGAGCGAAGTCCCCGCCCTGCCGGCGAGCCTCGACGGAACGCCGGCTTACATGTCTCCGGAACAGCTTCAGGGAAAACCCCTCGATGCCCGCTCCGATCTGTACTCCCTGGGCGTCGTAGCCTATGAGGCTCTGACCGGCCAGTTGCCGTTCGAGGGAGATCGGGAGGGTTCACTGCTGCTGCACATCCAGAGCGGGCGGTTCGTCCCCTTGCGGCAACGGCGGCCCGAGGTTCCTGCCGCCCTCGACCGGCTCCTCTCGCGGATGCTGGCCCTCTCCCGTGCGGATCGGCCGGGCTCGGCGGAGGAGCTGAGCGCTCTGCTGCGAGCGTTGCGGCTCAGCGGAGAGTCTGGACCCCATCCCGTCGCCGCATTTTGGCTGCCTGTTGCCGCGGCGTCCTCCATGGACGAATCGCAAACGTCGATTGTGGTTTCTCCGGCCTCCTGGCAAAGCCTTTTCCGGGCCACGAGAACCGCCTTGGCCGAGGGACGGATCACCGAAGGACAGGTCTTGTTGATCGAATGCCTGGCGGCGCTGGGCGAGACCTTGCACTCGATGCCGGAAGACGACCGCGAAGCCTATTGTCGTCATAATGGAGACATTGCAATCGCCTTGGAGCTCAATCGCCGGCTGAGCCAGGGCCGGGGAACGAAGCCATGACTCTCCCGACCGATACAGACGTCTTGCGATCCTTGAGAGAGGCCCAGCGTACGGGTCTCGGAAGCCTGGGACAAAAGGCGATCGCCCTGGAACGCCTGCTGGCGATCAGCCAGGAGATCTCCACCCTCGATCTCCCCGTGGCCCTGCGCCGCATCCTGCACTACGTCCTGGAGTGGACGGGCACGCAACGGGGAGCGCTGTTGTTGACCGACGGAACCGAGGGAAATCACGAGCTGCGCATCGAGCTCGCCCTGGGCCTCGAGCAGGAAACGCTCGTGGACCTCGAATTCCGGGTCAGCCGTTCGGTGGCCCTGCGCGCCTTGAAGACGGGGCAGGTGATCGTCATCGAGGACGTGCCCGCATCCGCGGACCGCGATCAGGCCAGCGTCCTGGAGCTCCGTCTCCAGGCCATCCTCGCGCTTCCCCTGCGCGTCCGCGACCGGGTCATCGGGGTCATCTATCTCGACACCTCCTCCTCCAGCCACCGGGTGCATCAGCTCGACGTGGCCATCCTCTCGGCGTTCGCCGCCCAGGCCGCCATCGCGCTCGAAAACGCCCGGCTCCACCAAAAGCTTCAGGACGATCATTTTCTGCTCCAGCGCTCGGTCGAGGAATCCTTTCAAATCGGCAACCTCCTCTACCGCAGCGCCGCCATGCACCGGGTCTGCACGGCCATCCGGCAGGTCGCTCCCTGCGACGTCACCGTGCTCATCTCGGGCGAGATCGGCACGGGCAAGGAGTTGGTCGCCCACGCCGTTCATTTCAACAGCGCGCGCCGCAACCGGCGTTTCCTGAGCCAGAACGCCGGAGCGCTGCCGGACAGCCTTCTCGAAAGCGAGCTCTTCGGACACCGGCGAGGCGCGTTCTCGGGAGCGCTCGAAAACAAGACGGGCCTCTTCGAAGCGGCGGACGGCGGCACCGTCTTCCTCGACGAGATCGGCGAAGCCTCTCCGGCCTTCCAGGCGCGCCTGCTGCGGCTCCTCGAAACCGGCAGCTTCCGGCGCCTGGGAGAGACCACGGATCGCCACGTCGACGTCCGCATCGTGGCCGCGACCCATCAGAACCTGGAGGAGCTGGTTCGGGAGGGGCGCTTCCGCGCCGACCTCTTCTATCGTCTGAGCGTCTTCCCCATCCACCTGCCGCCCCTGCGCGAAAGGCGGGAGGACATCGAGCTGCTGGCCTATCACTTCATCGACCGGTTCAAAGGCGACCTCGGCCGCTCCGTGGAGTCGATTCCACGTCCGGTGCTGATGGACCTGCTCTCCCGTCCCTGGCCCGGCAACGTGCGGGAGCTCCAGAACCTGATCCAAAGACTGATGGTTCTCTCCCCAGGCAAGGAGCTGGCGGCCTCCACGGACTCGCCGCAGGGACAGACTCCACCCGCTCTGCCCGCCGCCCTTGCCGAGTCCGAGCCCGCCGGCTCCGCCCCGCCCTTCCAAACCCTGGGAGAGGTCGAGCGCGACTACATTCGCCAAGTCCTCCAGCACTTCGGCGGCAATCAAGCCCAAGCCGCGCGCCTGCTGGCGATGAACCGGAATACGCTACGTTGGCGGATGAAGAAGTTGGGGGTGTAGGCGCGCGAAGTCGTGAGACCAGCCCGGAGGGCGGCAGACTCGTAGATGCTATGCAGGGGTGGAAAAGCGGGTCACCGGTTATAGTTCTGGGATACTTTTTACGGAAAGGAGTCCCAGATGGAGCCAGCAACCCGCCAGGAAGAGTGTAAGGGAAAGCC
>Ga0134121_10003890_pt1 | contig 12286 bp, 16 predicted proteins | sample KB301_FD_96463 | JGI IMG/M metagenome (GOLD analysis project Ga0134121, IMG submission 96463) | Terrestrial soil microbial communities without Nitrogen fertilizer from Kellogg Biological Station, Michigan, USA - KB3-0-1 | ecosystem: Environmental > Terrestrial > Soil > Unclassified ...
CACAAGATGTCGTTCACCAACTTCACCACCGGCAATGGCCACTCCTTTGGCGGCACCTACCTCGAGCTCGTGCCCCACAGCCGCATCCGCTACTCGGACAAGTTCGACGATCCGAACCTCCCCGGCGAGATGCAGACCACGATCACCCTCCAGAAAGTGTCCGTCGGCACCGATCTGAAGATCGTGCAGGAGGGCATCCCCTCGGTCATTCCCGCCGAAGCGTGCTACCTCGGGTGGCAGGACTCGCTGGACCAGCTGGCGCGGCTGGTCGAGCCGGAGATTCCGGACTAGGCCTGCGAACGTTGGCTAATGGCCCTGGCGATCATCATGGTTTGGTACGTGAGCATCGGCGCCTTGTCCGCTGCGGGCTCGATGTATCTGTCGCACAGGTTGGTGCCTGCGAAGCACGAGGCGACCCTTTACGGGCTGTTCTTGATCGCCATTGCCGCGTTCTATCTCGCTTGCGCGTCCTATTTCGGAGACGCGGCGGCGTGGAGCCTGGAAACCGTCGCGGTACTGGCATTCGCTTTTATGGGATGCCTGGGCACGAGAGTGCCGGTCGTGCTGATAGCTGGATACGCGCTGCATGGAGGCTGGGACCTGTTGCATGAGGTTCAGGCCCATATGCAGGTGGACGTCTTCGGAGGAAGCGAAGCGACAAAGATTCCTCTCGCCTATGGCGCATTCTGTGCAATGTTCGACTGGGCCATGGTCGTATATTTTGTGTATCGGCGCCGCCATTGGGTCGCTGCCTGGAACCCACGAGCGTAGCTAGCTGCGTCCGGATCGGACCAGAAGAGAAAGCGAGCGGCCTTGCAACGCGTAGGTTTTCGCGGGCGCGACCTTCTGGCCCGCGGTGTCGAGCACCGCGCTCCAGCCTTCTCCCGGCAGCGTGAACTCGATCGCCTCGTGGTGCGCGTTCAGCAGCAATAGCAGGTCGTCGTCGAGGATCGGCGCGCCGTAGCCGTCGCGCTCGGCCAGGCGCTGGCCGATCATCAGCATGCCGAAGCAGCGCGCGAACGGCAGCTTCCAGTCGGCTTCGGCCATCTCGCGTCCCTCGGGCGCGAGCCAGGAGGTGTCCTCGGGCTTCGGATAGGCGCGGCGGCGGAACAGCGGGTGGCGCTTGCGTACTTTCAGCAGCTCGGTGACGAACGCCAGCAGCTCGCGGTCGGCGTTCTCCCAGTCCAGCCACGACGTCTCGTTGTCCTGGCAGTAGGCGTTGTTGTTGCCGCCCTGCGTGCGGCCGAGCTCGTCGCCGGCGAGCAGCATGGGAATTCCCTGCGAGAAGAAGAGCGTGGCGAGCAGGTTTCGCTTCTGCCGGGCACGCAATGCATTCACTTCGGGCTTTTCGCTGGGCCCTTCCTCGCCGGAGTTCCAGCTGCGGTTCTGCTCGGAGCCGTCGCGGTTGGCCTCGTGGTTGGCGTCGTTGCGCTTGCGCTCGTAGCTCACCAGGTCCTGCAGCGTGAAGCCGTCGTGCGTGGTGACGAAGTTGATGCCGGCGCTCGGCGCGCGGCCGGAACGCGCGAACAGATCGTGCGAGCCCGACAGGCGCGCGGCGAGGTGGCCGATCATGCCGTCGTCGCCGCGCCAGTAGCAGCGCAGCGCGTCGCGGTAGCGGTCGTTCCACTCGCTCCAGCCGGGCGGGAAATTGCCGAGCTGGTAGCCGCCGTCGCCGAGGTCCCAGGGCTCGGCGATCAGCTTGACCTGCGACAGCACCGGGTCCTGGCGCAGCGCGCCGAGGAACGGGGCGTTGCGGTCGAAGGCGCCGTGCGCGTTGCGCGCGAGCGTGGCGGCGAGGTCGAAGCGGAAGCCGTCGACGTGCATCTCCTGCACCCAGTAGCGCAGGCTGTCCATCACCAGCGCGAGCACCACGCGGTGCGCGGTGTTCAGGCTGTTTCCGGTGCCGGTGAAGTTGAGGTAGCGGCGCTGATCGTTCGGGTCGAGCCGGTAGTAGATCAGGTTGTCGATGCCGCGGAACGACAGCGTCGGCCCGTGGTGATCGCCCTCGGCGGTGTGGTTGTAGACCACGTCGAGGATCACCTCCAGCCCGGCGGCGTGCAGCGTCTTCACCATGCTCTTGAACTCGCCGAGCGTGCCGCTCGCCGAGTAGCGCATCTCGGGGGCAAAGAAGCCGGCCGTGTTGTAGCCCCAGAAGTTGCGCAGGCCGTGGTGCAGCAGGCGGCGCTCGTCGGCGATCGCGTGCACCGGCAGCAGCTCGACCGCGGTCACGCCGAGGTTCTTCAGGTATTCGAGCACCGGCGGCGTGCACAGCCCGGCATAGGTGCCGCGCAGCTGCTCGGGCACCTCGGGGTGGAGCTTGGTGAAGCCCTTCACGTGCAGCTCGTAGATCACCGTGTCGCGCCACGGCGTGCGCGGCGGCCGGTCGTCGCCCCAGGTGAACGCGGGATCGATCACCTGGCCGCGCCCGCGCTGGATCATGCGCGCATAGGGATCGAGCAGGATCTTGTTGTGGTCGAAGCGGTGGCCGCGTTCCGGGGCGTGCGGGCCGTGCACGCGGTAGCCGTACAGCAGGCCGGGCCGCGCCTCCGGCAGGTAGCAGTGCCAGACGTAGTCGGTGCGCTCGCGCACGTCGACGCGCTCGATCTCGCGCCGGCCGCGCGGGTCGAACAGGCAGAGCTCGACGCGCTCGGCGTGCTTGGAGAACAGCGCGAAATTGACCCCGGCGCCGTCCCAGCTGGCGCCCAGGGGATAGGGCCGCCCGCGCCAGACGGCGCTGGGCGCGACCAGGGCTCGTGCGGGCGCTTCCACAGCGCCCGGATTATGCAGAAATCGTGCGGTTCGGCTGGATGAGATGACAGCCGTGGGTGCGCCAGCTGCCGTCGTGCTGGCGTTGCATGGCGTAGTAGGCGACCCAGACCGCCCCGGACCGGTCGGTGACCTGTACCGGCTGCACGACGTCGCCGCCCATCACCACCAGCTCGAGAAACGCGACCGCGGAAGGGCGGTAGACCGCGTGGTACGCCATGCGCACCGTGTCAAGGAAACGCTCGGGTGTGCCGAAGGCCTGCTGCACTCCCGGCGACACGAGCGCGAACGCGCTTTGCGCGTCGTCGCGCCGGAAGGCGTCGATCTGGCGGTGGATAACTCCGCGGATCTCTTCCATGTCGGCCGCCGTGACCCCGCCGTCGGCCGCGGCCGGCGCCGCGAGCGGCAGCAGGACGGCGAGACAAAAGAACAGCGCTCTCAGCATCTAGCTCCCCTGCCCGCCGGCAACCACGGTCGCCACGCCGCCCGCGCGTATCACGTCCTCCAACCGCTCGCGCTCGGCCATCACCCGGCGCGCATAGTAGGCATTGGCGTCGCCCGAGGCGCCGTTGTATTGCTGCAGGCCGCCCTCGAGGGTGCCGTTCCGGTACACATATTCCTGCAGGATGCGCGAACCGACCTGGATGTTGGCTTCGGGATCGAACACCGCGTCCTCGCCGCCCGCGGCGCGCAGCTTGTCCAGGTGGAAGCGCGGAATGATCTGCATCAACCCCTTGGCGCCCATGCCGCTTTCGGCAATCGGGTTGAAGCGCGACTCCACCGCGATCACCGCCAGCACCAGCAGCGGGTCGAGGCCGACCTCGTCGGCGGAGCGGTGCGCGGCCGCCACCATGCGCCCGGTCACGGTCGAGGCGACGAGAAAGCGCCGCGACAGGTATTGGATCAGGACCTGCTGCGCGGGATCGGCGCTCGCCCCCGCCGCCGCGGGAAGCGCGGCGTCCGCCGGCGGCACGCACACCGCGGCAGCGTCGGGCGCGACCGCGGCCGGCGGCGCCGCGGCGATCAGCAACGCACCGGAAGCAACGACCACATAAGTCAGGATCTTGTTGGAGGCCGGGACAGCCATGAGGTCACCCCGCGTAAGGAGCCCAGATGGTAGGTGGCATGGTGACCTCGCGCTATCGCCGCGCCCGGAACCTTCTGTCGCGCATCGACTACAAAGCGCTCGGCAAAATCTACAGCGAGATACTGGTCCGGGCGATAGTGGCTTCCGCTACGGGTCCATATCATGCAAGCCGTCACGCGTCGAAACAAATCCCGTCACCGAGAGAGGCCTACAAGCAATGAAGATCGTCGCGATGGTTCTGGCAGGCGGTGAAGGCACGCGGCTGCATCCGCTGACGGCGGAGCACGCGAAACCCGCGGTTCAGTTCGCCAGCGGCTACCGGCTGGTGGACTTCGTCCTCAGCAACCTGGTGAACTCGCGCATCTCGACGATCTACGTGCTCGCGCAATACAAGCCGGAGTCGCTGCTGAAGCACGTCTCGGGCGCGTGGGCGCCGTGGTTCGCCGACGGCGACGGCACCATCAAGGCCCTGCTGCCGCGCTCCAATACGCTGGGCGGGCAGTTCAAGGGGACCGCCGACGCGGTCTACCAGTATCTCGACCTGCTGCAATCCCACTCCCCCGACATCGTCGCGGTGTTCGCCGCCGACCATGTGTACCGCATGGATGTGCGCCAGATGGTCGCGTTCCACCGCGAGCGCCGCGCGGACGTCACCGTATCGGCGGTCGGCGTGCCGCTCGCCCAGGCCTCGCACTTCGGCGTCGTCGCCACCGGTGCGGACGGGCGGATAAGCGAGTTCAAGGAGAAGCCCCAGCGCGCGCCGGCGATGCCGACCGACCCGACCCGCGCCTATGCCTCCATGGGCAACTACCTGTTCGACCCCGCAGTGCTGGAGCGCGCGCTGATCGAGGCGCGCCGCCGCGGCGATACCGATTTCGGCCGCGACGTGCTGCCGCGGTTGTGCACCACGCACAATGTGTACGCCTACGACTTCGCCAGGAACCGCATCCCCGGCCTGCAGGACCACGAGGAGCCGGCTTACTGGCGCGACGTCGGCACGCTGGCGGCGCTCGCCGCCGCGCAGCAGGACGCGATGGGCAGCCAGCCGCGCTTCAACCTCTGGAACCGCCGCTGGCCGATCCGCGGCGAATTCGACGCCGCGCTGCTGGCCCGCATCCGCGGCTGGCGCGAGCAGGCGCTCGCCGAGGTCGAGGCTCCGCTCAGCCCGGCGTGGCAAGCCGCGAATAGAGATCTGCGTAGCGACGAGCGGCTGCAGCCCAGCTGAAGTCGCGCCGCATCCCGGCGCCCTGCATTTCCCGCCAGCGCCCCGGCTCACGCCACACCGCGAGCGCGCGGCGCACCGCGGTCGCCAGCGCCGCGCTCTCGGCGCGCTCGAACAGAAACCCGGTCTCCCCGTCGATGATGGTATCGGCGAGGCCGCCGGTGGCGCGCGCCACCGGCGGCGTTCCATAGCGCTGGCTGTACATCTGGTTCAGTCCGCAGGGCTCGAACCGGGACGGCATCAGAAAGAGATCGGCGCCCGCCTCGATCAGGTGAGCGAGCTCGTCGTCGAACGCGCTCGCGGCCGCCACCCGCCCGGGATGCCGGCCCGCCGCGAGGGTGAGCGCGCCCTCGAGCTCGCGCTCGCCCCGGCCGAGCAAGGCGAATTGCGCCGGCAGCGCGGCCAGCTCGTTGATGGCGCCGGCGATCAGGTCCACGCCCTTCTGGTGCGTGAGCCGGCCGACGAAGCCGAGCAGCGGAATGTCGGCCCGCAGCTCCAGGTTCAGCTTCTTCTGCAGCGCCTGCTTGTTCAGGGCTTTCTTCTCCAGCGAGCCGGCGTCGTAGTGCGCGGCGAGGTGCGGATCGCTGGCGGGATCCCACGCGGCGGTGTCGATGCCGTTCAGGATTCCGGTGAGCGCGCCGCGCCGCTCGCGCAGCAGCCCGTCCATTCCGCAGCCGAAGTCCGCGGTCTGGATCTCGCGCGCATAGTTCGGGCTCACGGTGGTGAGCGCCTTGGCGTACACCAGGCCGCCTTTCAGGAACGAGATCCGGCCGTGGAACTCGAGCCGCGCTGTGGAAAAGTATTCCTGGCCGATTCCCAGCCGGTCGAGCCACGCGCGCTCGAAGTTGCCCTGGAACGCCAGGTTGTGGATGGTCAGGAGCGCCGGGGTCTTCGCGAGCACCGGCGCGAGCGCGGTCGGCCAGTCGTTGCAGTGGAGCACGTCGTAGCCGGGCAGTCGCGCCGCCACGCGCGATAGCACGCCGAAGCGCAATGCGTTGTCCGGCCAATCCTGCCCGCCGGGATCCTGGTAGGGGCCTCCGCTGCGCTGATACAGCGCAGGACAGTCCAGCACCCGAAAATCCCCGGCGCCCAGCAGGCGGCAGTCGAAGCCGATTTCGCTGAAGCGCTCGAGCTCCGACAAGCGCCCTGCTTTCTGCAGCACCTCCGGGTATCCGGGCAGCAGCACATCCACCTGCACGCCGAGCGCGCGCAGCGCGGGCGGCAGCGCGCCGCTGACGTCGCCCAGCCCGCCGGTTTTTACCAGCGGCGCGCACTCCGGGGTCGCGAACAGGACTCGCATCAGCTCTTCTTATCCCACAAAAAAAAGACCCCGGTAGGGGTGCCGGGGTCGTGTTGCCTACATGCGCACGAAGGGAGGTAAGTGCGTATGTATTGGGGGGAACCGGTTCAGCCGGTCGCGGCTCTTGCCTCGTAGGTGGACGGCGGCAGCACTGCGACCCGGATCGGCGCGCCAAAATCCTTGCGCACCGGGATGTCCAGGCAGGCGGCGCCGTTCAGCTGGCGCGCGCCGAGCGCCTTCGCGAGCACGGCCTGCTGCTTCGGCGACTCCATTTCGATCAGGCAGGCGACGCGCGCGGCGCCGCGGTTGTGCACCAGGCGGAATGCATGCACCGCGCCGTAGGGCTCGCACAGCGCGAGCACCGCCTTGGTCAGGGTGTAGAAATCGTCGGCATCGCCGAGCTTGTCGGCCACTTCGGGTTTCATCGCCAGCAAATGCTATTGCCCGGCCCGCAGCCCGCCTATCCCAAAACCTCTGAACCTGCTGTAGTAGCCCGACTACAAAATCAGCGCGACGGCCGCGGCGGTGAGGCAGGTAGCGAGGGTGCCGGCGACGATCGACTTTATCCCGAGATCCACCACTTCCGCGCGGCGCTCGGGCGCCATGGTGCCGAGACCGCCGATCATGATGCCGAGGCTGCCGAAATTGGCGAAGCCGCACAGCGCATAGGTGAGCAGGATGCGGCTTCTTTCCGACAGATTTTTTGAATTCGCCAGATCCAGGTAAGCAACCAGCTCATTGATGACGGTCTTGGTGCCGAGCAAAGCGCCCGCCTCGCGCGCTTCGGCCCACGAAACCCCCGCCAGCCACGCGAGCGGCGCCAGCAGCCAGCCGAGCGCGCCCTGCAGGGTGTAGGGAGCGATCACCAGGTTGACGAGCGCCACCAGCGCCACGAACACCACCAGCATGGCGACGATGTTGAGCAGGAGCTGTGCGCCCTCCAGCGTGCCGCGCGTCAGCGCGTCCATGCTGCCGGCGGCATCCGACCGGAGCGCCAGCACCTCCCCTTTGGTGATTGCCGGAGGAACCATGAGAAACGAGATCACCAGTGCCGCCGGCGCCGACAGGATCGAGGCGATCAGCAGGTGCGCCACCGCATCGGGCATCACGCGCCCGAGGATGCTTCCATACAGGAAAAGGACGGTGCCGGCGATCGACGCCATGCCGCCCACCATGATGGCGAACAGCTCGCCGCGCGAGAGCCGGCTGAGATAGGGCCGCACGAAGAGCGGCGCCTCCACCATGCCGACGAACACGTTGGCCGCGGTCGACAGGCCCACCACCCCGCCGACGCGCATCGCCTTCTCCAGCACGAACGACAACGCGCGCACCACCGCCGGGATCACGCGCCAGTAGAAGAGCAGCGCCGACAGCGCGCTGATCACCAGCACGATCGGCAGCGCGCGGAACGCGAGCACGAAGCTGGAATTCACGTCGGTGACTTGGAACGGCGCCGGCCCGCCGCCGAGGTAGCCGAACACCAGGCTGGTCCCCGCCTGCGTGGCGCGCTCCAGCACCAGCAGGGCATCGTTGAGTCTGAGAAAAAGGCCTTTTATGAAAGCCACCTTGAGGCAGACGATGGCGCCGGCCACGACCAGCGCCAATCCCACGCTGACCGCGCGCCACGGAATCGCGCGGCGGTTCTCGCTCAGCGCCCAGGCGAGCGCGACCAGCCCTGCCATTCCGGCCAGCGCATGCATAGAATCGGCCACGCGTGGAGTCTAATCGCGAATTCCTGGTGGCCTGCCTTTGCGCCGAGTGGTGCGACACCTGTGTCGCCTACCGCGAGGGATTCCTCGCCCTGGCGCACCGCTTCCCGCGCGCCGAGTTCCGCTGGGTCGACATCGAGGACGACGCCGAGGCGGCCGGGGACATCGAGGTCGAGAACTTTCCCACCATCCTGGTGAAGCGCGGCGCCGAAACGCTGTTCGAGGGCGTGATGCTGCCGCACCACGAGCATCTGCGGCGGCTGCTGGAAAAGCTTATCCCGTGATTTTTTTTATGGAGTCCTGAATCGCTTCCGCCGCGGCGCGTGGGTCCGCCGCATCCCGGATCGGCCGTCCCACCACGATGTAGTCGGCGCCGTTGGCGAAGGCCTGCGCCACGTCCACCGTGCGCTTCTGGTCATCGCCGCCGCTTCCGACCGGCCGAATGCCCGGCGTGATGATCAGCAGGCGGTCCTTGAACGCGCTCTTCAGCGCCCTGGCTTCCAGTCCCGAGGAAATCACGCCATCGCAGCCGCTCTCGGCCGCTCCCCTGGCTCGCGCCAGGACGAGTTGCTCCACCGACTGCGTGCTGCCCATCTCGGCGAGGTCGCGCTGGTCGAAGCTGGTCAGCACCGTCACCGCGAGGATCTTCATCGCGCCCTTCTCGCGCGCCGCCGCCTCCATCACCGAGCGGTGCCCGTGCACGGTGAGAAAGGTCGCGCCGCTACCGCGCAGGTTGGCGACCGCGCGCCGCACCGTCTCCGGAATGTCGTAGAGCTTGAGGTCGGCGAACACCTTGTTGCCACGCGCGGTGAGCCAGCTCAGCAGCTCGAAGTACCCGTCGGCAGTAAAGAGCTCGAGCCCGATCTTGTAGAAGCGCACCGCGTCGCCCAGCTTCTCGGCGAGCGCGCGCGCTTCCTTCGGCGTGGGCACGTCGAGGGCGACGATCAGGCGCTCGGCGCGCGGGATCATTTCTTTTCCTTCGTCGAATACTCTTTCAGGTTGAGCGCCAGGTCGGCCGGGTCGATGTGCCAGGTCTCGGCGTCGAACGCGTACGCCTTGTAGATATCGGACAGGCGCAGCAGGTCGGCATCGCGTGCCAGCACCCAGCCGTCCTTGTCGGTGCGCGCGGCCCAGCCGAGCCGCGCGGCGCGCTCGAGCACCGCCTCGCAGCGGTGCGGCATGATGCGCAGCTCGCGGCTCATCTCGCGCAGCCGCACCGGGCCGCCGTTCTTCTGGGCGCGCGCCAGCATCGACAGCACGAGCAGCGCATCGACGAACTCGCGGCCCGGAATCGCCCGGCCTTCCGCGTAGCGGTACGCGGGCAGGATCGCCGTCAGCGTCGCGCCCGCCAGCACCACCACCCACGACATGTACAGCCAGACCAGGAAGATCGGGATGGTGGCGAACGCGCCGTAGATCAGCGAATAGGTCGGAAAGCGGCCGATGTAGAGCGCAAAGCCGCGCTTGGCGAACTCGAAGGCGACGCCGGCGAGCACGCCGCCGATGATCGCATCGCGCGCGCGCACGTGCCGGTAAGGCACCACCGCGTACAGCAGCATGAGCGCGAGGCAGGTAAAGACGAACGGCAGCACGGCGAGCAACGCGTCGGCCACGATGCTGAGCCGCAGCCAGCCGAACGAGGCGCCGACCGCGAACGAGGTCATCGACAGGCTGCCGCCGATCAGGATCGGCCCGAGCGTGATCACCGCCCAGTACATCAGCACCTGCTGCAGCACCGGACGGCGCCGCTGCACGCGGAACAGGTGGTTGAGCGCGGTGTCGATCGTGGTCATCAGCATCACCGCGGTGACGAAGAAGAACGCGAGGCCGATCGCGGTCAGGCGGCCGGCGTTGGTGCTGAACGCGCTGATCTGGTCGGTGATGGTGTCGATGCCCGCGGCGTCGGGCAGCACGTTCTCCAGCAGGAAGAGCTGCAGCGCGCCGATCGCATCGTCGAACACCGGGAACGCGGTCGCCACCGCCAGCGCCACCGTGATCAGCGGCACTATCGACAGCAGCGTGGTGTAGGTCAGGCTGCCGGCGGTCTGCAGCCCGCGCTCCTCGTAGAAGCGCCAGAACACCGCGAGGCAGAAATCGGCGAACCCTCGCCAGGCGCTCTTCTCCATTCCTTCTTATGATACCGAACGTGGCCGAGATCCTTGTTTTGTACTACAGCGTCGGCGGCTCGGTGAAGCGCATGGCCGACCTGATCGCCTCGGGCATCGAGCGCGTGCCGGGGGCGAGCGCTCGCGTCCGTACCGTTCCACGGTTGTCGAACGAAAAGCCCAGTGAAGGTCCCCCTTACTGCGAAAACCGCGACCTCGAAGAATGCGCCGGCCTCGCGCTCGGCAGCCCGACGCGCTTCGGCAACATGGCGGCGCCGCTCAAGCACTTCCTCGACGGCACTTCCCTCCTCTGGCAGCGCGGCACGCTCGCCGGCAAGCCGGCCTGCGTGTTCACCTCCACCGCCAGCCTGCACGGCGGCCAGGAAACCACCCTGCTCTCGATGATGCTGCCGCTGTTCCACCACGGCATGCTGGTGATGGGCCTGCCCTACACCCTGCCCGAGATGAACGCCACGCGCACCGGCGGCACGCCCTACGGCGCGAGCCACTTCGCCGGCATCGCCGACGACCAGCCGGTCACCGACGCCGAGCGCACGCTGTGCATCGCGCAGGGCAAGCGGCTGGCGGAAATCGCCCTCCAGCTGAGCAAATGAAATCCCTTCGTTGTTCTTTCTGCGGCAAGCACCAGGACGACGTGAAGAAGCTGGTCGCCGGCGCGAAAGCGTTCATCTGCAACGAGTGCGTCGCCGTCGCCGACCGGATCATGAAGGAAGCGCCCGACCAGCCGGGTGACGAACCGAAGCCCGCTTCGTGGCCCGCGCCGCCCAAGCCGCCGCGATCGTAGCGCTGCTCGCGCTGATGCTGCTGTGCCTGGCGTGGGAGCTGTGGCTCGCGCCGCTGCGGCCCGGCGGCTCTTGGCTGGCGCTGAAGGCGTTGCCGCTGGCGTTGCCGCTTGCGGGGGTGCTCAAGGGAAAGCGCTACACCTATCAGTGGTCGAGCCTGCTGATCCTGGTGTACCTCGCCGAGGGCGCCACGCGCGCCTGGTCCGATCACGGCCTGTCGCGGAATCTCGCGCTCGCCGAGACGGCGCTCAGCCTGGGATTTTTCGCCGCCGCGGTCTGCTATGCGCGCCTTAGCCGTGCGCGCTAGGCGGTTCGCCGCGACCGTGGTGCTCGCGCTGGCCGGGATCTCGTGCGCGGGCGCGCAGGAGTTTTCCGCGTTCGCCGGCAGGACGTACGCCGTCGAGCCGGACGCAAACTCCTTCGCCTGGCTGATTTCGTACGCGCAGGACCTGGGCGAGCATTTCGCGTTCAGCTTCGCCTGGCAGAACGAAGGCCACGTCCCCGGCCACCATCGCGACGGCCACTCGGTGCAGGCGTGGGCGAAGGCGCGGCCGTTCAGCCCGCAACTGACGCTCGCCGCGGGCATCGGGCCCTACCGCTACTTCGATACCGCGGTGGTGCAGAGCGGCGGCAGCCATTCCGATGATCACGGCTACGGCGTGCTCTACAGCGTGAGCGCCGCGTGGCGCACCCAGGGCCGCCTGCTGTACGAAGTCCGCTTCAACCGCGTCGAGACCAACCACAGCATCGACACGAGCGAAGTGCTGCTCGGCGTCGGCTACCGCCTGGACCAGGACGCGGCGCCGTTCGCGCCGGCGAGCGCGGACGCGCGCCGCAGCGAGCTCACGGTGTTCGCCGGGCGCACCATCGTCAACAGCTTCGAATCCGAGCAGGCGACCGCCTTGAGCGTCGAGTACCGCTACGCCTTCCGGCCGGCGCTGCGCGCGTCTGTCGCGTGGCTGAGCGAAGGCGACGCCGAACTGATCCGGCGCAACGGCCTCGTGGTGCAGGGGTGGTACGAGCCGAGCTTCTCGGGCGACCGGTTCACGCTCGGCCTCGGTCTCGGCGTCTACATCGCCATCGACGATTACCGCGAGGACCGCGAGGGTGCGTTTCCCAACGGCGTCATTACGCTGACCGCGAGCTACCGCGTGGGGCGCGACTGGCGCGCGCGCTTTTCCTGGAACCGCGTCATCTCCAACTACGACCGCGATACCGACGTCCTGATGCTCGGGGCGGGCTACCGGTTCTGAAGCAGCCGCTTGGCGGCGGCATAGATCGGCACTTCGACCAG
>Ga0134121_10003891_pt1 | contig 12286 bp, 12 predicted proteins | sample KB301_FD_96463 | JGI IMG/M metagenome (GOLD analysis project Ga0134121, IMG submission 96463) | Terrestrial soil microbial communities without Nitrogen fertilizer from Kellogg Biological Station, Michigan, USA - KB3-0-1 | ecosystem: Environmental > Terrestrial > Soil > Unclassified ...
CCGTAGAGCGATGCCCATTCTGGCCGCGCCACGGACCGGGACCGGGAGCGATCCCACCTGGGCCCATCTGGGCCCACCTGGGTCCAGCGACCTGGGGAAGATGTCCCAGACCTACATTGGTTCGGTACAAGAGTGGGAGACATGCCTCAGTAGTTGGGAGCGCATTTCTTCTCGCGCGCCCTGGCCTGGCCGGTGCACAATCTAGTTGTCATGGCCGTATTCCGACACCTGCTGCAGCGCTTGGGTTTTGTAAAGCTCGACCGCTATGGGCTGGTGCTGACTCCGGAGGGTCGAATTTTGTCGACCCATTCCGCAGTGTTGGACGATGGTACCGGCGGTCGCGTGGTCGGTTGGCAAGTCGACGATCCTGCCATGAGCGAACTTCAGCCCTGGGAGCGTGCGAGCACGACTGTCACGCAATCCGTGGCAACTCGAGTTGCCACGCCACCTGTGGCTGCACCTGTCGCATCGGTCACTCCTCCTGTAATTACAGATTCTTCGGCCAGCGAACAGGTACCCGTAATGGCGTCAGCAGCCGTGATGCCGGTCGCTGTAGCACCGGAGCCCGTGGTGAACGAAGATGACTGGGAATGGACGATCGCACTGGCCCGAGCTCGCGCAGCTGCCGAGGACGCGGTGGCAGCGGCAGCGGCCGGGCCACCGCCGCGTGCACCAGCGGTACAGACACGCCCGATGCCAGCCGTCGCGATGCCGGCGGCGATGAAGGATCCGGCGTCTTCCTCGACGGAGTGGCCGAAAACCGCGCCGGTCGGCTCGATCGACTACGACGACTACTCCCGGGTACCAACCCGGCCGGCCGTCGCGATCCCGCGCACCGCTCCCGAACCACCACCGGAGCCGCGCGCGGTCGTGCCCAGCACCGTGATCCCGGTGCCGGTGCTGCCGACGATGCAGAACGCCGCGCGGACGAGCCGTCTCGAGCCGGTCGTGCGCACGATCCCGGCGCAAGCTCCGCCGTCGGCGCAGACTCCGCCGTCGACGCAGACTCCGCCGTCGGCGCAGTCGCGGTTCGCGCTGGGGACCGGACCGGTCGATTCGGCGACCCCGGCGCACGGCGTATCGCCGCTCTCGGACGCCACGGCGCACAACCTCTCGGTCGGCGATCGGACGAAGCCTGGGGTTGCGCTGCCGCCGGCCGCGCGCGCGGTCCAGCTTCCGAGCGTCAAACGTCGCATGGCTCTGCGGCGCTGAGCGCGCTCTGGCTGTGCGCGGTCGCGGCGTGCGGTAGCAGCACCCCTGCGCCCGTCGCGCCGGTCGTGGGGCCTGCCGTCGATGAACGCACGGCCGAAAAAGACGCCAAGGGTCTGGTCGCCGAGATCTACGAGACGCTCGATCGCGGCAAGACCGACTCCTTGTTCGCGCTGCTCACGGATTCTCTCGTGGTGTTCGGGCCTCGCCGCACCGATGCCATGCAGAGCCGCTCGGACGCGCTCGTTGCGCTCGGCAAGGTGCTCAAGGTGAATGAGCCCAAGCCGCCGAAACCCGATCCCAAGGCGCCGAAAGCAAAGAAGCATCAGTCGGTGCACTCGGGAGGCCTCGCGGTCGTCACCTCGGAAGGTGGTCACTCGGCGTGGGCATTCGACGTCCTCCAGGTCGATGGCCAGCCGCTCGCCGTCACGGCTATCTTGTCGAACACCGACGACATCTGGGCGGTGACCGCCGCCGCGGTTGCCTCGACACCGACCGGCAAGCAGGTCAAAGCCGAGGCCGCCAAGGACGCGATCGTGCCGCCGGGCGCGACCTTCCCTGCCAAGATCGGCCCCGGCGCGGATGCCGCGGTCGAGAAGTTCAAGAAGGGCCTGGTCGATCAGGAATCGTGGGGCGAGGATCTCGAGTTTCGGAGCGATGCGATTGTCGTCGGTCCAATCGCGGGCGAGGTCGCGCGCGGCAAGGCCGCGATCAAGCGCCAGTGGAATGCGCGCACGAAGTCGAACGTGCGCGAGGCGACCAGCGGTGAGATCGCCGCCGCGATGACGGCCGACGGCCAGCTCGTGTGGATCAGCGTCCCGGTCACACGAGTTGCCGACGGCGAGGAGCCGATGCCGCTCCGCGTCTTCGCGATCTACGAGAAGGACGGCACCGGCTGGAAGATGATCGCGTTGCACGAGGCGCTCGCGATCGACGAGCCCGGCAGCGGCACGGCATGGAAGAAGATCTTGCCGCCGCCGGCGGCCCCGCCGCCGCCCGAGCCTCCGAAGGTCGAGCCGACCGACAAGAAGCCGGATGACGCGGCCCCCACGACCACGAAGAAGAAGACCAGGTCGAAGAAGAAGCCGAAGAAGGCCAAGCCGGCCGACAACTGATCAGTCCCTCGACGAGCGCGGGGCGTCGGTCTGCTGCATCATCGGCAGCACGCTGCGCGCGATCAGTCCGATGCCGCCGACCAGCAGCACGAGCATGATGAGCGTGTTCCACAAAGACGTCTGCTGGAAGTGGATGTCGAGGTTCGCGATCACCCCGACGACGATCACCAGCATGCCGCCGAACGTCAGGAACCGGCCCGCGAACGACTTGCCGTTGACGAACAGGATCCCGACGCCAAACAGGAGCGGCAGGAGCGTGATGCCGAAGCTGCGCCCGGCGCCGCCGAGCCCATCCCAGTTCCAGTAGCCGCCGTGGACCTGGACCTGGTGGAACAGCAGGTAACCACCGGCGATCGCCATGATCATGCCGAGCAGAAATGTGCGCGCACCACCCGGCGTGCCGCCAACGTTTTGGATGTCCATCGTGTAGGTATCAACATGCGTCTTGCGGCTCAGGTACGCAAGGGCTCCAAGTATTTGTCATGATTGGACGCGCAGACCAGGCATTTCACGCCCCGTCGAGGTGATGCGCACGTCAGCGCGAGCTCTGCATCGAAGATCTGTAAATCAGCACACAGCAGGAAACATGTCGTAATCACGCAAAAAACTATCGCGTTTGGACCTGGCGATCACATGAAGATCAGGTACGATTCATCTTTAAAGGGTGGAGGTGGGCCAATGAAACCTGGACAGTACATTCAATGGCACGATCTTTTTGTGCTCGTTGACGATGGTGCGATTCCCCTGGTGCGGTACGAGACGATCGAGAACGCCATGCAAGTGCAGGCCAGGCAGTTCCCGTCGGGCATCGCTTGCCTGGTCGTCTTGCCGCCGGGTACAAAGCCTCCTCCCGACGATGTTCAGAAAGCCGTGAAGGATTTGTTGACGCGACTGGCACCCTCGCTGTCGAGTCTCGCCTACATCGTGGAAGGCACCGGCTTCAAGGGGGTGGCGGTCCGCGCAGCACTCGTCGGTATGAAGATCTTCTCGTCGCGGCCGTATCCGATCTATGTCGAGACGTCGATGCGCGACGTGCTGGCCAAGCTGCTCCCACATCTGGAGAAGGGCAAGACCGTCACCTCTGACGTGCAGGTGATCATGAAAGCGATCTCGGAAACCCGAGAAAAATGGAAGACGTCATCGACGATGGCGAGCCCGAGGCTGTGATCTCGAGGTGAGTTAGGTGGGTAGGGCATAGTGGATGAGCGAGCGATATATGCCGCTCGTGAAATAGGCGCCTTCGAGGATCTGGAAGCGCTTCTTCGCATGTTCGAGCTTCGCTAGGTTGCGGTCACCATCGCGAACGTGATCGATGTCGAGTAGCCCATGGTGACGGAAGAATTTGACTGCGTTCTTGGCATTGGTGATGCCGCTCTCGATGATGCCGCGTACCACATCGTCGGACACACGAATAGAGAAGTGCTCGAGCACACCCTTGGCTCCGAGTATCGCGTAGGGATGCTGACTGACGTCGTCGACGAAGAACTTGCCGTAGAGGACCGCGCTTGCGTGCGGCGGCGCATCCCACAGATCCGGCGAAGCACCGAGCGCCTTCATGTCGTCGCGCGCCCAGATATGGTGGCCGTAATCGCCTTGTTCGTCGATCTCGCCCGCGGAATATTCGAGGAACAACTCGCTCCAGTGACGATCCTCGTCGTCACCATCACGCAGCGCCAGGCCTGCGGCTTGCAGTGCGGGAACTGTGTGTTGCACGTAATCTGCCTTCACCTTGAGCAGCTGCAGATAGGCTTGCTTCAGCGCGCTCGTGTCCACGCTCCGGAAGTTGCGCGAGAACAACGGGCGCAGTTGCGGATGTTGTCGGAGCGTGGTGTCCAGCAGTTTGGCTTCGAACTCGAATACCTCGGTAAGGTGTTGAATATTCATATAGTAACCTACCATTCCATGGTGCGTCGCCGGGTCCGGCGGGGGGGAGTTAAGCAATATCGGGCGCGTGAATCGCGTCCGATATCGAGGGTACACTCCGAGGCGCCCGATCCCATGGAGTGCAGCAATGCATCAACGTGAGCCCGCGTTGGCTGCGGCAGCCTGTCGGTACGGCAGACCATCGAGTTTGCGATCTGGCCGACGTTGTTGAAACGCTCGAGGCCCGTCTGTGGAAGCTGCAAATATCCGTATCTGGCATACATAGGCAGGTGCTCGGGTACACATCCGCCGATGAGTGTCGCTGGTGCCAACCGCGCCGCGTGCGCTATGCCAAACTCCATCAGGCCTCGCGAGACACCCGAGCCGCGGAGTTCGGGACGAACGATGCCGCGGCTCAGCTCCTTAACGACAAATCGTTCAGTATTGAAGGCTTCGAGCCGTTGTTGGACCTCGTGCGAGATGATCGAAGGAAGCGGATGCGGCCATGGGCCTAGCGCCTGCTTGGTCAGCTCCTCATCAGCGAGCTCAGCGAGGATGCATCGAATCGAGTGCTCATAATCAGGCTGCGGCTCGGTCGTAACGAGGCGTACCATGCCGATCATTGCGCCCGATCGGGGGTCGAATGCGCCAAATGGAATCGAAAGTGTATCGTACTCGTCGATCTCGAGTTTGGACTTGTTGCAGCGCCGGATATAGCCGAGCGTGTCATACACATCATATCGAAGCCGATACGAATCGATCAGCTCTTCTTTTGTGCTGAGCGCCCTGATCTCGCAGCTCACCTCGGCTGCAGGTAACTGGCGAGAGCGAAAAGCGTGTTGTAAAGCCGACATTGTCCTACACCTCGCATTTGGTTTATATACACTAAATATTTCTATTCAGACGCAAGATCGACCATTCCTCCATTGTTTCGGGTGAGCACCGTCACCTATTCAACAGCGCCCATATAGTTTTGCCACATGTGCCTTTGTGAAATCGGGAAGACCGCTAACGATATCTATCACAGTAGGACTTGATGACAACCTATCTTTCGCAAACCCACCTCGCCAATGACTCACCGTGTACGCAAGCGCTCAGTTCTTGCTCTGTTGACGAGCGTCAAGAGTGGACTCACTACCCACATCAGTAGCGATCTAGTACATGTTGTACAGTATCGCTTTAAATACTAATAAAAATGTAACTCCAATTACAGAGCGCTTGTGTAGGCCAAAATACATCCTTCGCGGCAATGCCTGAACGGTCCGTCACTACGTTCTTCGTACAGCCGAGAATCGTCGGCCGACGTGCCACAAGCCTCGAGCTGACTTCCAGAGATGCGCCTCAAGCCTGGCAACTGGCGCCGAAATACTCCGTAGGAGGCGTGGTGATCCCATGCGGGCGAGCCATTCGGTGACGCGCTGGCGATTGGGCGATCTTAGGAGCGAGGTGGCTCGTGCGTACGATCTTGGTGAGCTGACTGCCGACGGCGATATCGGCGATCGTGCGTTCGGCGCCGACGAGCCAGCACTGGGCGGCGAGCAGCGTCTCGAGAGCATCGATGTGACCCAGGAACTTTGCTTCGACCCAGCTCGGCTCCATGCGGTTCGGGACCTTGCGCGGTGAGCGTCTTGCGATAGATGCGCGTGATCGCGATGGCGATGGCGAGCGGGTGAACAGACGGTTGGTTCGGAATCAGTCGGGGAGCGATGCGTGCCGACGGTAGAACGCGGTTCACCGCGGCGTGACTGGCAGCCGAGCTGCGACCTGACGTACGCTCGTGGGGCCACCCGTGGGACTCCGGTCCGACTTCCGAAAATAGCCTATGGAGCTGGAATAGCTAGTCGGACCTCTTCTCCCCGGGTGGCCTTTCCATGACCACGGCCCACGAGCGCGTCGCGCGCGAAGATCTGCTCACGTTCGTCAGTGCGTGCTTCGCATGCACGGGCCAGCGCGAGTTCTACTCGGACAGCCGCGGCCAGGGTGTCTCGATCAGGTTCTTGCACGAGTACGTGCTGGGCAACTATCGCTCGCTCTACGCGCGCGTGCTCGCCTGCGGGATCAACGACTACAACCAGGCCGAGATCATCTTCCGGCTGCTCGCGTCGGGGCGCAGGGTCGCACCCGAGCATCGTGCGGAGGAGGGCGCGCTGATTTATCACGCGCTCGAGCGGCTGCCGCCGCAACGTGCGATGCGGCTGCTCGCGCGACTCGCGGAGGAGCGGGTGAACAACCGGCGCACGCGCGCGATCGTGCGGCGCTACCTCGGCAACGCCGGCGAGCGCGAGCTATGGGCCGTCAAGTACCGCCGCAAGTTTCGCGTCGCCGCGGCGCATGCGCACCTGCCGTTCGACGGCGAGCTCGCCAGCCTGTTCGTGAAGGGCTGGCGCGAGAAGGTATACAGGACGCCGTTGTTCGAGAGCTTCCGCCGCGCGCACTTCGCCGAGGCCGCGATCTACGAGCTTCCGTACTCGATCGCAGAAGGGCTCGCGCACAAGCACAACGTGCCGCGCGACGTTTTTCTGCGCAAGATCGAGCCCAGGATGACGAACCTCGAGCGCCTCCGGCTGCAGGACGCAACCCGCGATGCGCTCGGCACGGCGGTCGGGTTCGATCCGGCGCGCCTGTCACCGACCCGCCTGGCGATCTACGTGGTCTCGTTGCCGGCCGCCGAGCGGCAGGCGCGGAGGGCCGAGCTCGCGGCGGCGCTCGAGGGATCGGCGGCGCGGGCGGTGCGCCGCACGAACGCGCGGTTCGGCAGGGTCGCGTGCGTGCTCGATCGGAGCTGGTCGTCGTCGGGCTCGTCCGAGAAGCGCCGGCGACCGCTCGCGATCGCGCTCGCGACGAGCTTCTTCGTTCGTGCCGCGGCGGTGGAGCAGCGCGCGTTCTGGACCTATCCGACGCCCGACGAGCTGCTCGTCGATGCGACCGGTCAGACCGATCTGGTGACGCCGCTCCTCGAGGCGATGGCGTGGAAACCCGAGCTCGTGATCATCGTGTCCGACGGGTTCGACAACGATCCACCGGGCACGGCTGGCGAGCTCCTGGCGATCGCGCGGGCCAAGGGCCTGTGTCCGTTCACCCTGCACATCAACCCGGTGTTCGATGACGTGAGCCTGGGGCCCAAGCCGCTCGGGGCCGCGGTGCCGACGATGGGGATCCGCGACGCGGAGGATCTGCCGACGGCGATCGCGTTCGGCGAGTTCGCCAACGGCGGCGGGACGCTCGCGCAGCTGTCTGCCGCGCTCGACGCGCGGGTGGCGCACTTTCTCGGCGGAAGGCAGGCACAGCCGTGAGCCGCGAGTCGTTCCGGGATGCGTCGCCGGCCATGCTGGACCTCCAGGGCCTCCAGATCGCGCCGCCGCAGACGATGGGTGCGGTGCGCATCGTCCCGCTCGTGCGCGAGCGCTTCCTCGCGGCGTCCGGGGCATCGGAGTCGAATGAACCCCGCGATCTTCGCATCGCGACGCGCGACTATGGCGACTCGATCGCGGTCGTCGAGCTGGGCCGCGACGCACCCACCGGTCCGGGGCTCAAGTATGTCAGCTTCGTCCCGCACGGGTTCATCGTCTCGTACACCACCGACGGCAGCCCGGTCGCGGCGCAGGGCGCCTCGTTCGGCCCGACCTCGGAGACGAAGAAGGGCCGCTTCGTGCACCTCATGCACCGGATGGTCAAGCGGGAGCAGGGCGACGGTAGGGCCTCGCGCTTCCGCATGCTGCCCCTCCACCTCGCGATGGAGGGCTTCCTGGCGCTGCACTTCAATGGTCCGGATATCCTGTGGAGCGAGTACTCGCAGCAGGCGATCCGGAAGGGCCTTGACCCGCGGAGTGAGCGGGCAGTGCGCGGCACCTGGTTGCCGGGCCTCGAGGAGGCGCTCCGCACCTTCGAAATCTTGCCGGCGCAGGTGGGCGTCCTGGTGTTCGTCGCGGAGGCGCTGGCGTGCGCCTTCGTCGTGCCGCATCCCGACGATTACCGGAACCTGCACACATCGCTCCTGAACGACTTCTTTGGCGAGCTCTTGCGGGACTACGCGATTCTCTACCCGCACTTGCCGGTGGCGCACGCGCCGCTCGATGGCGCCGGGGTGACCACGCTCGATGATCTCGCGCGCCAGGTGGCGCGGGTGCGTGTGGACTGGCGCGCATATGCTGAGCTGTTATCTGCTGGTCTCCTGGGCCGCGAGGTACGCGTGGAGCGCGTGCGGGCGATGGGTCCGTTCCACCTCGAGCGCTTCGTTCCTGTCTTCGATCCGAACGTGGAATGCCATCTCGGAGAGCGCATCGTTCGCGCCGATGGCACGCTGGAATATCTGAAGACCTATCGCCTGTCGGGGGCGCAGGTGCGCCGCGCGTATCTCCTCGAGCAGCTCGCGGCGGCCGAGTGGAACATGGAGCAAGCGGCGACGTCCCTGCGCTGCTCCGTGACCGAGCTTGCCCAGCGGCTCGTCGGCGCGGGCTTTGGCTACTTGCTGAAGCCGGCCGTGCTGCAGTCGCTGCCGCGGACCGGGCCGCGGTGATTGGCGCCCCGAATCGACGCGTTCGCGCGTGATACTGGGGCGAAAGCTCGTAGGACGATTCGACGGGCCGTCACGGTTTCTTCGGTGGTGGCGGCGGGATGCACGAGCAGTGTTGCCGTGCCGTCACCGAGACGGCACGGGTTTGCCCTCACCCGTGCGCACCTGAAGATCATGCCGGTATTCGCGAAGGTTTCGTGGTTGTTCGTGCTCGTCGCGCTGTGCTCGTGCAACCGATACCAGAACGAAGCCCGCGAGGAGTTCTCCGATCGTCACAGCTGTCCGGGCGATCGCGTGGACGTTCGCGTGCGGAACGACCTGACGCCTAGCTCGTTTGCATCGAGCAATGAACCACCCGCCGAGGTCAAACGCGATCCAGAGCGCTATCAGCTCTGGGTGAATCGTACCCGCGAGGCCAAGCAACGGATGGACGCCGGGTGGGATTGCTTCGAGGTGAGCGGGTGCGGCCACCTCGAGCTGGTGTGTTGCGCCGACGCGGATGTCGGGGGCGTGATGTGTCTGGAGAAGACACGGCGCAATGTAGCAGACCTCCTGCGGACGATCGGCGACCCCTGATAGTACGCATCTCCGTTCGTGCCGTTACCGCAGGGACGATCTGCGTGGTGCGGCGCCGCGTGCCATTCACCTATCTGCGGAGGCGATGTCCAGCGACGCCCGGATCGAGGAGAGGGAGGATGATGGCGTCGATCTGGTCGAGGAAGGCGGCGAGGCCGGTATTCGTGCCGCGGACCCGCAGCATGTCAAGCGGTGGTTCGGTCCAGCATCGCTCCTCACGGTCCGGGGCACCGCCGGTGAGGACGCGAAGTACGCGTTTGATGTTCCGCAGAGCGCCGTCGTGGTTGTCGCGCAAGCGAGCTGCGTGGAGGACCGGCGAGAAACCGAGCGCGCGTTCTAGCTCGTCGAGGCATGCTCGCTCGGTGTCGTCGTGTGGATCGAACCCGGCGAGAACCCATGCTTCGCGTTCGGGGTCCGGGAAGCCGCAAACGATCCGGAACGGCGCCCACTGTCGGGCTTCGTTGCATGCCGCCTTCACGCCCTCGGGCCGTTCGTCGCGCTGGTGGTCCGTGTCCCAGATGAGCACGACGGCGTCGATCGGTTCATCGGGCAGCTTCTTGCTCAGGGCTCGCGTGATCAGGAAGGCCTTGCGCGCCATCGAGCTACCCGCACCTCCGGGTCGACCGTTGAAATGGCCGCGAATACTCCGAACATGTGGCTCATCGACGTACCGATCCACGTACCGAGTGAGTTGGTGGATGTCGAAGTACGCGCTTCCGAACCCATCGGTTTGCCACGTGCGGATGACGTCAGGCAATTCGAGATTATCGACGACCCACGGCGGTCCTGACTCGCGAAGCACGCGATCGACCAGGCCCGACGCCAGTCGAAAGTCGGCCGGCGCTTCGCAGAACGCAACCAGCCTCACAGCACCCAGGCTCGCTCGCCGTCGAGGCTCCAGAGTTCGCCGCTCTTCAATGCGCCGTTCACTTTCGGTGCATCCGGGTGTGCGGAGAGCGGCTTCGAAGCGACGGTGCCGTCGTCTCGCAGCGCGAAGGCGATGACGTTCGATGGCGAGACCTCGTCGAGCACGTACGGCGAATGCGTCGTCGCGATGATCTGGGTTTCCTTGAGTTCGTCCAGTTCGAGTAGCTCTTTGATCATCCGGACGAGCTCCATCTGGGCTCGCGGATGAAGAGCGTGATCGAAGTCGTCGAGGAGGATCACACTGGGTCGTTCGCGACCGTAGAGCACGGTGAGCAGCGCGAGGGCGACGAGCGTTCCTTGACTTGCGTGGTGGGCCGGGACACCCTTGGCTCCTTGAAAGTCGAAGTACAGCTTGCTTCCCGTGACGGGATTGGGGTTGGATGGATGCTGGACCGTGGCTGGTTTGATGAACACCCGGTTAAGTGACGGAACGATCCTCCTTAGCGCGTTCTCGATGCTGTTGAACGTCGCATCATCCGCAAGCTTCAGCGCGGCGAGCGCGACCGCGGTCTGGGCGCCATCTTCGGCGACAGTAGATCCGGGCTGGTCGCTATAGGCGGGTGCCGCAACCTGATCTGCACGGAAGCGATAGAGGCCCACGTACCCGATAAGGCTCGTGATTCTGCGCAACGCTTCGTGGCTCGAGTTGCGCACTCCAATGGTCGCGGATGCGTCGAATTTTCCAGTGGCGTCGACTCCACTCCCTTTCAGTTCCCAGGCACCGCCCCACGGGTTGTGGCCGGGCGCGGTGATCGTGAGGGCGCCTGTCCATTGTTCGCCGCGCGTTGCCCCAGCAAACGACAGGCTCATGTAGTTCACGCCGTGCCGGAGTAGTTCATTAAGTGCTAGAGCGCCGGCGTGGGTGGCAAGCGTGCCTGGTAGTTGAAGGGCCTCGAGGACGCTGGTCTTACCGCTGCCGTTGTCGCCCACGAGCACGGTGAACCGCTCCAGCATGAGGTCGGTATCGCGGTGGCCCTTGAAGTTCTCGAGTCGAAATTGCCTGATCATTCGGTCCAGCCGTTCCGCTGAGGTTCCGCTGCGATCGTACGCCAAGTTCGCGCGTGATGCTGGGCGGCGTGCAAGATGCTCGATCCGGGGCACCGGGCCGGCTGTCGTTCGACTGCTGGGCCCGGACCTGCCGGTGACCGCCCGGACGCAAGCTTCTGGGGACCTTCCTGCGATGACTGGTCGTCGTAGGTGACGCGGTTCGACGCGGTCCGCGTTAGCAGCCAACGTGCAACCTCGTACGGTCGGGCCCTCGTACGGTCGGGCCCTGAGATGCATTCCTTGTGTGGTCGTGCCATCATCGCCCCGTGACCAGCGCGGAACAGGAGCGTCCACCGCCGGTGGATCGGCGTGCGCTGTTTCGCGCGTACATGCGGCACTTCGATCCCAAGGCCGATCCATCGCTCGCGTTGGAGAGTGGCTTCTACGTGCGTTCACCCCACGCCACGTCCGCGCAGATTGCTACTCGGCTGGACATCGATCCGACGAGCACTCATCTCATCATCGGAGCCGTGGGCTCCGGCAAGACGACCGAGCTACTCACGATCGGCCAAAGCTTGGCCAGTTCGACCGATATTGTTCCGTTATTCGTAGATGTTCCGAGCCTCCAGCTATTGTCGAAGCTCGGTGAAGGCGTGCTGGTGGGCCTCGCGTGGACGCAGATCTGGAAACACATCGAACACAACCATCCTGATCTGGCGAGCAAACATAGGGAGAACGCGGGATTTGCTACATCGGCGGCGTCGGGGTTCTATACGGAAGATCCGCACGAGATCGACACCGATGATGGTGGATATTTTCACGTCCCGGGGTTGATCACCGTTCCCGAGAAGAACCCGGATCTCGACAGGGTGCTGCAGACGCTCGCTGGAATACTTCATGACTCTGGCCACGAGTCTGGCCTGCGTTACGTGGTGTTGTTCGATGGCCTGGATCGCACCCGCAAGACCGATGCGCTCGTGGCGGCGCTCTTGAATGATCTGGTTCTGTTGTCGAACATCGGCGTCGGGTCGGTGGTTGTCGGGCCGCCGGAGTTGCGCGGGGACGTGTATGGTCAGTTTGCCGAACGCTTCGCGAC
>Ga0134121_10003892_pt1 | contig 12285 bp, 21 predicted proteins | sample KB301_FD_96463 | JGI IMG/M metagenome (GOLD analysis project Ga0134121, IMG submission 96463) | Terrestrial soil microbial communities without Nitrogen fertilizer from Kellogg Biological Station, Michigan, USA - KB3-0-1 | ecosystem: Environmental > Terrestrial > Soil > Unclassified ...
TCAACGGCAAGCGCCTCTACAACAGCCCGTCGTACAAGGCGCTGTTCGGCGACCGGGACCTGAACGGCTCGGACTCCTTCGTCGACATCCACCCGGACGACCGCGAGCGCGTGCGGCGCGTGTTCCGCGAAACCGTGGCGAACGGCGTCGGACAGCGAACCCAGTACCGCTTCGTGCTCGCCGACGGCAGCATCCGCCACATCGAGTCGCAGGGCGACGTCATCAAGGACGAGGCGGGCAGGGTCGCGAAAGTGGTGGTGGTGGCGCGCGACATCACCGAGCGCAAGGAATTCGAGCAGCGCCTGGAGGACAGCAACCGGCAGCTGGTGGCCACGGTGCACTTGCTGGAGCGGCGCCACCGCGAGAACCTGGTCCTCAGCCGGCTCGGCAACATGATGCAGATGTGCAAGTCGGCGGAGGAATCGCGCGGCGTGGTGGCGCAATTCGCCGACGAACTGTTCTACGGCACCTCGGGCAACCTGTACCTGCGCAATTTCGGCAACGACCTGCTGGAGGCGGTGGCGTCCTGGGGCGAGGCCAAGCTCGCTGGCGACCCGGTCATCGGCAAGGACGACTGCTGGGCGCTGCGCCGCAACCAGATGCACGTGGTCGAGGACGCGGCCTCGAAGCTCGTCTGCCCGCACCTCATCGTCGCGCCGCACGGGCCGTGCCTGTGCGCGCCGATCCTGGGGAACGGCGAACTGCTCGGCATGCTGCACATCCAGCTCGGGCCCGAGGAGGCGCACCTGCCGCGCCCGGTGCGCCTGCAGCGGCTCGAGGCGCAGCGCGCCTGGGCGCTCGCCGTGACGGAACAAATTGCGCTCGCGCTCGTCAACCTGCGGCTGCGGGAGAACCTGGGCGCGCAGGCGGTGCGCGATTCGCTCACCGGGCTCTACAACCGGCGCTATCTCGAGCAGGCACTGGAGCGCGAAATCCTGCGCGCGGCGCGTAACGGCCGCACGGTGGGCGTGCTGATGCTGGACCTCGATCACTTCAAGGCGTTCAACGACACGCACGGGCATGAAGCCGGCGACTCCCTGCTGCGGGTGCTGGGCGACTATCTCGTGACCCACGTGCGCGCGGAGGACATCGCCTGCCGCTACGGCGGCGAGGAGTTCGTCGTCATCCTGCCGGAGGCGTCGCTCGCCATGTCGCAGAGCCGCGCCGAGCAGCTCTGGAGGGGCGTGCAGGGCCTGCATGTGAACTTCCACGGCGAGCTGCTGCACGGCGTCACCGCCTCGATCGGCGTGGCGGCGTTTCCCACGCACGGCAAATCGACCGCCGCGCTGCTGCGCGCAGCGGATGCCGCGATGTATGCCGCCAAGCGCCTGGGGCGCGACCGCGTCGCGCTGGCCGAACACACAACGGAGAAATCATGAAAAACAAGAAGGTGATGGCGGCGGTGTTTGCGGTCTCGGCGATGCTCGCTATTCCCGCGCAGGCGCAGGAAAAGGCGAGGGCGTATCCGCTTTCAAGGATCAAGTCGCCGGGCGAGATGACGTTCTTCGTCACCAGCGTCGGCAAGGGCAACGGCGCCGACCTCGGCGGGCTCGATGGCGCGGATGCGCATTGCAACTCGCTCGCCGCGGCGGCGGGCTCGAAGATCACGAACTGGAAGGCCTACCTCAGCACCACGATGCCGGGCGGCGAGGCGGGCGTGAACGCGCGCGATCGCGTCGGCCGGGGCCCATGGCGCAACGCGAAGGGCGTGATGGTGGCGCGCAACGTGAACGACCTGCATTCGCCAAGGGCGAAGATCAACAAGGAGACGGCGCTCACGGAGAAGGGCGAGATGGTCAAGGGCCGCGGCGACACGCCCAACGAGCACGACATCCTCACCGGCTCCGACCCGATGGGCATGTACTCCACCGCCGGCGGCGACACCACCTGCGGCAACTGGACCAAGAGCGCCGAGGGCTCGGCGATCGTCGGGCACCATGACCTGCAGGGCCTGAAGGACACGCGCCACATGAAGTCGTGGAATTCCTCGCACGGCTCGCGCGGCTGCAGCCAGGAGCAGCTCAAGTCCTCCGGCGGCGCGGGACTGGTCTACTGCTTCGCGAGGCGCTAAGCCTGTCGTCCCCGCGGCTTGAGGCGGGGACCCATCGCCACCATGGAATACGTGATCGTCGCGTTTCCCACGGACCGCTACGTCTACATCGACGGCGAGAAGAACGGCAGCACCAACGAGGTGCTGCGCGTCGATGCCGGCACCCACGTGTTCGACCTCGGGCCGCTCGTGAACTACCGGCCCGGATCGCGCACCGTGACGCTCGAGGACACGACATCGCTCGAGCCGCGCGAGATCACTTTCTACCGCAGGGACGACGCGTGAAGCGCGCGCTCGCAGTCCTGGTCCTTGCGCTCGCCCTCGGGGGATGCGTGAAAACGAGCGAGAAGGCGGTCGAGCACGTGATGGTCAAGTTCCCGGAGAACCGTCCGCTTTACGTCGACAGCAAGAAAAACGGCCGCACCAACGAGGTGGTGCGGGTCGAGCCGGGCACGCATATCTTCGACCTCGGCCCGGCGGCGGATTACCAGCCGGCGACGCGGCGCGAAACGCCGAAGGACACGACCGCGCTGGCGCCGCTGGTGATCGAATTCCGGCGCCTAGACGCGAAGAAGTGACGCGCGCGGTTCTGGCGCTGACCGCGCTGCTGCTCGCGGGCTGCGCCTCGTTCGCGCCCAACCCGCCGCTCGCGCGCTACGTCCCGAACGCGGGCTACGACTTCCACGCGCTGCAGCCGGGCAGGAACAACACCGACGAGCTGTTCGTCGTCGTCACCTTTTCCGGCGGCGGCACGCGCGCCGCGGCGCTCGCCTACGGCGTGCTCGAGGCGCTGCGCGAGACCACCTTCCAGCGCGGCGGGCGGACGGTGTCGCTGCTGGAGGAGGTGGACGTGATCTCCTCGATCTCCGGCGGCAGCTTCACGGCGGCGTACTACGCGCTGAACGGCGCGAAGACCTTCGAGGATTTTCCGAGGCGCTTCCTCTACCGTCCGGTGCAGAGCGAGCTCCTGCGGGAACTCTTCTCGCCGCCGAACTGGCTGAAGCTCGCCGCACCCGCCTACGGGCGCAGCGACCTCGCCGCGGAGTACTACGACCGGGAGCTCTTCGACGGCGCCAGCTACGCCGCGCTCATCGCGCGCCGGCAGCGGCCTTTCGTGATCCTCAACGCCACCGACATGACCACCGGCGCGCCGTTTCCCTTCATCCAGGACCAGTTCGACCTGCTGTGCTCGGACCTGGCCGGCGTGCCGCTGGCGCGCGCGGTGGCCTCGTCCTCGGCGTTTCCCGGGTCGCTCACGCCGCTCACCTTCAGGAATTACGCCGGCAGCTGCGGCTACCGGCAGCCGCCGTGGGTGCCGCTGGCGGCGAACGACCACGCCTCGCGCGCCAATCCGCGCCGCACGGCGCGCGCCGAAACCCGGCTGTCGCTGGCAGAGGCAGCGCCGGGATCAGGGCCCGCGCGGTCGTACATCCACCTCACCGACGGCGGCGTGGCCGACAACCTCGGCCTGCGCGAGCCGATCAACGCGCTGACCTCCACCAACCACCCGTGGAGCCTGGTGCAGATGATGAACAACGGGCCGATGGAAAAGCTGGTGGTGATCGCGGTCAACGCCGCCACCGCGCCGAAACTGGAACGCGACCGGAGCGCGGACGTGCCGGGACTCGTCGACACCGTCACCGTCGCGGCCGAGGTGCCGCTGGGCAATTATTCCTTCGACACCGTGGAGCTGCTGAACAAGGCGACCGAGGAGTACGACAAGGACGCGCGCCTGGTGGCGCAATGCAACCAGCTTTCCGCCAGGAAGGGGGCGCAATGCGCGCTCAACCTGCCTTCGGCGCGCAGGATCGATTTCTATCCGGTGCAGGTGGCTTTCGAGTACCTCGGCTCACCCGAGGAGCGCGCATGGTTCAAGGGCCTGCCCACGACCTTCGAGCTTGCGCCCGATACCGTGGACAGGCTGATCAAGGTCGGGCGGCGGCTGCTCTACGAAGACCCGAAGTTCCAGAAACTGCTGGAAGACCTCAAACGCTGAGCCTTCAGCCTACGGGCGTGTGTCCCGAGTGGATCACGGGTCCCCTGCGGTCTTCGCGGTCGCGGTCCCAGGGCTGCTTCGCGTAGCGCCGGCTTTCATGCTCGGCGCGCAGCTTGCGCTTCTCGTTGTCCTCCGAGCCGATCATGGTGCCGATCAGGCCCAGCGCCAGGGCGAAAATCAGGATGAAGACGATCAGTTCCAGTGCCATGCTCATTGCGCCTCCTCAAGGTTTGGATAAGGGAGTGTTCCCCGATGGCGACGCGGCAGAAGTAAGGAATTGCAACAATTCTTTTCAGCGCGGCGCGCCGAAGGCCTGGGTCCAGTAGATGCCGTATTCGCTGCGGGCGTCGGTGGCGTAGGCGGCGCCCATCTCGGTGAAGGCCGGGTTCATGAGGTTGGCGCAGTGTCCCGGGCTCTTGATCCAGCCGGCCACGGTTTCCTCGGGCGTGCGCTGCCCGCCCGCGATGTTTTCGCCGGCCGCCCGGTATCGGTAGCCCACACGCTCGACGCGCTGCCCCGGGTTGGAACCGTCGCGGCCGCCGTGGCTGAAGTAGTTGTGGCGCGCCATGTCCTCTGAATGCAGCCGCGCGGCCTCGGCCAGCGTCTCGTTCCAGCGCACCGGCCGCGCCGCCGGGTAGGGTTGGCCGCCGCAGCTGCGCGACGTGGCCCGGGCATGGTTGACGAGGTCCAGCACGCGCCGTCCCGCCGCGGGGCTGGAAATCGCCACCGCGGGCGCGAAGGGCGCCGCCATCACGATCCAGAGCTGGCGCGCATCCCGGTACAGGCCGACTTCCGTCAGTTGCTCGTGCTGCAGCGGCATGCAGTAGGTCTGCCGCGCCAGGATCGCGGCGGCTTGCGCGCCAACCCCGGCGCCGGTGATGCTGAGGACGCGCGACTGTGCCGCCCGGTACCCGATCGCGCGCATGCTTTGCTGCAGGTCGCCGCCCTGGGCCATGGCCTGCGCGACGCGCTCGAGCGCGCCCTGCGGCCGCAGCGCGGGCAGGCGCAGGGCCGCGCACTGGCTGCCGCCCGAGCGGAGGTAGTTGATCTCGGAATAAAGATCGGCCGCGGCCCCGGCAGCAGCCGCGTGCAGCGGCGGGGCGAGGAGAAACAGGGAGGACACGAGGCGAATGCAGGCTTTGCGTACGATAACGCACAGACCCCCCGGGGGCCGGCGGCCTACCGTGTTCCCATCATGGATCGCAAGCCCCTCGCAGGCGCCGCGCTGGCGCTGCTCCTCTACTGCAGCGGCGTGCCGGCGCAGATCCTGGTGATGCCGCCCACCGCGTTCGAGGCGCACGAGTTCCTCGCCAGCACCTTCCAGCGCTACCGCATCGACTACGTCGTCTGGTACGGCGCGGGCACGCGCGACAACTACCGCGGCCGCACCGAGTTCTACGGCGGGCGCGACTGCCTGTCCGAACTGGGCACCGGCCGCGCCAACCGCGCCTTCGTGGTGGATTGGTCGCGCGTCTCGGCGGTGCAGATGTCGGGCGCGGACGCGATCTACGTCAGCGGCCAGCTGATCCGCGCCGCGCAGAATCCCGACGCCCGCGACTACGCCAATTTCCATCTGTATTTTCCCAACGCCAAGGTGGCGCGCAGCGTGTCGAACGCCTTCGAGGTCCTGCGCCTGTCCTGCCAGAGAAGCTCGAAGTTCGGCTGAGTTCCCCTGATGCGGCATAGCGGCTTCCCGATCCTCGCGGCGGCGCTCCTCGCCGTGGCGTTGCCGGCGGCGGCGCAGGAGCCGGCCGGATACAAGATCGGCTTCGTCAACCCCGAGCGCGTGATGCGCGACTCGCGCGCCTCGCAAAAGGCGCAGAAGGAGCTCGAGGCCGAATTCAACAAGCGCGGCAAGGAAATCGCCGGCGCGCCGGCGGCCGAGCGGGACCGGCGCGGCGCCGCCCTCAACGAGGACATGGCGCTGCGGCGCGACGAGGCGCTCAAGCAGTTCATCGAACGGACCAACGTGATCGTGCGGCGCATCGCCGAGGCGGAGAAGTTCGACGCCGTGTTCTTCGACGCGGCCTTCGCCAGCAAGCGCATCGACCTCACGGACCGCGTCATCAAGGCCGTGGACGCGGAACGCTAGCGCGACGTGACTCTGTTTCCGCGGGCCAGGTAGCGCGCGAGTTCCTCGCTGAGCCACGCGCGGCTCAGGACGGGCGAACCGCCGGGGCATTTCACCTGGTACGGGCTGCCGGTGAAGCTGCTCACCGAAGCGGCTTTCTCGATGAAATCCTTGACGGAATTGATCTCGTTGCGGTCCGAAAGGTAGTCGTACTTCATCCGCACATGGGCCTCGGCGGCCTTCGCGTCGCTCCAGGAGCCGTTGCGGTAGAAGCTGCAGCCGGATTTGGAGATGAACCCGAGGAGGTAGCCGACGTCTTCCTTGACGCCGGCCGGCGGCTCCGCAAGCGCGAGCACCGGGGCCGCAAATGAAAGCGACAGCGCGAGCAGGAGGGGCTTTGCAGTTTTGAAGTTTCTCATGCCATGCAAGATAGTGGCTGCCGCGCCCGATTTCCAGCAGTCAATTGCAACAACAAATTACTAACGGTTGCCCCGGCCATCGGCGCTCTGCGCGTCCCAGGGCTGCTGCGCGATGTGCCGTGTCCTCAGCCCTTCCTTGCGTTTCTGGTCCTGCGACTGCGCGGTGGCCGAAAGCAGCACCACGATCGCGGAGGCGAGCAGGACGACGAATCCAAAGGCGCCGAACAGCCAGGTGAGCGTGCTCATGGGTTTTTCTCCGTGAGGAACATCGCTCCAGTCTTTACTCGCGCGCGCTTCGCGCCCAGTAAGGAATTGCAACAATTCGTGATTCCCCGACAGCCAATGTCTTGTAACAACTGAGGGCGCACGACCCGCCGCCCGCGCGTTCAAACGGATGTCACCAAAAAGGAGTTGCCATGAAAAAAGGCCTGATTCTCGCAGTGGTACTGGCTTCGCTCGGCCTCGCAGGCTGCGTCGCCTACGACCCGTACTACGGCCCGGCGTACGTCGGCCCGCCTGCGGTCGTCGTCGCGCCCACTTACGGGTATTACGGCTATTACCGCGGCGGCCACCGCTACTACCGCTAAAGCGGCGCCTACTGAAGAAGGTCCCTGCGCCCGCCTTCCCGTGAGCGCAGGCTCCAGCTCGCGGCCGCGAACACCTGCAGCGCGCGCTTGGCGATCCTGCAATCCCCGTCCCTGAGGTTCTGCGAGGCGAGGTTGATCACGCCGAGCAGCGCCACCGTGCGCTGGCCGACGTCCTCCGCGCCCCGCAGCGGCAGGCGCAGCAGCCAGTCCGGGATCACCGCGACCTGGCGCTGGAATTCGATGTAGGAGGAGAGCGCCGAGAAGACCTTGGGCGCGGAATCCGCGTTGCGGATGATTTCGATGATTTCCATGGGTTGAGGCGCGGATACCGCGCAATTACCGGTTCACGCGCCCGCCGGCGCCGTCCCAGGGCTGGTGGGACAGGTGCTTCGTCTCGCGCTCCATGCGGCGCCGCTCGTTCGACTTGGTGGAGCTGGAGAGGTACCAGAGCGCGAGCGCCACGAACAGCACCACCGCGATGACGAAACTCAAGAAAGGCGAATCGATGTTCATGCTGCTTCCCCGATGAGGTGAGAGCGCATCGCGCTCGATGGCTGCAAGTGTTCACCGGGCGGCGCGCGATTGCCAGAGGTCGCGCGAAATTTTCCGAGAATCGGCGACAGTGGAAAATTTCCACTGTCGCGGATCCGTGACAGGACGGACTAAGTTTCGGTTCCCGCGAGGCGCGCGAGCTGGCAGCCGTTGGTGCGCCAGCTGCCGTCGCGCTGGCGCTGCATCGAATAGATCGCGATCCAGCCTCGGCCTTCGGCGTCCGTGAGGCGCACCGGCTGGAACAGCCGGCCGTCGATGAGATGCGGCGGCTCGAAGATCACGCTCTTCGGCCGGTAAATGACGGCGTAGGCATCGCGCACCATGGCGAGGAAATTCTCGGCGCTGCCGAAGGTCTCGCGGATGCCGGGCGTGGCGAGCGTGAAGGCGCGCGCCGCGTCGTCGTGCCGGAAGGCGTCGAGCTGGGCCTCGATCACCGCACGCACCGCGTTCGCGTCCGCGGGCGGGACGCCGTCCTGCGCCGACGCGACATCCGGGATAAGAGCGAAAAGCGGGACAAGCGCCAGGAGGAGTGCCCGAAGGAACGCAGCCATGGCGGAATCATAACGCCCCTCCGGTATCATCGTTGACAGCAAAACGTCAGGAGAATCCGATGCTTGTGCTGCACCACGCCTGGCGCTCCAGCGCATCGCGCCGCGTGCGCCTTTGCCTGGAGGAGAAGGGGCTTGCCTACGAGAGCCATCCGGTCGACCTGGCGAAGATGGAGCACCACACGCCGGAGTACCTCAGGATCAACCCGAACGGCGTGATCCCGGCGCTGGTGCACGACGGCAGGCCGCTCTACGAGAGCGGCACGATCTGCGAGTACATCGACGAGGCCTTCGACGGGCCGCCGCTGCGCCCAGCGGACGCCTACGGGCGCGCGACGATGCGCAACTGGATCCGCCACGCCGACGAGCGCATCGGCAACCTGATCATCTTCAACTGGGTGCACAGCCTCGCGAAAACCGCGTCCAAGTGGTCCGACGCGGAACTGGCGGAGCGGCTGAAGAAGATCCCGAGCAAGGAACGCCAGGAGGCCTGGCTGCGCGCCGCGCGCAAACCCTATACCGAGGAAGAGCGGGCTGCGGCGCGCGCCAAGCTCGTCGAGATGCTGGGCCGCATGGAAACTGCCTTGGGCGACTCCGCGTGGCTGGCGGGCGAGCGCTACTCGATTGCCGACATCGCGCTGGTGCCGTTCGTCAAGCGCATCGAGGAGGAAATCGCGCCCGACGCGGTGACCGCCGCCAGGCATCCGCGTGTCACCGGGTGGTGGAAAACGATCCAGGCACGGCCGGCTTTCGCGCGCGCTTCGATCGGGCCGTTCGTGGACAGCTGATTTTGGTGCGTTAACGCACCAGTCATGGCAGGTTGCCGTGCAATCGCGGTGCGGCGAGGCGGACGGCGGAGTAGCGTGAATGCATGTTCCGCCCACCGGCCGCGTTGCTGCACAGTAGCAGCGTCTTTTACATGACCGAGAGTCCGCTGGCCTACGTGGCCAGCGACGGCCGCAAGATCCAGCTGCGCGCCGTGCAGGGGAACGACAACTCGAGTCCGCCACGCCACGCGCCGGCACGCGGCTTCGGCCATTGGGAATTCGTGCCGGGGTGCATCGTCGACGATTGCCTGTTCGTGGGGATGCGCGCTACCGGCGAGTCGACGTCGGTCTGGGCTCTGTACGACGCGGGGTATCAGCCCGAGGGAAAGCCATCACCCTTCCTTCATCTCGTCTCCGGCGAGGAACCAGTTGGATTTGACGTCCGGCACTCCCTGCCACAGTCGTAAAGGAGCGATGAAACCGATGAGTAAGCTTTCAGGATTGCTTGTTACGGTTGCAATGCTGTTGTCGTGGGGCTGCGCCAGTACCTTTGAAACTCGAACCTTCGACAATGGAACCTGGAAGGCGGGCGCCGACGCGGTCGAGGGCGTCATCTACTATGAGCCTCGCTCCGTCGCAATTACCTACGTGTTTACGGCAGCGGTCGACAAGGATGGAAACTTTCTCACGAGCGATTGCGAACGGATCGTCCAGAAAACTGAAATCACGACGATTCCCGACTATTCGAGACCGCGCGTGGTTATCAACAGGCCGAGTCCGTTCGCCATCAGCAAGTTCGGCGTCACGTTGAATAACGGCATGCTGACCGGGGTCAATTCGGAGTCGTCGCCCCAGTTTCCGCAGATCCTGCAGACGATCGAGCAAGGCCTGAAGGACAAGGTGTTCAGCATGACTGCTGATACGCCTGCGAGAAAGGCGTGCAATGCCTCGCCCGTGATTCGCGGCATCACTCCGGTGGTCATCGGCAACTAACCGGTGGGACCGCGGCTCCTGAGTTTCGCGCGCAGCGTGTCCATCTCCTCCAGCATGTCGGCCACCAGCGCCGCGAGCTCGGGCGCGGCATCGTAGCTGCGCTCGATCTCGCGCATGCGCCGCACGCGCGAGAGGGTGGTGGTGGTGAAACGCCATTCGGTGTCGGAATCGCCCTGCGCGGGAATGAGGCCTTCGCGCACGCGCACGACGAGCCACTCGCGCTCCAGCGCGCAGACCGAGCACAGCTGCTCCAGGGTCAGGTAGTCGCTTTCGTCGCTCATGGGGCGGGCTCCTTGCGCGCGTCGAACGCGGTTTCCTTCGCCAGCGCTTCGTAGAGTTCCTTCGCCTTCGGCGTGCCGGCGGGCGGCGCGACGATGCGCGTGTCGATGTAGAGATCGCCGGGCGGATCGGAGGGCAGGCCCTTGCCGCGCACGCGGAGCTGCTTTCCGGCTTGCGCGCCGGCGGGAATGCGCACGTTGATTGCGCCGCCGGGCAGTTCCACGGGGATCACTGCGCCCAGCGCCGCTTCCCAGGGCGCGAGGGGCAGGGTAAGCAGCAGGTCGCGGCCGTCGGCGCGAAAGCGCGCGTGCGGCTTGAACTGCACTTCGAGCAGCAGGTCGCCGGCCTTGCCGTTGCCGATGCCCGGTTCGCCCTGGCCGCCCAGGCGGATTACCTGGCCTTCGCGGATGCCGGCCGGGATCTTCACGTTCAGGGTGCGCTCTTCGAGCACCACGTAGCCCTTGGGATCGAGCTTGGGCGCGCGCAGCGTCAGCTGGCGCGTGGCGCCGCTGAAGCTGTCCTCGATCTCCAGCAGGATGCGCGCGTGGTGGTCGTTGCCCGGATAAGTCGCGCTGCCATCCGTGCTGCGTTCGCGGACGTGCGGCCCCTCGCGCCCCATCCGGCCGAAGATCTCCGAGAAGAACTGGCTGAATTCCGCGGCCTCCGCCGCCGAGCGGCGGTGCTGCGAGAACTCCATGCCTTCGTCCCACCCGGGCGGCGGGCGGAAATCCTGCCCGCCCTGGTGCTGTCCGAGCCGATCGTAGGCCGCGCGCTTCTCCGGGTCGGAGAGCACCGTGTGGGCCTCGTTGATCTCCGCCATGCGCTTGCCGGCATCCGGCTCCTTGGAGATGTCCGGATGGTATTTGCGCGCGAGCTTGCGGTAGGCCTTCTTGATGACGTCGGCGGGCGCGTCGCGCGCCACGCCGAGCGTCTGGTAGTAGTCCTTGAATTCCAACCCGAGGCGGCCCTCAGGGCTGCAGCTGGGCGCGGATTTCCCCGCCTTTGTTGGCCGCGGTGTGGAAGTTGACGTAGGTCTCGCCCGCCATGAACGACTTGTACTGGGCTTCGTTGAATTTGGCGCCGGCGGGTACGACCCACTCGGTATCGGAAGATTTGTTCAGCCCGATCGCGACCGGCCCGTTCTTGCCGCGCGCGCCGACATGGATGTGCGCCGCGGTCGCCACGAGGCCAGAGACCGTCACGCTGCCGCTGACCGAGTGGTCTTCGTGGACGGCGAACGAGCCGCTGCCGCGCGCCGCGGTGTTTACCGGCGGCACCTGCTCGCTGCCGCTCAGCGACACGTTGACGTGCTTGGTGGACATCATGCCCGCGCAGCCGGCGATGGCGATGGCGGCCGCGCCCAGGCCCGCCGCGAAAATCCGTTTGATCCGATGCTGCTCATTCATGGTTCATTTCTCCTGTGTTGGTGGCACCCCTGGTACCCAATTGTATACACCCCGGGGAGCCGGCTATTCCAGCCCGCCCACTCAGGGGACGAGCTGCGCGCGGATCTCGCCGCCCTTGTTCGCCGCGGTGTGGAAATTGACGTAGGTCTCGCCCACCAGGAAGGCCTTGTACTGGTTTTCGGTGAATTTGGCGCCCTCAGGCACGACCCAGACCGCGTCGGAAGACTTCGTGAGCCCGATCAGCACCGGGCCGTTCTTGCCGCGCGGGGCCTGATGGATGTGCGCCGCGGTGGCCGCAAGGCCCCCCCCAACCGTCACGCTGCCGCTGACGGAGCCGTCCGGCGCGACGGTGAACGAGCCCCTGCCGCGTGCCATGGTGTTGACCGGAGGCACCTGCTCGCTGCCCGTGAGCGACACCTGGACGGTCGTCTTTTCGTAGACATGGGTGCCGGCGCAACCGGCGAACGCTACCGCGATCGCGCCCAGGCCCGCCGCGATGAAGCTTTTGACTTTGTAGTGTGGGTTCATATCCCCAGATTACACAAAATGCGGCACGAAGTCCCTGCCGCGGCTTTCAATGCGGCAGGCGAAGGGCTTGCCGAAGTGCGCCGGCATCA
>Ga0134121_10003893_pt1 | contig 12282 bp, 10 predicted proteins | sample KB301_FD_96463 | JGI IMG/M metagenome (GOLD analysis project Ga0134121, IMG submission 96463) | Terrestrial soil microbial communities without Nitrogen fertilizer from Kellogg Biological Station, Michigan, USA - KB3-0-1 | ecosystem: Environmental > Terrestrial > Soil > Unclassified ...
AAGGTGAGATCGAAACCCTTGGTCGCGGTGAGATAGACCACGCACGGTCCGGCAGCGCTGCAGGCGTTCGCGTGAGGAAGCTTCCCCCGCTGGGACCAGTACGATCCCGGAGCGAGCGCGACGGAGCGCTCCTTCCCTGCGGAGTGACTGAACTCGCCGGAGACCACCATCCCCCGGTAGTCGGAGGAGTGCACGTGGAGCGGAACGACCCCGCCCGCCGGGAACCTGACGAGGAAGCCCACGGGCCCCGTCTTCGGGTCCCCCCACAGGACGGCCATCGCCGGCCCTGAGGGCTGATCCGGAAAGACCGGCGCCCAGGCCAGGGATTCGACCGGGACCGCCGCCGCGCCGGCCGCGGATTCACGGGGCGTTGCCCCCGCGATCCACGCCGCCAGCACTCCGGACACCGCTGCCACTCCGAGAAGACGCATCGCTCGACTCCCGTCATCACCCCCGGAGGAGCCCGGGCGGTCCCGGTTGGCTACCGGCGACGCACGGTCCTGGAAACGCTGATGCAGTTTATGCCAGCATAGCTACAGCCTATGGAACCGACCCTCTCCCAGCTCTCCTACTTCGCAGCGGTGGCCGAGGCGGGCTCGTTCACGGCCGCCGCCCGCGCCCTGGCGGTCAGCCAGCCCACCGTGTCCGCTGCCATCGCAGAGCTCGAGGCAGGCCTGGGGACCACGGTGTTCCAGCGCTCGCGTGCGGGTGTGGCACTCACCCCCGCGGGCCGTGACCTCCTCCCCCGGGTGCGCGGAGCTCTCGCGGCGTTCGCGGAGGTGAAGGAGAGCATGTCGCGGCTGCGCAATCCGCAGGTCAAGCTTCTCCGTCTGGCGTACTCGCCGGTGCTCGACGTCCGCGCGCTGAGCCGACTCACCGGGGCGTTCGTCGCCGAGCAGCCCGGCGTGGAGGTCGTGTTCAAGGAGTGCCAGGTGGGCGAGGTCAACGCGCGCGTGGAGGCACAGCAGGCGGACATCGTCGTCACGCCCCGGGGCATCGGCAACCCTGACTGGATTCGCTGCACCCTGTATCGCGAGCGCCTGCGCTACATCCCGATCGGCGGCCCGAGGGCAGGCGCGCCGGCACGCATCACACTCCGGGAGATCGCCCGAGACCGGCTCCTCTTGCCCCAGGGTGTGTGCGGGCTGGCGGACGCGACGCGGTCGATGTTTGCCGACGCCGGCCTTGCCATCGACGAGTACCCCGGACGCGCCATCAGCTACGGAACCCTCGAGGAGTGGGCCGAGCTCGGTCTGGGTGGAACCATCCTCCCGGAGTCCAAGCTGCGGACCACGGCCCCGCTTCCGATCGTCACCGTCGCCACCGGCCCGGCGCTGCTCACCTACGACGCGATGTGGCCGAAGGACCTTCTCACCAGCCACGTCCGAGGCTTCACCCGGAAGCTCCCTGCCCTGGCCCGAGGGCTCTTCCCGACGACCCAGGGAATCTGGAGCTCGGGCTCCGTCCCGCGCTCGGTCCAGCGATCTGCCACTGCCCGGTGAGGGCGGAGCCGAGAGGCAACTTCGCGGTGGGCCGGTGTCTCCGGAACATGTCCGCCGACTCGTTCCCTCGGTCCCGCCCGTCCGCCCGTCCGGCGGCTTTGCGGTAGGGTCCCCGGCGATGCGTGACACCCGGATGAGCCTGGCCAGCTTCGAGCGACTCGCTGCCCGCGGGAATCTCGTTCCGGTCTGGCGCGAGCTCCCCGGGGACACCGAGACGCCGGTCAGCGCCTTCCTCAAGCTCCCCAGCCCCTCCCACGCGTTCCTCCTCGAGTCCGTCCAGGGCGGCGAGCGCTGGGGCCGGTACTCCTTCCTCGGCGACGAGCCCATCGCCCTCATCCGCCAGGGTCCGGAGGGAACCCTTCTCGAGCAGTCCGGCTCGCGGACCTTCGAGGACCAGCTCCCTCCCCTCGACTGCCTCCGCGAGCTGATGGACGCCTTCGAGTTCGTCCGCCCCGACGACGCTCCGCCCTTCGTCGGAGGCCTGGTCGGCTATCTGGGCCACGGCGCCGTCCGGTGGTTCGAGCCCCGCGTCCCTCAGCGGCACGGACCGGACCCGGACTTCCCCGACGGCGAGTGGATGCTCGTCGACCGCTGCGCCGTCTTCGACAACCTCAGCCACCGCCTGCGGATCTGGGCCTCGGTGCACCTGCCGCTGTACGCCACCGTCGAGGAGGCCTACCGGGCCGCGATGCGCCGTGCCGACGCCCTCGCCGAGTCCTTCCAGCGCCCGCTTCCGCCTCCGGCCCCCGCTCCCGAGCTCGGTCGCCTGGACGACGGCTGGGACCGCGCTGGCTTCGAGGCCGCCGTCACTCGCGCCCGCGAGTACATCGCCGCCGGAGACTGCTACCAGGTCGTGCTCTCCCGGCGGCTCTCTGCCGACTACCGAGGAGACCCCTTCGACCTCTACCGGTCGCTCCGCCGCGTCTCCCCCACCCCCTACCTCTTCTTCCTCCGCTTCGGGGACCGCGCCCTCGCCGGCGCCTCTCCCGAGCTCCTCGTCCGCCTCTCCGGCGAGACCGTCACCGTGCGCCCCATCGCTGGCACCCGGAAGCGCGGCGCCACGCCGGCGGAGGACGCGGCTCTCGAGGCCGAGCTCCAGGCCGACCCGAAGGAGCGCGCCGAGCACGTGATGCTCGTCGACCTCGGACGCAACGACGTCGGCCGCGTCAGCCGTCCGGGGACGGTGAAGGTGGAGGAGCGCGAGGTCATCGAGCGCTACAGCCACGTGATGCACATGGTCAGCCAGGTCTCGGGAACGCTCGACCCCGGTCTGGATGCCTGGGACGTCATCTCCGCCTCCTTCCCCGCCGGCACCGTGAGCGGCGCCCCGAAGGTCCGCGCGCTGGAGATCATCGACGAGCTCGAGCCACTCTCGCGCGGTCCGTACGCGGGCGCCGCCGGATACGTCGGCTTCGACGGGGACATGGACCTCGCGATCGTCATCCGCAGCGTCGCCCTCAGCGGGACGCGGCTCCGCTTCCAGGCCGGCGCCGGGATCGTCCACGACAGCACGCCCGAGGCCGAGTACCAGGAGACCGCGCACAAGCTCCGCGCCGCCCTGGTGGCCATCGCCGGAGACGAGGCAGGCCGGTGATCCTCGTCGTCGACAACTACGATTCGTTCACCTTCAATCTGGTCCAGGCGCTCCAGTCGCTCGGCGCCGAGGTGGAGGTCCACCGGAACGACGAGATCTCGGTGGAGGACGTCCGCGCGATGAAGCCGGACGCGCTGGTGCTCAGCCCCGGCCCCTGCACCCCGTCCGAGGCGGGCATCTCCGTTCCCCTGATCCGCTCGCTCAGCGGAACGCTGCCCATCCTCGGGGTCTGTCTCGGCCACCAGTCCATCGGCGCGGCGTTCGGCGGCGTCGTCCGGCGCGCCGGCCGGGTGGTGCACGGCAAGACCTCGCCGGTGGCGCACGAGGGCACTGGCCTCTTCACCGGACTTCCACGGCCGCTCCCGGTCGGGCGCTACCACTCGCTGGTGGTGGACCGGGCGACCATCCCGGACGTCCTCGAGGTCACCGCGCTCTCCAGCGACGACGCGGAGATCATGGCCCTCCGCCACCGGACGCACCCCACCGTCGGCGTCCAGTTCCATCCGGAGAGCGTGCTCACGCCGGACGGCCCCGCTCTCCTCCGCAACTTCCTCGAGGGACGGCTCGGTCCATGAAGGCCCTCGTGCAGAAGCTGGTGGACCGCCTCGACCTCACGCCCGAGGAGGTCGAAGGCGCCTTCGAGGCCATCTTCCAGGGCGAGGCCACCCCGGCGCAGATGGGCGCGTTCCTCGTGGCGCTCCGGATGAAGGGCGAGACCCCCGCGGAGATCGCCGCCGCCGCCACCGTGATGCGCCGCCGCGCCACTCCCGTCCGAACGCCGCCGGGACGCGTGGTGCTGGATACGTGTGGAACGGGCGGCGACGGCGCCGGGACGTTCAACATCTCCACCGCCGCGGCGCTGGTCGTGGCCGGGGCCGGCGTCACCGTCGCCAAGCACGGCAACCGGAGCGTCTCCTCCCGGAGCGGCAGCGCCGACCTCCTCACCGCCTGCGGGGTCACGGTGGACGCTCCGGTGGAGGTCGTCGAGCGCTGCCTCTCCGAGGTGCGCATCGGGTTCCTCTACGCCCCGGCACTTCACGGAGCCATGCGGCACGTGGGCCCCGTCCGCCGCGAGGTCGGCGTGCGCAGCATCTTCAATCTCCTCGGTCCCCTCGCCAACCCGGCGCGCGCCCCGCGCCAGCTGCTCGGTGTCTACGCCTCGGCACTGGTCCCGGTTGTGGCGGAGACGCTGGCCCGCCTCGGAACGGAGCGGGCGCTGGTCGTGCACGGCCTGGAGGGCCTGGACGAGATCTCGCCCAGCGGCCCCACCCGAGCCGCCTGGGTCGAGGCCGGCCAGGTCCGCGAGGTCGTCCTCCATCCGGAGGACGGAGGGCTGAAGCCCGTTCCCGCCGGAGCGCTCCAGGGCGGCACGCCGGAGGAGAACGCGCGGCTCCTCGCCACCCTGCTCGAGGGTCGCGACGGCCCGGTGCGGGACGCGGTGCTCCTGAACGCGGGCGCCGCGCTGTGGGTCGCGGATGCGGTCGACACGCTCGCCGAGGGCGTCCTCCGCGCCGCCGAGAGCATCGATTCCGGGGCCGCGCGCACCCGGCTGGAGCGCCTGGTCGCCCTGACCCGGGCGGGCGTGGCGGCGTGAGTGCCGGGGGCACGGACGGGCGCGCCTGGAGGCCACCCCGCGGCGCGCTCGCCGAGCTGGTCGCCGGCGCCGTCGAGGACTGTGCGCGTCGACGGCGCGAGCGGCCGACGCTCCTGGCCGAGGTCGCCAGCCGGCCGCGGCGCACCCCGCGGTTCGAGGGTTCCCTCCGGACCGGGCGCGGCTTTCCGCTGATCTGCGAGGTGAAGCGCGCGTCCCCGTCCGCGGGCGCCATCCGGGCCGTCGACGCCCCGGCGCAGGCCCGAGCCTACGTCGACGGCGGCGCCCGCTGCGTCAGCGTCCTCACCGAGGAGCGACGCTTCGGGGGACGGCTGGAGGACCTGCGCGCGGTTCGGGCCACGGTGGACGTCCCGCTCCTCCAGAAGGACTTCGTCGTCGAGGCCCACATGCTCGCCGAGGCCGTCGACGCCGGCGCGGACGCGGTGCTGCTCATCGCCGGGGCGCTCGAGCCGGCCCGGCTGGCCGAGCTGTGGGCCACCGCGCGCGGGCTGGGTCTCGACGTGCTGCTCGAGGTGGTCCAGCCGTTCGAGCTCGCGGCCCCGGACGCGCTCGGCGCCACGCTGGTCGGGGTGAACGCCCGCGATCTCGAGACCCTGGAGGTCGAGGACTCGCGCTTCCAGCGCCTCGCCCCGGCGCTCCGCCGCCCGGGCCGTGTCCTCGTGGCCGAGAGCGGCATCCGTTCCCCCGACGACGTTCGCCGCCTCGCCGCCGAGGGCGCCGGCGCGGCGCTGGTGGGCGAGAGCCTCATGCGCGCCCCGGATCCCGCCGCCGCGGTGCGGGCCCTCGTGGAGGCGCTGCCGTGAGGACTCGCATCAAGATGTGCGGCATCACCCGCCTCGAGGACGCGCTCACCTGCGTCGAGGCGGGCGTGGACGCGCTGGGCTTCAACTTCTGGTCGGGGAGCAAGCGCCATGTCACCCTCGCGCAGGCGGAGGAAATCGCCCGAGTCCTCCCCCCAGGCGTGCTGCGGGTCGGCGTGTTCGTCCGCGCGGCACCCGCCGAGGTCCGGGCCGCGGTCACCGCCGTGGGCCTGGGCGCGGTGCAGCTGCACGGCGACGAGGACCCCGCCGAGTACGCGACGGTGGGTGCCCCGCTCTGGCAGGTCCTCCGCATCGAGTCGGCGCTGCCCGAGGCGGCCTCGGCGCACGCCTCGGAGGTCCTCCTCGACGCGAAGGTGGAGGGCTTCGGCGGCGGCGGACGCGCCTTCGACTGGTCGCTCGCGCGGGGCGCCGGACGCTACGGCGTCCCCTTCTGGCTCGCCGGCGGGCTGACCCCCGCGAACGTGGGCGAGGCAGTCCGGAAGGCGCAGCCTCCGGGCGTCGACGTCGCCTCGGGCGTCGAGTCCCGCCCGCGGATGAAGGATCCGGCCCTGGTGAGGGCCTTCGTGGCCGCGGTGCGCGCGGCGGAGGAACGATGACCACCCCGGAGCAGGCGGGCCGGTTTGGCGAGTACGGCGGCCGCTACGTCCCCGAAACGCTCATCCCCGCTCTCGACGAGCTCGCCCGGGCCTGGGCCGAGGCGCGCGTGGATCCGGCCTACCGGGCCTCGGTCGCCGCGGACCTGCGCGACTGGGCCGGCCGCCCCACCCCGCTCACCCTCGCTGCCCGGCTGACCGAGGCGTTCGGCGGCGCGGAGGTGTGGCTGAAGCGCGAGGACCTCCTCCACACCGGCGCGCACAAGGTGAACAACACCGTGGGTCAGGTGCGGCTGGCGCTCCGGATGGGGAAGAGACGGATCATCGCCGAGACCGGCGCGGGCCAGCATGGCGTCGCCACCGCCGCCTCGTGCGCACGCCAGGGGCTGACCTGCGAGGTGTTCATGGGCGCCGAGGACGTGCGCCGCCAGGCACCCAACGTCCAGCGGATGCGCCTCTTCGGAGCCACGGTGCGCCCGGTGGAGAGCGGCAGTCGCACCCTCAAGGACGCGATGAACGAGGCGATCCGCGACTGGGTGACGAACGTCGAGAACACCTTCTACGTCATCGGCAGCGTCGCCGGTCCGCACCCCTATCCGAGCCTGGTGCGCGATCTGCAGCGAGTCATCGGCGACGAGGCGCGCGCGCAGTGGATCGAGCGCCTCGGCGGGCTGCCCGACGCCGTGGTCGCCTGCGTCGGCGGCGGCTCCAACGCCATGGGCGCCTTCACCGCCTTCCTGGCAGACCCCGGGGTGCAGCTGGTGGCGGTCGAGGCCGGGGGCGAGGGGCTCGCCACCGGCAAGCATGGCGCCTCGCTCACCGCGGGCAGGTTCGGGGTCCTTCACGGCAGCGCCAGCTCCGTGCTCCAGACCGACGACGGTCAGGTGGCCGAGGCGCACTCGGTGAGCGCGGGGCTCGACTACCCCGGGGTGGGGCCCGAGCTCGCCCACCTCCGGGACACCGGCCGGCTCGACGTCCGGACCGCGACCGACGAGGAGGCCCTGCGTGCGTTCCAGGAAACCTGTCGCCTCGAGGGCATCCTCCCGGCGCTGGAGACGGCCCACGCGCTCGCCCGGGCGCGGGACGTCGCGCGCGAGCTCGGACGCGGGAAGCGGCTGCTCGTGAACCTCTCCGGCCGGGGAGACAAGGATCTCGTCCACGCGCTCGCGGAGATCGAGCGGCGCGATCCGGGGTCACGGACATGACCGGGAACGTGGCTCCGGGGCGCCGCCTCGCAGGACCGGCCCTGGCGCTCGCCCTCGTCGTGGGCTGCGCCTCGACGCCCAGCGCGCCGCCCAGGAACGAGGCGCCCGACGCCGGCGCCGCCTCCATCGCTCCGGGTCCACCGCCCGGGCTCCGCCTGCCCACCGAGGTCCGTCCCACCGGAGAGCGCCTCTCGCTCCGCCTCGATCCGCGGGCCACGACCTTCACCGGCACGGCGCGCATCCAGCTCACCGTCGACGCCCCGGTCTCCGGGTTCTGGCTCCACGCGCAGGACCTCACCATCCGCCGCGCCAGCCTGATCCAGAACGGCGCCGAGCAGCCCGTGCGCACCGTGGTCACTCCGCCCGACCTGCTCCAAGTCGTTCCCGGCACACGGCTCGCCCCGGGGCAGGCGGAGCTGGTCCTGGAGTACGAGGGACCGCTCGATCGCGAGCGGAGCCGCGGGATCTACCGCGTCGACGAGCAGGACGGCCCGTACCTCTACACCTTCTTCGAGCCGGTCGATGCGCGGCGCGCCTTCCCCTCCTTCGACGAGCCCTCGTTCAAGATCCCCTGGGAGCTGGAGATCTCGGTGCCGCCGGGAAGCGGGGCGTTCGCGAACACCGCGGAGGCCGGGCGGCAGACCGGCGCCGACGGCTGGGTCACCGTGCGGTTCGAGCGCAGCCGTCCGCTGCCCACGTACCTCGTGGCCTTCGCCGCCGGACCGTTCGACGTCGTCCGCGGCGCGCCGGCCGGGCACCACCAGACTCCGCTGCGCTTCATCGTTCCGCCGGGCCACCGCGAGGAGCTGGCCTACGCGCAGAGCATCCTGCCGCGGACCATCTCGCTCCTGGAGGACGCCACCGAGGTCCCGTACCCCTACGGCAAGCTGGACGTGCTGGTCGTCCCGCGCTTCTGGGGAACGATGGAGCACCCGGGCCTGGTCGCGCTCGGACAGCCGCTCATGCTCTTCCCCACCGGCCGGGACGAGCTCTCCCGGCGGCAGTTCGGCGCCACCATCGCGGTCCACGAGCTCGCGCACTACTGGTACGGGGACCTGGTCACCACCGCCTGGTGGGACGACACCTGGCTGAACGAGGCGTTCGGAAGCTGGATCGACGGCAAGGTGACCGCGCGCCTCGAGCCTGGATGGCGGTGGGAACGGAGGGCGATCGGATTGAGGCAGCAGGCGTTCCGCGCCGATTCCGTGCCGGGCGCCAAGCGCATCCGCCAGCCGATCCACACCCGGGAGGACATCGAGGCGTCCTTCGACGCCCCGCTCACCTACTTCAAGGGTCGCACGGTCATCGCGATGTTCGAGCGCTGGATCGGCGAGGCCCCGTGGAGGAGCGCGCTGGCGACATACCTGAACGCCTACGCCGACCGGAACGCAACCTCCGAGGACCTCTTCAAGACGCTGGACGCCGCGCTCGGCCGGACCGTCTCCACCCCGATGGCGAGCTTCGTGGACCAGCCCGGGTTTCCACTCCTGCACGCCACCCTCGCCTGCCACGGGTCGGCGGCAGCGAGCCTCGAGCTCTCGCAGGAGCCCTTCGTCCCCGGCACCGATCGCACCTGGCAGTTCCCGGTCTGCGTCCGGGCGGGGACCGGAAAGCGGGTGGACCGCGCCTGTACCCTCCTCCAGGGCAAGACCGGCTCGCTGTCGCTGCCCGCGTCGCTGGGCTGCCCCGCCTGGGTCGTGGTGAACGACGGCGGGCTCGGCTACTACCGGGTGGCCCACGCGCCCGAGCTGCGCAAGAAGCTGCGGGCAACTCCCCGGGGCGTGCTGTCAGCCGAGGAGCAGGTGGCGGTGACCTCGGATCTGTCGGCCCTCGCCGAGCGGGGGGACGTCCCGGTGGCGGAGACGCTGGACCGCGCGGTCGCGATGACCCGACAGACCGACTCGGACGTGGCGATCGCCGGCTGGGAGACGCTGGAGGGCTGGCTGCGAGAGGACCGGCTGTCGCGCGAGGGCAACAGCCGACGCCGCGAGCTCTTCGGCCGCCTGGGCTCGGCCCGGGCCCGATCCATCGGCTGGATGCCTCGTCCCGGAGACTCGCTCGACGTCCGCGAGACGCGCCGCGAGGTCGTCCCGGTGGTGGCCCGGGGCGCTGACGACCGGACGCTGCAGGCGGACGCCACCCGGCTCGCACGGCGCTGGCTGGAGGATCGCACCGGGCTCGACGAGGACGTGCTCGAGCCCGTGCTTCGCACCGCCGCCACCCGGGGGGACGCGACGCTCTTCGATCTGATGGTGCGGGAAGCGCAGGCGGCCCGGGTGCGCAACGATCGAACGCGGATCATCACCGCCCTCGGCTGGTTCGAGGACCCCGAGCTGGCCGCGCGTGCCCGCGCGCTGCTCGATGATTCCCGGTTCGAGCTCCGCGACACCGCCCAGGTGCTGGCCGAGCAGGTCTCCCGCAGCGAGACCCGGGACCAGGCGTGGCCCGTGCTCCGGGACCGCGCGGCGCAGCTCGCACCGCGGATGCGCGACGACGAGGCCCAGCGGCTGCTGGCCTCGATCAAGTGGTCCTGTGACCGGCGGCTCGCCGACGAGGCGAGGAAGACGCTCTCGCCGGTGATGGAGCAGCTCGGGGGAGGGCCGTTCGCGCTCCAGCAGGCGCTCGGGCAGATCGAGCGCTGCGCCGGCATCCACGACCGGACCGACCCGGCCATCCAGGCGTGGCTGAACGCCCGGACCGGGTCCGGGAGCGCGCCTCGGTGAACCGGCTGGAGCGCCACTTCGCGGGGAGGCGATCCGACGGGCGGAGATCGCTCGTCGTGTACCTCTGCGCCGGCGACCCGGACCTCGCCGCCACCGAGCGGCTGGTCCCCGCGCTGGCGGCGGCCGGGGCCGACGTCATCGAGCTCGGCGTGCCGTTCTCCGATCCGCTCGCCGATGGGCCCACCATCCAGGCGGCGGCCGAGCGCGCGCTCCGCTCGGGAACGACGCTCGCCGGCATCCTGGATCTCGTCGGCCGGCTGCGCCGCGGCGGGTGCGACGTTCCTCTGGCGCTGATGGGCTACATGAACCCCATCGTGCGAATGGGAATCGACGCCTTCGTCGGGCGCGCCGCCGAGGTCGGCGTCGACGGCATCATCGTCCCCGATCTCCCGCTCGAGGAGGCGGGCCCGCTCGGGGACGCCGCGACCGGCAGGGACCTCTCGCTCGTGCTCCTCGCGGCGCCCACCACCCCGCCGGACCGGCTCCGGCGCATCGGCGAGCTCACCCGGGGGTTCCTCTACTTCGTCAGCATCACCGGGGTGACCGGCGCCCGCGCCGCGCTGCCGGCGGATCTCCCCGGCCGCCTCGACGCGGTGAGGGCCGCGAGCCGGGCCCCGGTCGCCGTGGGCTTCGGGATCTCGGCACCGGAGCAGGCAGCGGCGCTCGCCGAGCACGCCGACGCCGTCGTCGTCGGGAGCGCCCTCGTCGCGGAGATCGCCCGGTCCGGCGGACGGACCGACGGACCCGTGGCGCTGGTCCGGTCGCTCGCCGAGGCCGTGCACGCCGTTCGCCCGCGCTGACCGCGAGGAGCAGCGAGGGACGAGTCGGACCCGGTGGTCTCGACGTCAGCCGCGGAGACGCTCGAGCAGCGCGTCCGCGAAACGCTCGGCCGCCTCGGGGCTCGGCCCCAGGAACAGCGACGGCTCCACGAGCTCGAGCTCCATCACTTCCAGGCGACCGCCGCGCACGACGCCGTCAACGCGCGCGTACAGGGTGTCCTGTCCGGCGGCCTCGAGCGCACGGGCAGCCGCCGCGACGATGGCCGGAGCGGCCTCGGCAGGCACGACCACGCCCCCGAACTCCTCCTGGACCCGGAAGTCTCCGCGCTCGGGTCGCTTCAGGACCGCGTGGCTGTATGCCCCGAGGAAGAAGAGGAGCGACCACTCCCCCTCCGCCGCCAGCTCGGGCACGAACGGCTGCACCAGGCAGTCCATCCGGTCGAGCTGCCGGGCGAAGCGCGCCGCGTCCGAATCGCCGGTGCCGGCCCGCCAGGTCTCGAACGCGCCCCCGGAGACGCTCGGCTTCACCACCGCCTCGGCCCAGCCCGCGGCCTGGAGCAGCGCCGGCAGCTCGATGTCCGAGCCCCGCGACGCGTGGCGGGTCGGGACGATGGGAACGCCCCGGGCCTCCACCTCCAGGAGGTACCGCTTGTCGACGTTCCAGCGGATGGTCGCCGGTGGATTGAGCAGCGGGATGCGTGCCGCCTCGACCGCGTCCACCCAGGCGAGGAACTCGGAGAGCCGCAGGTGGTAGTCCCAGGTGGATCGAAGGACCAGCGCGTCGAGCCCGGGCGGCAAGGGCTCGGTCCAGACCACCGGCACCACCTCGACTGCCCGCGCCGCGAGGACCTGAACCACGCTGCGGTCGTCCGGCGTCAGGTCCCGGAGCTCGGCCGAGGTGACGAACCCCAGGCGCCCGATGCGTCTCATGCGCCGAGCCTAGCGAGGCCGTCCGGGCGAAAGCGGATCACTTCGAGGGATACACGACGTAGTGAATGCCGTGCTCGGTCTCGAAGGGAGTCCCCTCGTACCTCGCCGGCGAGAACTTGAGAGCGGGAAGTCGGCCGCCGACCCACTCGCTCAGCGGACCGGGCTCGACGATGCAGTCGTGGCCCCGGCCCTGGGTGGACACGACGCAGCTCGCGTACCCCTCCACCAGGGAGGGCACCGGAAAGCTGGGTTGGGGCAGCGCGTCGAGCAGTGCAGGGGCCACGAACGAGCGCTCCAGCCTCGCGCAGGCCGGCCCGTATCCTGCCTCGCACGCCGCGCCCAGGAGCCGTGCGGCCCGGTCGACATCCGGGTTCCCCCCGTCCGGCCGCAGGAGCGAGAGGGCGACCTCGTTGCACACCGGCGCGTTTGAGCCGCGGCAGGATTCGCGCATCTGCTTGGGGACGACCGGGCGCCACCGCTGCGGCGGGCTCGGCTCCGCCGGCTTGCCATCTGCGGGGAGGCG
>Ga0134121_10003895_pt1 | contig 12280 bp, 9 predicted proteins | sample KB301_FD_96463 | JGI IMG/M metagenome (GOLD analysis project Ga0134121, IMG submission 96463) | Terrestrial soil microbial communities without Nitrogen fertilizer from Kellogg Biological Station, Michigan, USA - KB3-0-1 | ecosystem: Environmental > Terrestrial > Soil > Unclassified ...
CCGATGTGACCAGCTCTTTCTTCTGGCTTTCGAGCTTATCAATATCAGCCTGGTAGTTGTGGCATGCGGTAAAAACCATTACCGATGAGATGAATAACAGAATCTTTTTCATTTTTTTTTATTTTAAATTTGGTTTATAATAACTTCTCCTGACACACGATTTAGAATTACCATGCCAGCGATCATAAGCCTTTTTTAAAACCGCCAAACCCTTTGATAGCAGGGGTTTTAAGGGGGAATTCGTATCCTGAAAATAAAATCTGAAATAAGAAATCGCTGTGGAAATGCTTCTCAGAGTGGGGAATTGTTACTCAGAAAACCGGGATAAATAGTTGCGATACAGCGCGCGGTTCAGCTCTTGGAGATTAAATACATCTGATCCATGGTAGGGGAAATACTTCCGCCCCGGGGTTCAAGCGTGACGGCCCACACTTCCGCCTGAAGCACCTGTTTTACTCTGTGCATATTACCCTCTGCCGTCATGTCGAAAACACCTGCATCGACAGGTTGCCCGCCTACCAGGGCCCAAAGCTGGTATTGTTTGCCCTCAGGCGGCAAAGGAAGATCGGCAATATCGATGAAGGTCTGACGGGTATATTTATTCCAGAATACATGGGCCATGTAATACTTTGTGCTATCGGTGGCTTTAAGCGTTATGGTCGTCATTGCAGGATCACGCATCACGGAGATGTCGTGATTTACCTTGTCGTAATCATATTTTACGAGGTTGAGATTTTGCGCCATAACATTTTTCTCGTTTACAACTGCGACATAACGGTCTTCGGCTTCGCTCCATTTCTGGTAAAAGAAAACACTTGCAAACGTGCTGATGATGAGTGACGCAATGCAGGCTGCAATGAGGTACTTGTAGGTCAACTCATGCGGGCTGCGCATCTGTAAGACTTTTCCGCGCTTCCCGATCTTCTCCATCAAAGCTGCCCGTACTTCAGGGCGGGGGTTGCGGGCGTGGGCTGAAGCATAGTTATTCAGGCCGTCCTGCACGCGTCCCAGTTCAGCAGCCACTTCAGGATGGGAAGCGCAGACATTCTCGACTTCCTTCATTTCTGAAGGAGGAAGAGCGCCCATTGCATAGAGCTCCAGCACACCTGACGATATATATTCTTTTACATCCATTTATGTTCGCACGTTGTCAAATTCCCTCCGCAATTTCATGATAGCGGCACGCGATCTTGTTTTTACCGTTCCCAACGGTATGTTTAATTTTTCCGCAGCTTCACTTTGTGTATAGCCACCAAAGAAGAGCAGGTCGATGATCTGCTTGTATTCGGGTTCGAGTTTACGAACCATTTCTTTTATTCCGATGGTTTCGGGGTTGAAGGTGGCCTGGTTATCGAAATCCACAAAAGATACGGAGTCAGCGATGTCACGGTTTTTCTGATTTTGACTGAATTCTTTCGATCGGACTTTGTCAATGGCCATATTCCGCGCAATGTTTACCATCCAGGTAAAGAGGCGTCCTTTGCCGGGGTCGTATTGTGCAAAGTTGTTCCAGATCTTCAGGAAGGTTTCCTGGAGCACGTCTTCCGCCATTTCATCATTCTGAACGATGCGGTGGATCACGCCATACAATGCCGAAGAATAGTTGTCGTAGAGTATTTCCAGTCCTTCCGTATTCCGTTCGGAGAGCATGGACACCAAAGAATCTTCAGTTATTTGTATTCGTCTTGCCACAAAAGTGGTAGCTTGTTGCGAGGGCAAAGAAACAACATTTAGAAGTACTAAATACCGGTACTTAATACTAATATGTACTAATTTACAAATGGAAAAAAAGTAAATTCACCGGTATGGGTATATTCGTATCCATTCGTATTTAGTACTTACTTTCACCTCCCGGATTTTTTGAATGCAATGACGAAAACAGTTTTAAAGTTTGATACGGATGAAGAGTTTGATTTTATCCTGATCGGCATTTTATGCCAGCACAAAGATTATCGTCTTTGTCATGAGCTGAACCAGGCGCTGAAGCTTAATTTAGTCCGCGAAAAAGATTACGAGGTAAGCATGGTCAAACGGATGAACCCTGCGTTATTTTCTTTTTTCAAATTTGAAAACGATGACCAGGACCTCTATTATGTTTTTGAAAACAAAGGCCCGCATGCCATGCTGGTGCCAGAACAAAAACAAATTGACTTCTTCCTGATGATTAAAGAAAATTTTCAGCGGCTGCAGCTGGCAGACCTGTTGGGCCAGGTCAAGCAGATTCCGATTGTGCTTGGTGCTTACGCCATTGACGTGCGGACCCTGAAGAGCAGGGATTATTTCTTACTGAATACATGATACCCTACAACAAAACCAAGATCATTGCCACCATCGGGCCTGCATCGTCTTCACCGCAAATACTTGAAGAACTCATTCGTGCCGGAGTAGATGTGTGCAGGTTGAATTTTTCGCATGGCGACTATGAGCACCACCAGCAGGTTATTGAAAGCATTCATGCCATTAACAAGCGGACCCATCACCATGCTGCCATCCTGGTGGACCTGCAGGGGCCGAAGCTCAGGATCGGGACCGTAGAAAATGATGCAGTATTGCTTGAGGCGGGAAAAGAAATAACGATCACGACCAGGGAATGCACCGGAACCGCGACCCGTTTATATGTGAATTACGCACAGCTTCCCGCCGATGCGAAAGAAGGAGAGATCATCCTGGTAGATGACGGGAAAATAAAGCTGCGGGTCATATCGACGAATTATAAAGATGAAGTCAAGGCCATTGTGGAGATCGGGGGAATTGTTTCTTCACGCAAGGGCGTGAATCTTCCCAATACCAACGTCTCGCTGCCTTCCCTTACCGAAAAAGATTTACGTGATCTTGAGTTTGCCCTCAAGATGAATGTAGACTGGATCGGGCTTTCGTTTGTGCGCAAGGGAAGCGACATCGTGGCACTCAAGCAAATTATTGCCAGGGAGAACAAGCCGGCCAAGGTCGTCGCCAAAATTGAAAAGCCCGAAGCCCTTACCGAGATTGACTACATCATCCACGAAACGGATGCGCTGATGGTAGCACGCGGGGACCTCGGTGTTGAATTGCCGATGCAGGATGTGCCGCTCATTCAGAAAATGCTCGTCCAGAAATGCCTGCGTGCCACCAAGCCCGTCATCATCGCAACGCAGATGATGGAAAGCATGATCCTGAATTCTTCACCGACACGCGCCGAAGTGAACGACGTTGCCAATTCCGTACTGGATGGCGCAGATGCAGTCATGCTGAGCGGGGAAACTTCCATCGGAAAATTTCCCGTGCGCGTGGTGGAATATATGCGTAACGTGGTTTCATCCATAGAAGAAAAAGGATTCCGTTACAACAGGGACCAGCAGCCTGACGTCACAAGCGATTCCTACCTCTCCGATGCTGTTTGTTACAATGCCTGTGTGATGGCATCGCAGGTGGGCGCAAAGGCCATTGTAGGGATGACGCGTTCCGGGTATACGGCCTTCAAGGTTTCTTCACAGCGGCCTAAGTCAGACATCTTTATTTTTACCGACCGTCCTTCATTGCTGGCGCAACTGAGTCTTGTGTGGGGCGTGCGGGGATTCTTTTATGAGAGTGAGGCCGGTGCTAACCAAACCATCAATGAATTGCAGGAGCTGTTGAAGGTGAAGGGCCTTATCAATACCAATGACATCGTCGTCAATCTTGCAAGCATGCCTTTTTATGAAGGAGGACAGACGAATATGATTAAGATCAATAAAGTGAAATAACCGTTAACTAAAAATCCGAAATTCAAAATCCGATCCCGATAGCTATCGGGACCGAAAAAATAACAAATAGAAAAACTTGAAATGACATTAAATTGAAATCCCGTTTCCAATAGTTTAATATTATTCATTCGAATCCTTTTCGAAATCGGATTTCGAAATTATTATTTGTAACAATTAAAAATATGTCGATAAATATAACCTTACTTAAAGAGATTTGTGAAACTGCCGGCGCGCCGGGTTATGAGCAACGCATCAGGGAAATTGTATTGCGCGAAGTGAAGGGACTTGTAGATGAAGTGAGCGTTGACAACATGGGGAATGTGACCACTGTTAAAAAAGGAAAGCACTCCAAACGGGCCATGGTAGCGGCGCACATGGATGAAATCGGTTTTATCGTGACGCACATTGACGACAAAGGATTCCTGCGCTTTCACACGCTGGGAGGATTTGATCCGAAAACGCTCACGGCACAACGTGTCATTGTGCATGGTAAAAAAGACCTGGTAGGAGTGATGGGTTCCAAGCCCATACACATCATGACGGATGAAGAGCGTACGAAAGCAGTAAAAATAACAGACTTCTTTATTGATCTCGGAATTTCTAAAAAAGAAGTGGAAAAATATGTGAGCATCGGGAACCCGATCACCAGGCAGCGGGAACTGATCGAGATGGGAGAATGTGTGAACTGCAAATCCATCGACAACCGCGTCTCTGTTTTTATCCTGATCGAAACACTGCGCAAACTGAAGAAGACGCCGTATGATGTGTATGGCGTGTTCACTGTGCAGGAAGAAGTCGGGCTGCGCGGCGCTAATGTAGCCTCGCATACGATCAATCCTGATTTCGGCTTCGGACTGGATACAACCATCGCATTTGACGTACCGGGCGCCTTGCCCCATGAACAGGTAACTGAGCTCGGCGGAGGAACAGCTATTAAAATCATGGACGCTTCGACAATTTGTGATCCGCGGATGATTGCGTTCATGAAAAAAACCGCCGACAAGCACAAAATCAAATGGCAGCCTGAAATTTTAAAAGCGGGCGGAACGGATACTGCGGGCTTGCAGCGCATGGGAAAGAACGGTTCCATTGCGGGGGCCATTTCGATTCCCACCAGGCATATTCACCAGGTGATTGAAATGGCGCACAAAAAAGATATTGAAGGATCGATCGAACTGCTTGCCAACTGCTTACAAGACCTGGATAAGCATGACTGGAGCTTTGAATAAATCCGGAATGTTGTTTCCAGGATGGTGATGATGTGCATGCTGAATATTCCTTTTTAATACAAACTTTCTATAACCCCTGTCATTTATTCCTGATTATTATTTTGCAGGAACTGCAGACTTTTAGAGTTTTGTATTCCTGTGATGATTGATTCATTCAAACAAAATACTTCGGACAAAAAACGGTTCGTGGAAATTGATGCCATTCGCGGAATCAGCGCCCTGATAATTCTTGTGCATCATTACACCAAGTACATCTACAGCATGGACCAGCAAGGAAGCTGGTTCCTCGACGTGATTGAATACGGCAAGTACACCGTTCATTTTTTCTTTGTCATCAGCGGACTGCTTATTTTCATGACCCTTGACAGGTCAGCCCATCCGAAATATTTTGTTGTATCCCGTTTTTCCAGGCTCTACCCTGCTTATTGGGCATGCCTCTCGCTGACTGCCCTGGTGATCACGATTTCTCCGTACTATAATTATCATCCGGTGACGGCCATCCAGTTTTTTGCGAACCTCACGATGTTCCAGCACTGGATGTTCATTGAGGACATGGACGGTGTTTACTGGACGCTTGCCGTTGAGATGTGCTTTTACATTTTAATTTTCATTGTATTTATTTTCAACAAACAGAAAAATATCGAGCGGATCGGAATCGGCTGGCTATTGCTGATGGTGGCCATCTACCTGTTACAGCAGCAGGCATTGTTGCCGTCGGTGAACTATTACTACTTCGTGCCGCTGCTGAGAAACGGGAACCTTTTTATTGCAGGAATATTTTTCTACCAACTGAAAAACAATCCGTCTGAAAAAAGAAAGCACTGGTTGATCCTGTTGTGCCTGGTTGTCCACTTCATCATCAATCCCGGAGAAGAGGCACTGGCCATTGGTTTTATTTTCCTCGTGCTTTATTTATTCGTGTTTGACAAACTGAAATTCCTGAGGAGCAGGATTCCGTTTTTCCTGGGATACATCTGTTATCCGTTGTACCTGCTGCATCAATACATCGGTTACGAAGTGATCAACTACCTGAATGCGGCAGGAATGGAAAACAGTTTTCTAAAAATTTCTGTTACGGCCCTGGTGATTATTTCCCTGGCTTCGCTGGTGACTTTTACCGTAGAACGTCCGGCCATGAAATTCCTGAGAAGGAAACTGCTTCCCAAAAAATAAGGCGTTCCAATGAACGCCCTTAATTCCTGCTTCAAGTTTCCGACCTGAAGTATCTTCGCTCTTCTTACTCTGCGAGTATCACCACATTATTTTTAAGGTTCTCGACGACGCCACCCCTGACTTCGAATTCTTTCGTGCCCTCGCTGTCTTCTACTTTTACCATTCCCTTCATCAGTGTAGAAATAATGGGAGCGTGGTTTCTTAAAATCTGGAAACGGCCCTGTGCGCCCGGAACGGAGACAGAAGTTACTTCGCCGGAGTAGATTTTTTTATCGGGAGTTATGATATCTAAATGCATGCGGAAAGTTATTTGTTATCCGTTATTAGTTATCCGGAGCGGCCTTCAAGAGATTTTGGAATTCCGGATAGCGTTTAACCGATAACGGTTAACTGTTTATTATTTCGATTCTTCAAGCAACTTCTTCCCCTTCGCAATCGCATCATCGATTGTTCCCACCAGGTTGAATGCTGCTTCAGGATATTCATCCACTGCGCCATCCATGATCATATTGAAGCCTTTGATGGTTTCTTCGATCGGCACAATCACACCTTTTAATCCGGTGAACTGTTCAGCCACGTTGAATGGTTGGGAGAGGAAACGCTGTACGCGCCTTGCACGTGATACAACCAGTTTGTCTTCATCACTCAACTCATCCATACCGAGGATGGCGATGATGTCCTGCAGTTCCTTGTAACGCTGCAGAATATTTTTTACGCGCTGCGCTGTGTTGTAATGCTCTTCCCCGACAACGAGCGGAGAAAGAATACGGGATGTAGAATCCAGCGGATCCACGGCAGGGTAAATTCCCAACTCAGCGATCTTACGGCTCAATACAGTTGTTGCATCAAGGTGAGCGAATGTTGTTGCCGGTGCCGGATCGGTTAAGTCATCAGCAGGAACGTATACGGCCTGCACTGAAGTGATGGAACCGCGTTTTGTAGAAGTGATCCGTTCCTGCATCACACCCATCTCCGTAGCAAGTGTCGGCTGGTAACCCACGGCCGAAGGCATACGACCTAGGAGGGCAGATACTTCTGAACCCGCTTGTGTGAAACGGAAGATGTTGTCAATAAAGAAAAGGATATCGCGACCGCCTGTCTTCTCATCTCCGTCGCGGAAATATTCAGCTACGGAAAGTCCGCTCAATGCCACGCGCGCACGTGCTCCCGGCGGCTCGTTCATCTGCCCGAATACAAGTGTTGCCTGGCTCTGGATCAATTCCTTCATGTCCACCTTGCTAAGATCCCATCCGCCTTTTTCCATGGAATGTTTGAATGCATCTCCGTAACGGATTACACCGCTCTCGATCATTTCACGGAGCAAGTCGTTTCCTTCGCGCGTACGCTCACCCACGCCTGCGAATACAGACATACCGGCGTAACTCTTTGCAATGTTGTTGATCAATTCCATGATCAATACGGTTTTTCCCACACCGGCACCTCCGAACAAACCAATCTTACCACCTTTTGAATACGGCTCTATGAGGTCAATTACTTTGATCCCTGTGAACAGAACTTCTGATTCTGTTGAAAGGTCTTCGAACTTGGGTGGTGAATTGTGAATCGGGCGTCCGCCTTCTTTGCTCACTTTTCCGATGTCGTCGATTGCATCTCCAACTACATTGAAGAGGCGTCCTTTGATTGCATCGCCTACAGGCATTCTGATGGCAGCGCCTGTGGAGCGCACGGTCATGCCGCGGCTGAGACCGTCGGTGCTGTCCATGGCGATTGCGCGGATGGTATCCTCACCGATATGCTGCTGGCACTCAAGCACGATGACGCCTCCGGGGCGGTCTATTTCGAGGGCTTCGAGGATGTTTGGAAGTTCCATGTCGGCAGCTTCGAAGCTGACGTCAACTACGGGACCGATGATCTGGGTTATTTTACCTGTGTTGGCCATTTAAATGAGATATGAGATGTGAGACTTGAGATGTGAGAAATACACCTCACTATTTAATTTAATTAATTTCTATTTTAAAGGATTCAATCTTGCCTACTGCTTATTGCCTACTGCCTACTGATTTTTGAGGTCGCGAAAGTACAAGTTTTTGGGAAATGGCAATGAGAAATGTTACAAGCAGCCGGCCCCCTGACCCCCGAAGAGGAAAAGCCGTCAATGACCGTTAAGGAAGCAGCGTTACGCGATTTCATTTGCCAAAAAACGCCTTGGAAATCAGGAGGGAAGGATTACTTTTGGTTGCACTTTTTCTATTCGCAAGAATGAAACGACTTTTTTTTACCCAACGAAGATTTATCAAAGTTGGGCTTATCATTTTTTTCAATTGTGCATTGTGCATCGTGAATTGTACATTGGGTCTTGCACAAAATCCATTGGTGAAGATGTGGGATTACCGGTTTGGGGGGATGGCTGATGAAGGGCTCATGTCAATTCAGCAAACTACTGATGGCGGTTTTATTTTGGGCGGACTTTCCGGTTCCCCCAGTGGAGGAGACAAAACGCAATCAACAAAGGGAGGTTTTGATTACTGGATTGTAAAAACCGATTCGCTCGGCATCCAGCAATGGGATAAGGATTTTGGTGGAACAAACGATGATTTCCTCTTTTCCGTTCAGCAAACTGCTGATGCAGGATTTATTCTGGGAGGACGGTCTGCATCAGGAATCAGCGGAGATAAAACACAGCCGACATGGGGGTCACAAGATTATTGGATTATAAAAACCGATTCATTTGGCAATATGCAATGGGATAGGGATTTTGGGGGGACGGGCTATGATGATCTTTATTGCATTCAGCTAACAGCTGATGGCGGATATATTCTCGCGGGATATTCCGCTTCAGGAATTAGCGGGGATAAAACGCAGCCAGTATGGGGAAGTGCTGATTATTGGATCGTAAAAACCGATTCGCTTGGCAACAAGCTATGGGATAAAGATTTTGGCGGAACGGGTGATGATTATCTCTATTCTATTCAAAAAGCTGCTGATGGTGGATTTATTTTTGGGGGGTGGTCTGTCTCAGGAGTGAGTGGAGATAAAACGCAGCAAGGCTGGGGAAGTGCTGATTACTGGATCGTAAAAACAGATTCACTTGGCAATAAACAATGGGATAGAGATTTTGGCGGAGCGGATGATGACTGGCTCTACTCCATTCAGCTAACTGCTGACGGTGGGTTTATTCTTGGAGGCTGGTCTGCATCAGGAATCAGCGGTAATAAAACACAGCCGTGCCGGGGAAGCTATGATTACTGGATTGTAAAAATCGATTCGCTCGGCAACAAGCAATGGGATAGAGATTTTGGAGGAACAGATTTTGAGGACGAGTTTGGAAATGTTTCTCAAACTGCCGATGGAGGATATCTAATTGCCGGTACTTCATACTCGGCCATTAGCGGAGACAAAACGGAAAACAATCTTGGGCAGGAACAAACGTGGATTATCAAAACAGATTCACTTGGAAATAAGCTTTGGGATAAAACTGTTTTCACTTCCGGTCATGATGAGAATGGGCTGGCAATTCAAACAACAGATGAATGTTATGTAATTGCAAATTATACTGACGGTGGCGTTGCAGGATATAAAACACAATCATGTCAAGGTTCCTGGGATTATTGGATTGTAAAATTCTGCGAGGTGCTTCAGGCAGGATTTACTTCTCCTTCTTTTATGTGCCCGGGAACTTGCGTTGACTTTACTAATCTTTCATTTCAAGCCACCTCCTACCAATGGTCCTTCCCCGGTGCTTCACCTGATACCAGTTCAGTTGCCAATCCTCAAAACATCTGTTATCCAAATCCCGGCAGCTATGATGTGCGACTCATCGCATCCAATGCAAACGGAAGCGATACACTCCTTCTCACAAATTATATAACTGTTTATCCTTCTCCCCCACCTCAATCCATCACACAAAGCGGAGATACTCTTTTTGCGATTGCAGGAGCGTCGTCTTATCAATGGTACTTCAATGGCAACATTATCAGCGGAGCAACAAATTATTTTTTTCCGGCGCAAACAAGTGGTGATTATAATGTCGTGGCTACAGATGGGAATGGGTGCGAAGTGGAAGCGGCGGTGTTCAATGTAACAGCCAGTCTAGAGTCCACAGTCCACAGTCCACAGTTGACAGTATTCCCGAATCCTGTGAAGAATGAAATCACAATTCATAATGCACAAATCACAAGTGAAACAGCCGTTGAGATTTCGATTTATAATATGGTCGGAGAAAAAGTATTGACTGTTTATCTCCCCAATCAGAATTCACCACTCATCACTGAAGTTGATGTTCAAACGCTGTCTAAAGGGATGTACTGGCTTGAAATAAATTCCGGAGAAAAAATTTTTCGTAGTAAATTCGTGAAACAATAGGCCATGAAAAAATATTTCCCGCTCTTAGTTGCTACAGCTTTTTGTTTTGGGAATTGTTATGGGCAGGGAGGAGAGTGGGTATGGATGCACGGGAGTAATACTACCATAAGTCCGGGTAATTTCGGCACACAAGGAGTTCCGAGCCCTTCCAATGACCCGCCGGCATTGTATGAACCTTGTGAGTGGACGGATTTAAGTGGAAACTTTTGGATGTTTGGTGGTTTCCAGTTTCAAGCGGATCTTTGGATGTATAACCCTGCCTCAAATGAGTGGACCTGGGTTAAGGGACCTGGTGTTTCAAACAGCCCTGGTTATTATGGCATCCAGGGAGTCTCATCTCCATTGAACTATCCTCCCAGTCGCTGCGCATCCGTATCATGGATTGATAATCAAGGTAACTTCTGGATGTTTGGAGGTACATTCGGCTATTCTGATTTATGGAAGTATGATTTAAGCATTAACGAATGGACATGGATGAAAGGACCTGCCACAATTGGAAATGTTGCAATCTATGGAACGCAAGGTGTGCCTTCCGTATTAAATAACCCCAGTGGCAGATGGGAAACAGCCGCTGCATGGGCAGATAGCAATGACAATCTTTGGATGTTTGGTGGAACTAACGGAAACACAGTTGGCAGTGATTATTATAATGATTTGTGGCGCTATACAATTTCTACCAATGAATGGACATGGATGAAGGGTTCGAGTTCAGCCAATCAAACGGGGATCTACGGAATTCAGAGTATCGAAGATCCCGCGAATAACCCCGGAAGCAGAATCGTTTATTCTCACTGGAAAGATCTGACCGGAATGTTTTGGATGTATGGTGGAATGCACTACTATCAGGGAATTGTTTATGATGATGTTTGGAGATTCAATCCCTCTACAAACAATTGGGCTTGGATGAATGGAACTGTCTTTGGAAATACAAGCGCTCAATATGGGAGTCTTTGTTCCGTATCAGCCGCAGCAACTCCTGGTTCCCGCTGGGAAAACAGAGCTTGCTGGACATTATCAAATGGAAATTTTCTCACCCTCGGAGGCGTGCCTTCGCTTCAATACTCATTCAAGAATAATGATTTGTGGATGTATGATGCAAACAACAGCAGATGGGTTTGGATTTCAGGCGATAATGTTTCTAACCCTGTAGGAAACTGGGGAGCACAGGGTGTATATAGCCCGACTAATAAACTTTGTGGTCGGATGGGAAGCATAGGTTGGAGTGATCAGTCATGTCATCTTTATCTATTCGGTGGCTTTGGCAATTATAATGATTTGTGGAAATTTACTTTTGATACCGCATGCATAGTTTGCTCGCAAACAATTCAAACGCTGTTCACGGCACCCAATCACATCTGCCCCGGCACTTGTATTAACTTCACAAACCTTTCTTTCAACGCCACCTCCTACCAATGGTCTTTCTCCGGGGCTACACCTCCCATAAGCACCGATGTAAATCCAATAAACATCTGCTACGCCACCACCGGCAATTATGATGTGCGACTCATCGCATCCAATGCAAACGGAAGCGATACACTTCTGCTTACAAACTATATTACAGTTTATCCTTCTCCTTCACCGCAATCCATCACTCAAGTCGGGGATACGCTTTTTGCAATAACAGGCTCTGCTGCTTATCAATGGTATTTCAATGGCAATCTCATCAGCGGAGCAACAGATTATTTTTATGTTGCACCGGCCAGCGGAGATTACAATGTGGTGGCGACGGATGGAAATGGGTGTGAAGTGGAAGCGGCGGTGTTCAATGTAACAGCCAGTCTAGAGTCCACAGTCCACAGTCCACAGTTGACAGTATTCCCGAATCCTGTCAAG
>Ga0134121_10003898_pt1 | contig 12270 bp, 9 predicted proteins | sample KB301_FD_96463 | JGI IMG/M metagenome (GOLD analysis project Ga0134121, IMG submission 96463) | Terrestrial soil microbial communities without Nitrogen fertilizer from Kellogg Biological Station, Michigan, USA - KB3-0-1 | ecosystem: Environmental > Terrestrial > Soil > Unclassified ...
GAAACGAACCGACGAAATTGAATACTCATGAGTCCAATGGTGGAAGTATTGGCCAGGAGAATCAAACTCGGAAGTACACAGGTATTCACGTAGTTAGGATGACGAAGCCGATCCCTTCCCGAGTCAGACACCACTGCGGCCGCCCATCTTTCGCCATTAGTTGACTACGCTGACTTGGAGGGAAATCTCCTGATCTCGAATGACCCCTACTCCGGGGTCGAGGTACAGCACGGAAAACTTATCCTCCCATCTGGGCCTGCATTGGGCTTGAAAGCGCTTTGATTTTCTCCCTGTAGTCCAATCCCTACCCGTACTTTGGTGCAGGCCGCTGATCATCGGCTAATCTGCTGATTCTCTACAGAATTGGATCGCAAACACCGCACCATGTGACATTCATCACTGCGGGTTCTTCTTCGTCCCTTCAATGATCAGTAGTTAAGAGTTTGATGGTGCCAAAACACAGACTTACTCTCGCTATACCTCGCCTGCACGATCGCGGTGGCTGATTGCTTGAAAACAGGTGTTTGGGGCGGCTACGCAAGGTTCGATCAATCTAGGTCGCAGTCTAGTGGAAGGGGCCGCTTTCGTCTGTGTCCTTCATCACTTTCCGGCGTGGCGGGCGTCATATGCGAGTAGGCATACCATTGATTACATTTTCTTTAGCAGCAAGCGCTGGTCGCCGAAAGGGGTGCCATGGTTAGCCTGGCAATCGACTTCAGCAAACCGGTCGTTCCAAACGAAGATAAGCGGTGGAAGATAGTGGATGCCACCATGCGTCGGCTGGGACATCAACCTCGCGCGCTCATCGAGACGCTGCACACCGTTCAAGAAGCATTCGGATATCTAGATGAAGATGGCCTGCGGTATGTTTCTGCATCTCTCCACGTTCCGCTCAGTCGGTCTTACGGGGTGGCCACCTTCTACCATTTTTTTACGCTGAAGCCTGCCGGCGAGCATACGTGTGTGATTTGCACCGGAACAGCTTGCTACATCAAAGGAGCTGCTCAATTACTCGCCACGGTGCAACAAGATTTGGGCATTTCTCCTGGCGAAACCACAGTCGACGGCAAGCTGTCGTTGCTGACAGCACGCTGCTTAGGCTCCTGCGGACTTGCCCCGGCTGTAGTCTACGACCACCAGGTCTCCGGGAAGGTCCTTCCGAATAATCTGCGCGAACATATCGCGAAGTGGATGACTCATGAACTCTGAGGAACTGGACCAGATCGCCGAGAACGAGAACGAAGAACAGAAGAAGTTCGCCCACCGGATAAACGTCTGTGTGGCAGCTGGGTGCCTCTCCTGCCAAAGCCAGGAAGTTAAAGATGCAATCGATTCAGAGGTCAAGAAACGTGGCCTAGAGCACGAGTGTCAGACTAAGGGTGTCGGTTGCATGGGCTTGTGCTCAGAAGGTCCTCTAGTCTCGGCGGATGCAAAGTTGCTGTACCGCCGGGTTGCTCCTGATGATGCGGGAGACTTGGTGGACAGTCTCAAAGGGGCCCCGGTGAGCAGGTTGCTTTGTAGAACCGATCAGCCCTTTTTTCAAAAACAAAAGAAGATCGTACTGGAGAATTCCGGAAACATCGATCCCGAGCGTATTGAGGACTACGTCGCTGCGCACGGCTACAGCGGCCTCATTCGCGTGCTGAGCGAGATGACTCCGCTGCAGGTTATTGAAGAGGTTGTAAAGAGTGGGCTACGGGGGCGTGGGGGTGCGGGATACCCGACAGGGCTCAAGTGGAGCACCGTGGCGAAGGCAGTTGCAAGAAACAAGTACGCCATCTGCAATGCCGATGAGGGTGATCCAGGTGCCTTCATGGACCGGAGCGTGTTAGAAAGCGACCCGCATCGAGTTCTTGAGGGCATGATCATAGCCGCCTACGCGGTTGGAGCCTCAGAGGGATACATCTATGTGCGGGCGGAATATCCGCTGGCTATCAAGCGTCTAAAAACGGCCATCCGGCAGGCAGAACGTTTAGGTCTGCTGGGCGGCAACATCTGCGGAACAAGATTCAACTTTCATGTCGATCTCAGGCTTGGCGCCGGAGCATTCGTTTGTGGTGAGGAAACAGCGCTGATCGCCTCGATCGAAGGCAAGCGCGGCACGCCACGAGCGCGACCTCCGTATCCGGCGCAAGAGGGTCTCAATGGGCAACCGACTCTGATTAATAACGTCGAAACATACGCAAACATCCCCCCCATCATCCGCAATGGAGGTGCATGGTACGCAAAGATCGGAACCGAGAAGAGCAAAGGAACGAAGGTGTTCGCACTAGCTGGCCGAGTGCAGAACACGGGATTGGTTGAAGTTCCGATGGGGATCACCTTGCGTGAAATCGTCTTCGATGTTGGCGGTGGCATACCCGAGGGAAGACAAATTAAGGCGGTCCAGACGGGTGGGCCGTCGGGAGGGTGCATTCCTTCCGAGTTTCTGGATATGCCGGTCGACTACGAATCTCTGGCCAAGGTTGGGTCGATCATGGGTTCGGGTGGAATGATCGTTATGGATGACAGTTCGTGCATGGTGGATGTCGCTAAATATTTCATGGACTTCTGTATGTCCGAATCATGCGGGAAATGTATTCCATGCCGAGTGGGTACGTACCAAATGCACGAACTGCTCAAGAACATTACGAATATGCAAGGTGCCTCTGCAGATATTTCCAAGCTCGAGGAGTTAGCGGACGTTCTGAAGAACACCAGTTTGTGTGGGCTGGGGCAGTCTGCACCCAACCCAGTTTTGAGCACATTGCGCTATTTCGGCGGCGAGTATCGCGCGCACGTTGACAACCGATCGTGCACGGCAGGCGTGTGCGGCAGCCAAGAGGTTAAGCCATGATTCCGTTAGCAGCGGGCAAAGCGGAGGCAATCAAGACACTTACCATTGACGAGAAGCATGTAAGTGCCCGCCCGGATGAGACCATCCTCGAGGTCGCAAGAGAGAATGGCATAAATATTCCGACCCTTTGCGAATTGAGAGGACTCTCGAAAGTGGGAGCGTGCCGGCTTTGCCTTGTGGAAGTCAAAGGAAGCGCGCGCTTGCTTCCCGCCTGCGTGACGCGCGTGGAAGAGGGCATGGAAGTTACTACCCACTCTGACCGCTTACAGCACTACAGGAAGGCGATTCTGGAGTTGCTCTTTACTGAGGGGAATCATGTCTGCTCAGTGTGCGTTTCAAATGGCCATTGCGAAATGCAGAGCCTGGCGCAGACCTTGGAAATAACTCACGTCCACTACTCGTATCGGTATCCAAAACAAACGGTGGATGCCTCGCATGAGCGCTTCGTGGTCGACCATAATCGCTGTGTGCTGTGCACACGTTGTGTACGTGTTTGCGAGGAAGTTGAAGGAGCTCACACGTGGGACCTTATGGGACGCGGAATCAATGCTCAGGTGATTACGGACTTAAATGAGCCTTGGGGCAGTTCGCAGACTTGTACCGGGTGTGGCAAGTGCGTGCACGTTTGCCCCACGGGTGCTCTTTCGGAGAAAGGAAAATCCGTTGCGGAAATGCTTAAGCGCCGGCAATTTCTGCCCTACCTGACGCTAATGAGGGAGGATTGGAGTGAGTAAGCTACGCCTCGCAACAGTATGGCTGGACGGATGTTCGGGATGCCACATGTCGCTTCTGGATACCGACGAGCGCTTGCTTTCGATTGCGGAGGAGGCAGACCTGGTGTACAGCCCTCTGGTCGACGCCAAGGTCTTCCCGGAGAATGTTGATATCGCTCTGGTGGAGGGCGCGGTTAGCAGTGAAGAGGATTTACACAAGATCCTGTTGGTGCGGAACCGTTCAAAAGTGCTGGTTTCATTGGGAGACTGCTCGGTCACAGCCAATGTTCCTGGGATGCGCAATCAGTTCGGCGTAAAGGCGATTCTCGACCGTGCGTATCGCGAAAACGCGACGCTAGACTTGGGTGCTCCGTGTGAAGTTGTACCAGCATTGCTACCGCAGTCACGGCCCATTCACGAGATTGTCGACGTCGATGTCTTCGTGCCAGGTTGCCCACCTTCAGCCGATGTCATATTCCATGTGCTCAGCGAACTGTTAAACGGACGTAAACCTGAATTAAGCGCAAGAACACGATTCGGAGCTTGAATTGCCAGAGACACAACACAAAACGATTTTGATCGATCCGGTCACACGTATAGAAGGGCACTCCAAGATTACGCTTCACCTCGATGATAGGGGGCGCGTATCTGATGCGCGCTTTCACGTGACTCAGTTTCGAGGCTTTGAGAAATTTTGCGAAGGGCGACCGTTTTCAGAGATGCCCTCTTTGATGGCTCGCATCTGCGGGATATGCCCTGTTAGTCATCTGATCGCCTCGGCGAAAGCCTGCGACGCGATACTGGCCGTAAAAATTCCTCCAGCAGCAGAGAAACTGCGTCGCATTTTCGGACTTGCACAAGTAATCCAGTCGCATGCGTTGAGTCTCTTCTATCTTTCTGCTCCTGATTTGTTGTTCGGTATGGACGCTGATCCTGCAGTGAGTCACATTTTTGGAGTCGCTGAAAGAAACCCGGAGTTGGCCCGTGGCGGCATCAGGCTTCGGCAATTTGGGCAGCGCATAATCGAGCGGCTGGGCGGCAAGCGTATTCATCCAGCATGGATTGTGCCGGGTGGGGTAAGTGAGCCGTTATCGCAGGCGCATCGAGATGAGATTCTCGTCGATCTTCCTGAAGTTTTAAAAATCGCCGAGCGCACTCTGGAATGGTTCAAGAGCATACGAGAAAGATTTCGAGAAGAGATAACAACGTTCGGCAATTTCCCGAGCTTGTTTATGGCCATCGTAAAACCCGACAGCGGGCTGACTTTTTACGACGGTGGTATCAGTGTTGTCGACGCGAGCGGCGATGTTATCGCACAGAATCTGGATCCTTCTCAGTACCCTGAGTACATTGGCGAAAAGGTGGAGTCTTGGAGTTACTTGAAATCCAGCTACTACAAGCCCCAAGGTTATCCGGATGGGATCTACCGCGTAGGGCCGCTGGCGCGCATGAATGTGGCACAGCGTTGCGGGACGCCTCGGGCAGATCAGGAGCTCGCCGAATTTCACGAACTGCAGCGAACGGCAGTACTCAGTTCTTTTCATTACCATTACGCTCGACTCATAGAACTCATGTACTGCGTGGAGCGCATGGGGCAGTTATTGGACGACGCGGAGATACTTTCAAAACATGTACGATCTTTTGCGCGGCCGAATAGCTTCGAGGGAGTCGGAGCGTGTGAAGCTCCAAGAGGAACGCTCTTGCATCACTACAAAATAGATGAGCAGGGTTTAATTTCCTGGGTCAACCTCATCATCGCCACGGGACACAACAGCCTGGCCATGAATCGCAGCATCCTCCAGGTGGCCAAGCATTTTGTCGTTGGCGACCACCTCACTCCCGGAATGTTGAACCGAGTTGAGGCTGTGATACGTGCTTATGATCCCTGCCTCAGCTGCTCAACCCATGCGTCAGGTCGGCTGGCGATGAATATTCAACTCGTCGACTCCAAGGGCAATGTCCTCGATAACCTGAACAGCCAGTGAGCGCGGCCCCTTTGTTTCGAACATGCAAAAAGGGGCTTGTGCTGGTCAAAACCTCACCTCTTCATTCTCCACAAGCTCTGCCGTAACAGCCCCAACCAGACGCTCACGTCATCTGCGGGCAGACCAAGCCGAAAAACCAGTCGACGGATCTTTTCTTCGGACGAAGATTCTGATTGAGCCGACAAGTACCCGCTGGCACGCGCTGATTCCAGCAGCAGTGCTGTGACCCGGTCAAGGTCGGCGGCATCGGCTTGTCTCGGCGTTGTCTGCCGCGACGAACGACGATCTTCACGGACAAGCTCGTAAAGGCAGACTGCAACAGCCTGGCCTAGATTCATCGACCCATGCTGCTGGCGAGTGGGAATGCGAAGCAGCCATTGGCAATAACTTAGGTCCTTGTTGCCGAGGCCCGTTTTCTCGGAACCGAAGAGAATCGCGACAGAGCCCGACTTGAGTTGTTCTCGCATAATCCTGGCCCCGTCTTGGAGTCGTCGAAGCGTGTGCTTGAGTTCACGATCGCGGGCAGCGGTTGTACCTACGACAAGGCTGCAATCAGCCACGGCATCGCTTACTCGGTCATACTCTTCAGCCTGCGAGAGGATGGATGACGCCCCGACGCCTGAGCGCGCTTCCCGGAAGGCAATGTCGTAGGGCCTTACTAGTCTGAGGCTCGTGAACCCGAAATTGCTCATGGCACGGGCTGAGGCGCCGATGTTCAGAGGATTTCTGGTCCTCACGAGGACAACACGAACACGACTCAGGTCGGCGGGCATAGGCAGGAAGTATTCTACGATTCGTCTTCAGGGGCCTCGCTGTCGGCTTACCAATGGGGCAGACGTGACGCGGAAGCTAACCTGACCGGTGACCAGAGGTCGGGTGCGGCACCGTAGAATTGGCTATAAATCGCTTGACTTCCTTCGGAAAGAAAAGTAAAAGGTTGCAAACGAAACGATTCGAAAGCTACGTTTAAAGCATTTCGTGCAATCAAATGTCTGCCTTCGAGGTGCTCCGATGACGACCTTCCGCCGCCAAGCTCACGTTCTCTACCTGCTCGTAGTTGTGTTGCTGCTCGCACAAATCGCCCTCGCGCAGGCCAGCTACACGGCCCAACTTCGCGGGCTTGTAACGGACCACACCGGCGCAGTAATTCCCGACGCCAAGGTCACGGCGACTGACAATGGCACCAATATTTCTACGACTGTGCCGACCGATAGCAGCGGACATTACATCTTCAGCTCGCTCCGTCCTACCACCTACACGTTGAGAGTGGAATCCCGGGGCTTCGAAGCGGCGGTGCAAAAGAATCTCGTGCTGGCCGTCAGCCAACAGGCAACTCTTAATGTGACGTTGAAGCCTGCGGGTGTTGCTACCGAAGTGCAGGTGACCGATACCGCGCCACTCCTCGACACCGGCAGCGGGTCACTCGGGACGGAAGTCACCAATGAATTCGTAACTCGCATACCGTTGCAGAACCGGGATACGAGCCAACTGGTTTACCTGTCTGCTGGCGTTACCCAATTGAACAACGCCGATGCGTATCCTTTCGGCACGAACTTCTCCTCCAATGGGCAACGTTATGGCTCCGCCGAAATTCGTTTAGATGGCACACTCGCGACGGGCCCCGAACCGGGAGAAGGGGCGACTAGCAATTTGAGCTATTTGCCTTCGAATGAGGTCATTCAGGAATTCAAAGTTCAAAACAACAGTTTCTCGGCTGAATATGGGAGCAATGGCGGGACCATCGTTAACGTGCTGATGAAATCTGGAACCAACAACTTTCATGGCACTGGATGGTGGTTTGGGCAGAGAACCCCGCTCAATGCCAACGACTTCTTCTCCAATCGTTTTGGAGTGCCACGGAGCGATTCTACGCGCGACCAGTACGGCTTCTCGGTTACAGGACCGGTGATCAAGAACAAAACATTCTTCCTTTTTGACTTGGAACGAGTTCGGCAGAATGACAAGAGCCTGGTTAGCGGCCGTGTACCGACAGACCTTGAACGGCAAGGCGACTTCCGGCAGACCCTCACACAGGATGATAACGGCAACATCGTCAATGTGCAGCTTTTCAATCCTCGTGATGTGGCAGCCAGTGGACTGCGCAATCCGTTTCCAACCAACAACGTGATCCCTGCGAACCTGATCGATCCCGTAGGTCGGCAACTCGTGAACGCGTACCCTGAACCCACCGGTCCGCTTGATCTGAACACCTTCACGAACTTTCAAAAGGGTGTTGTGGTCCGGTCGCCCAGCACGCAATTTGACATAAAAATAGACCACCAGCTCAACGAAAAGATGCACATGATGGGCCGTTACAGCCAGAACAATTCCGATTTCACCGCGCCAGGATTGTTCTTCGACGGTCAGAACAGCACACTGAATACCAAGAACATCGTTTTGGAGCACACCTGGACGATGAGTCCGCACCTGCTACTTACTTCGCGTTTCGGTGTTGACCGTTACTTCCAGAACGAAACCTCGGAGCATGTCGATCCCACGCAGTTCGGCCTTCCGAGTCTGCTGACTCAGGCGAACGGAATCGTGCGCATGCCGACAATCATGGTCGACAACTACAATGCGCTGAACGAGCAGTGCTGCGTGGACACCATTAACGGGCACACGCAGTACATCATCAACAGCGCCATGAACTGGGTGCATGGTAAGCATGTGTTCAAGTTCGGTGGCGAGTCGCGCATTTTCTTCAACAACTTTTATCAGCCGGATTACGCGACGGGAATTTTCAACTTTGGCAAAATCATTACGGCGCAAGATCCCTTTGGCGGCAGCCCCGGCGAGCAGGGAACTGGCATAGCCGGAATGCTGCTGGGCTTCCCGGACTTCGGGCAGCTGAATATCAAGCTACCGGTACAAAACAAGTCCAAGCAAACCGCGTTCTACTTCCAGGATGACTGGAAAGTCACACCGCGGTTCACTGTCAATCTTGGCCTGCGCTATGACTGGAGCACACCTTATACGGAGCGCTTCGATCGCATCGAGTTCAGCGATTTCCAGGGAAACAGCGGCATCAGTGTGGATTTGACCCCTCCAGCTACGGACGCCAATGGCGACCCGATCATGAATGACAATGGGCAGCCGGTCAACCTGGGAGGCCTGGGACTCGGTCCAACCCAACTGAAGGGCATTACTCGCTTCCCGGACGGCAGTCATCGTCACGTGCCGGTCGATCGCAACAACTTTGGCCCACGTCTCGGTTTTGCGTACCAACTGGCATCCAATACGGTACTGCGTGGCGGGTTCGGCATGTTTTACGGGATGTCGAGCGCCACCAATTATCAATATTCCGGAACCGCATTTCGCAAGGACGCGCAATTCCATTTCACGCGAGATGGAGGACTGACGCAGTACGCAACTCTCAGCAATCTGTTTCCCAATCTTCCGACGGGACAGTTGCCGCAGGTGCAGGGGAAGACGTACGGGGCTCTGGCCAACTGGGGGTTTGCCAACCAGAATGATCTTGGTACGGAAACCGACCACAACGCCGAGATCTACCAGTGGAATCTCGGAGTACAACACCTGTTCCCGTTCGGCATCGTGATATCGGGAGACTATTCCGCAAATCGCAGCACGCACCTGCCTTGGGGAACGGCGACGCGGAGTCGCAACATCATGCCGACGGCGGCCCGCAACGCCTGCGACACGACCTGCCAGGAAACGCTGGTTCCGAATCCATTCCAGTCGCTATTCGTCGGTCCCAATGCAATCTTCAACGAACCCGATTCACAGTACAACTTTGATTCAATTCCGCTCGGCAACCTGCTCCGGCCGTACCCGCAGTTCGATGGGCCCTTCGAAGGCCTGCCGCTGTTTACCGCGAGTTCCTGGTATAACGGTTTACTCTTCCGGTTCCAGAAGCGTCCAAGTCACGGCCTTAGTTTTGAGGGAAACTACACCGTGTCGAAGGCCACAGACTATTCCTCTTACGGCGCCAATTACTGGATCTACTTTCAAGGTTCGGGCTTGGGCACTCCGCAAGACATGAACAACCTGCGGGCAGAGCACTCGATTGGAGCGAACGATACGCCGCAGCGGTTCGTGCTCGCCACCGTCTACGACCTTCCCCTCGGGCGCGGTCATCACCTGGGTTCGAACATGAACCGGGTTCTGGACGCTTTTGTTGGTGGTTGGTCAGTCAACGCTTATTTGACCCTGCAATCGGGACAGCCAATCCCCTTTGGCATGGCGAACTCACGCATCGCAGATGGCTTACAGCGGCCAAACTTGCTTTGCAATCCCATGAGCGGCATCAGCCTGCACGATCTAGCCTTCTCCAGCGACCCCAATGCGAACTTCTATAATCCAGCTTGCTTCGCCGATCCGGGTGACCAAGTGCCCGGTAACGCTCCGCGCTTTTCGGCAAATGCTCGAGGCGAGGGGATCAAGAACATTGACTTGGGATTCTTCAAAGATTTCGCTATTCGCGAAGGCATGAAGGTGCAACTTCGTGCCGAATTCTTTAACTTCACCAATTCGGTTCGTTTCGCAACCCCCTTCTCGTCTTATGGGGATAGTTCGTTCGGGAATGTCGTGTCGCAGGCAAACACACCTCGCAGAACGCAGGTTGCAGTTCGCTTTGAGTTCTGAGGCGCCGCTGCGACAGTCTAAGTGCGCTTGGAAGACGTGGGCATTGGAATGAAACGGGCCATTTATGTCGTGCTGTGCGCAATTGCGTTATCCGCGTGGGGTCCTGCACAGGGCCGCAACTCGGTCGAGCAGAACTGGACCAATTACGTACGAATCGGCGCTTATGGGCTGAAGGGCGGTGACGCTGCGCATATCGTTCAGCAGGCCCGCCAAAGTCACGTCTTCGGAATTGAGGTAGACAACGATATTCCTGGACGTTACGAGAGCTTCCTTGATCCCACCGAAAAGCTGAATGCTATACGTGCGGTTGCCCAGGAGGCGCACAGAGACGGCAACCGTGCTTTCGTCTACATTGCAGGTACGGAATGCATCACGGCCAATGCTGAAAAATCCTCGCACAGCCTGGCCAAAGACCATCCTGACTGGTTGCAGCGAAAAAAGAGCGGCGAGCCTGCTTTGTTTGGGGGAGGAGCTGCGTTCTGGATCGCGAAAGGGGATGAGGATGTTTGGATTAGCCCGTACGCGATGGAATGGCGCAAGATCTACATGCAACGCGTACGGCAGATCGCAGCCACTGGCATTGACGGCATCTACATCGACATTCCTTACTGGATGACTCATTTTGATGGCTGGGAGGATAGCTGGGCCAGCTTCGATGAGTACACAGTCGCTGCATTCAAGAAGCAGACAGGTCTAAATGCGAAGACCGACTTTCAACCGGGTGACTTCAAGGATAAGAATTTCCTTCGTTGGGTGGACTTCCGCATTGAAACGATCACAGACTTTCTGAAGGAGATCGATCAGAATGCTAAGTCTGTGAACCCCCAGATCAAGACAATTCCAGAGATTTATCCGGGAATCGAGGAAGAAGCAGTTCGGGTAGGCTCTGACGTTTACAGCCTATATGGAGCAGTCGACGCTATCGCACACGAGTACGAATTTGGTACTGGGGATCACATGGCGTCTTCACGCACACCGCTTGACTGGTTTCAATATCAGGTCGGTATGCATTCTTTTCGCGCGTTTGCGCAAGGCAAAGCAACCTGGATCCTCAACTACTCGTGGGATGGGGATAAGACCGTCAGTCGCCAAGAAGCGATGATGAATCTTGCCATGTCTCAGATCATGGATGGAGCGAATTTCTGGGACGCTCCGGGACATGTCATGGCTGGATCGAACGACATGGCGACACGCAACAAAATCTTTGCGTGGATTCAAAGCCATGAAAAGACCTTCTATTTGCCACGTGTTCCGATCCAGCCGGTGGGCGTGTATTTTTCGCCGAAGACACGCGACTACGGTGCTGAGGAGTTCTTGTCGTCATACCGAGGCGTGCTGATTCTCCTGATGCAGGCGCATCGCGAGTTTCAGATCGTTACCCCGAGAACGCTGGCATCTTTTCGAGGGCCAGTTCTGATTCTGCCCGATGTTCGTGTTTTAAGCGATGCCGAACACGATTCGCTGCAACAGTACCTGGCGGCGGGAAAGAAGTTAGTGGTGACCGGAGAGGATGCTACTCAACTGGGCGACAACCCTGGTGTAACGCGATTTCGCAATTGCCCTGGAAAAGAATACAGCAGCAGCTTGAGACGTGATTTCGACAGCACGAGTCCCCAGATGCAACAAGCTTTGCTCAATAGCATCGGTACCAACCAGATCGTCGAGATTGGTGCCTCCCCAAAAATTGCAACGTCAATTGCGCAAGTGGATGGAAAGACTCACATCTTCTTCGCCAACTTCGCTGGTTTAGTCGGCGGCAAGAACCCGGTGCAGATTCCGCAAACCGGGGTGCGAGTGGTTGCCAATTCGGTACCAAAAGCCAGAGGATTCTTTCTTCCATTTCTGGGCGAAACAAAGGAGCTGGCCGGAACATCGAGTGGCGGACGAACTACCTACACTCTTCCTCCCATCACCAAGGGGGCGGTGTTCTGGTACGAGCCGCAGTAGAGCGGCTTGCTGAGAGTCGCGAGTGTGTTCGTTGTTGAAAGTACCGGCACTCGTGAAACGGTACGCTTGAATGTTTGTGTGAGGAGTGAATCGAAGTGAACGCTCTGCAAGAGCTGTTGCGCATGACAAAAGAAGAGAAGGCCGAACTCGGCCTGACCCACACGCCTGCCGAAATTGCGCAGCAGCC
>Ga0134121_10003899_pt1 | contig 12270 bp, 10 predicted proteins | sample KB301_FD_96463 | JGI IMG/M metagenome (GOLD analysis project Ga0134121, IMG submission 96463) | Terrestrial soil microbial communities without Nitrogen fertilizer from Kellogg Biological Station, Michigan, USA - KB3-0-1 | ecosystem: Environmental > Terrestrial > Soil > Unclassified ...
AAAGCCGTGTCGTGAAGTTGGGAAGGATAGAGATGAACTAACTACCGATTATCAAAATGAAACACAAATTATTCCTGGCCTTTTCTTTTTTTAATTCATGGTCCTTTTTTTTATCTGCCCAAATTGATTTTACAACAGGAGTTACCGGGACGCTTACCGGCGTAGCTCAAAGTTACAATGAAACACGGGCCATCGATATAACAGTTCTAACTACGGACGTCCATATCAAGTCAATGACCCTGCGGCATTTTGAAGTCGGACCTGATGCCACGGCACTGGTAGGTGCGCGTATTTACCTGAGTTCATCCGGGGCATTGCTCTTTGCATCTGATACAACCATATATAATATTTATAATGGCTCCGTCCGGATTCCTTTTAACTACGCTTTAATTGCCGGTGAAACTTACAGGATTGGGTTTTATTGCGGAGGGCCGGCTTCTGACAACACAGGATTTATGTTTCAGCCCACGGCCTTTCCCTATATTGAAAATAAAAACCTGCTGAGAATCAACCAGGCTTATGCTACAAGTGCAGATGCATTTCCGCAGAACATGAATATTTTTGTTCCTCCCGTGAGTATGGAATACGATACTTCATCGACAACAGGTTTACTAAATCCGAAATCAAACTCTGAAGAAATAATTTTATTCCCGGACCCTGTCATAACCAAATTCGCCATTTTCCCGCAAAAGATAATGCAGCTACTCCAGGCGGGTACCGGTATTACCAGCCCGGCAGTTCCCGAAATCTCAATTTATAATGTGACCGGTCTAAAAATGAATGCAGGATATGAAATGATAAATAATCAGATCGTTGTGAATTGCGAGCTGCTTCCCTCAGGAGTTTATTTCCTGGACGTGGTAGCGGGAGGCAACGAAGAAAAGAAGTTGTTCGTTGTTCAAAAATGAACCTTCAAATTTGATTTTGATTTCCCGGTTACTACCTTTACATCAAGATACACTATTGTGGTCATTCAGTAAATTCCCGATGATTTACTATGCGTTGAATTGCGCTTAAATGAAATGAGAGGTTCCACCCATGGGTTGAATTTTGCCGGATGTATGTGTTCGCCGTGATGACTTATTTAATATTTTTGATATACTAAATTTTTAAAAACCATGAAAACCATCTTAATTTTAATTGCCATTTCCATTCTTTCTATCCCCGCATCTGCAAATAGTTCAGGCGAAGCGAAGCAGACCTGTTCAGTCGTTATCATCGACATGAACATCATCCTTTGCAGCGGGGAATTCACCGGGTCACTGACTGCTGTCGCCAACGGCGTGCCGCCATTTCATTACCTCTGGTCCACCAACGACACCACGGCAAACATCGATAGTCTTGGTGCGGGAGCATACACCGTGCTCATGACAGACAGCACGGGTTGTACGGCTACAATGACTGCAATCGTTACCGAACCTCCGCCACTCATTGGAATTTTTTCAACGATTTATTTTTGTGATTCGTGCACAACCATCGGCACCGTAAGCGGCGGCACTCCTCCGTATACTTACCAATGGTGTGATGGCTCCATCGGACCTCAAATGTATTTTTGCGGCCCGGGAACCTGCACGGTGGCTATCGTTGACGGCAACGGATGTTTATTCGTGGATACCATTTTCCTGAATCCTCCTCCAACACTCTCGCTGAATGTGCAAACCATTCCGACAAGCTGCACAGGTTGTTCTGACGGTGGCCTCATCTCCGTTGCAAATGGAGGAACCCCTCCATATACATTTTTTGTTACGCCGCCAAACCTTACATGTGCAGTCTGCAATAATTTGCCGGCAGGCACTTACACGGTTTGTGTTACAGATGCCAATGGCTGCACGGTGTGTGTAACCGATACGATCGCTGACAATCCTTCCGGGATTTCCTTCCTTCCGGATAACGTGACTGTAAAAATTTTCCCTAACCCGTTTTCCGGTGAAGCTACTATGGAAGTGAATGGAGAAGTTCTCAAATACAATCCTGAATTTACTGTCACTGATATTTTGGGAAATAGAATATTTTCATTCCCGGTTTCGGAATTACAGTCTGCCGTTTCACGCCGGAATCTTTCTGCGGGGCTTTATTTTTACAGGCTGACTTCAGGAAGACAATTGCTTGCTCAGGGAAAGCTGTCCATTGCCGACTAAGAAACTTTTCTGATAACGAATTCCTGTTTACATTTACCTCATCAATCCAAACCGATGAGACGACTCTTACTTTCCGGCTTCGCCATTATTTTTTTCCAGGGCGCGAATTTCGCGGCGGACAATTATCCCACAGGTGCACGCTCTACGGGTCTTGCCAATGCTTCAGTAACCATCGGCGATTGCTGGAGTGCCTTTCATAACCAGGCAGCACTGGCCTGGATGGACAGGATCAGCGCAGGCGCTTCGTACGACAGCCGCTTTACGATTGCCAACCTGAGTACGAAGGGGTTCGTATTTGCCGTGCCGTTGAAGGCGGGAACTTTTGCACTGAGTGGGGATGTTTTCGGTTACAGTCAGTACAATGAAAAGAAAGCCGGCATTGCATTTGCCAAAAAACTTGGAGAAAAATTTTCTGCCGGCGTTCAGCTTGATTACCTCAACACATTTATCAATGATGACAATTACGGAAGTCATACCACTTTCGCCGTAGAGGCCGGACTATTGGCAGAACCTTTCAAAAATTTCAGGATCGGTCTTCATGTTTACAACCTGTCAAGAGCAAAGTTGGCTCAATATGCCGATGAAAAAATTCCAACCATTTTCCGGTTGGGCGGATCCTACCGGTTCTCAGAAAAATTATTCTGGAGCGTTGAAGAAGAAAAGGACATTGACCAGAAAGCAGTTTTCAAATCAGGTCTTGAATACCACGTGGCAGATGTATTATACCTGAGGGGTGGCATAGGCACCAATCCTACTTTGTTTTCCTTCGGCTTCGGACTGAAGATCGGCAACCTGTTCCTCGACATGGCAAGCACGTATCACCAGGTGCTGGGGTTCAGCCCGGCGCTTTCGTTGACTTACCAGTTTGGAAAAAAATAAGAAATGAAATTCCAGTTCCGTCACCGTATTTTCAATTCCCGGATATTTTTTTTCCTGGCAGCTCTCCTGTCTGCACCCGCACTGCATGCGCAAACTCCCATAGAGTCTCAGGATGACGATGCCACCGAACAAAAAATAGAAAAGATCGCTGAAGATGCCGGTGAAGACGTGGACGCCAACACCCTCCTCGACAAGCTGAACTATTACAGGGAGCACCAGATCAACCTGAACCATACCACGCGCGATGAACTGAAAGACCTTTCGTTGCTCAACGACATACAGGTGGAAGCCATATTCAAGCACATCACGGACGACGGTGATTTCATTGCTATCCAGGAACTGCAGACCATTGATGAACTCGACCAGGAAACTATTTACCGCATCCTGCCTTTCGTGAAAGTTGACGATTCCAGGCTCTTTGAAAAATTCTCTTTCAAAAAATTCTTCACGGATGGAAAAAACATGGTCATGATCAGGGGCCAACAGGTGCTTGAGCAACAAGCGGGGTACATGAATCAAAATGATGCTACCTATGCCGCCAATAAAAGTTATCCCGGAAGTCCGCAGAAAATATATGCCAGGTACCGCTACACGTATGGCAACAGGATCAGCATTGGTTTCACGGGCGAGAAAGACGCGGGAGAACAATTCTTCAAGGGAAACCAGCCGCAGGGATTTGACTTCAACTCTTACCATATTTTTATCAGGGGGAATGGTTTTATCAGGACCATTGCCTTGGGCGATTTCCAGGCACAATACGGACAAGGAGTCGTGTTGTGGAGCGGACTTGCGTTCGGCAAATCATCGGATGTATTGAACCTGAAAAGAAATGCACGCGGAATACTACCTTATACTTCTACAGATGAAAATGCATACCTGCGCGGCGGGGACCTTACGGCAGACGGCAAGCTCACCTGGGGCGGTGCTGTTGCCTTCGGATTCAAACGGTTTCAACTCGATTTGTTTTACAGCAAGCATAGAATCGACGGACACATCCTTGACAGCGATACGCTGACCGTCGAAGATATTATCTCCTCTTTTCAGACAGGAGGATATCACAGGACGAGTTCTGAATACAGGGACAGGAAAACCATTACAGAATCTCACGCCGGGGGTCACCTTGGTTACAAAAGCGGAAACCTCACACTGGGTGTCACTGCTCTTACGACAAAATATTCTCTTTTCAGAATCCCGATCCCTTATCTCTACAACCAATATGATTTTTCAGGAGATCACAACTTTAATTCCGGTTTCGACTTCAGCTATCTCTACAGGAACGTAAGTCTTTTCGGGGAGGCGGGCCAGAGTATGAATGGCGGAAAGGGATACCTGGGTGGAGCGCTCATTTCCCTCGATCCGCGCTTTGCACTTTCTATCCTTCACCGGCATTTCGACAAAGACTACCATGCGCTGATGAGCAATGCCATTTCTGAAAATTCAAAAGACGAAAATGAAACCGGCACCATGATCGGGATATCTGCAAAGCCGGTCCGTTTTTTTTCGATCAATGCTTATTATGACCAGTTCAGCTTCCCGTGGCTGAGGTACCAGGTGGACGCTCCTTCAAAAGGGTATGAATACGTCGCACAGATCAATTATACACCTACTAAATCATTTGATACCTACGTCAGGGTCAAGCAGCAAAACAAGCCTGAGAACTTCCCGGGCACAGATGTACTTATCAACGGATTGCAGGATGTAATCCAGACCAACTACAGGTTCAACATAAAGTTTAAAATCTCAAAGGCATTTACCCTGGACAACAGAATCGAATACGTAACGCTTCAAAAAGAAAGCACGGGCACTCAAAAAGGATACATGATTTACCAGGACATCAACTACAAGCCGATGAAGAGCAAGGTATCTGTATCCCTCAGGTATGTTCTGTTTGACACGGACTCGTACGACACCAGGATTTATTCTTACGAGAACGATGTGCTTTATGCCTATTCAATACCTTCCTACTATTACCGGGGAAGCAGGTATTATATTTTGGTTCATTACAGCATTGTACGTGGGGTTGATTTCTGGTTCCGCGTGGGGCGCACTGCATATGACAACCAATCCACTGTGAGCAGCGACCTGGATCTCATCGATGGTCCGCATAAAACAGAAGTGAAGGCGCAAATCCGCTTCCAGTTTTAGAAAAATACAGGGTGCCTTTTTTCAAAAGCACCCTGCAACCAACCAGGCTTCAACCCGGCTTTCACCAAAACATAACGCCACATAAAATCTTTTACATTTTCGGCAGCAGCACTGCGTCGATGGAATGAATGACGCCATTCGACTGCATTACATCGTATGTATTGATGGTAGCCCATTTGCCGTTTTCATCACCAACCACGATGTTGTGATCCCCATTCATCATAAAAGTGAGTGATCCGCCTGCAACTGTTTTCACCATTGTTTTTCCTTTGCCGTCTTTGATCATTTTGGCAAGAGCGTTATAATCATATTTACCAGGTAGAACATGATAGGTGAGTATCCCTGCAAGCTTGTTTTTATTCTCCGGCTTCAGGAGGGATTCAACGGCACCTTCGGGAAGATTTTCGAATGCATCATTCACGGGAGCAAATACAGTGAATGGTCCTTTTCCCTGGAGAGTCTCCACCAAACCTGCGGCTTTTACAGCGGCCACGAGAGTAGTATGCTCCTTAGAGTTTACAGCATTGGAAATAATATCCTTTTTCGGATACATGGCTTCGCCCCCGACGATGGTCGTGTTATCAGCCATCGCCATCTGGGCTTTTACGCTTGCCGTTGAGAATGCTGCGGCAAGAACAGCAGCTAACATAAATGGTGCTTTCATTTTATTAATTTTTAATTAGTAAAGAGATTTGAATTTAAATACGCTAACACGTACGTCGCCAAAAAGGGAAGCGGATTTAAAAAATCAAAAATATTTCAGCGGGAGCAACGCTGCGATGCCGGGAAATCATAAAATCACGAAGGGAAAACGGGATCAGCTTTTCTTTTTGCCGAACTCCCCGATGTTTACGGCTACTGAAAAATGGTTGCTGGCACCTGCGAGGTGATAGCTGGCCCTGCCATAACTGAGGATAAATTTGCTGATCTTTAGTCCGACACCCAGAGACAAACCAACGGTCCGGGGCCGGGATTCAACCAATAACTCCTGCCTTCGTTGAAAATTATAGGAAGCCCGCAGGTGAAAATTTTTAGACATGAGGATCTCAGCGCCTATCGTAATGTGTCGCAAACCCTTTTCCCAGACATTGTAATCAACAGGTTTGTATTCGCCGGTAAGCGCATCATAGTTGGTTTGATCGTTCGGGTCAATGTAATTGATGTCATATTTTTCCATGTGCCTCCATGTTAAACTTAGCCGCGCAGGCACGTGCGCAAACCTTTTGGAAAAACCCCCGATCACCTCCAATGGCAACGGCTCTTGAACACCAGGCGAATAGGTCTTCAATTGTGCCCCGATGTTTCGCGCAAGCAGTGTGACGTTCCACCCGCTGGCAGTATCGTGCAACATAAAACTCAGGTCGCCCGCCAGTCCGAAAGAGTTCACAATATAGTAATCACTGTATATGCCTTTTAAATTTACACCGACAGAAAATAGTTTGTTCAGTTCGTATCCCCAGCCGAGGCTCAGGGCATAATCAGCAGCCGTGAAACTACCGCTGATCAATCCAGTCTCATCTGCCTCTTTGAAATTTCCATAGTTCGCGTAATGCATCCATACATCAAAGGTGCCCTTTTTGCCAAATGTTTTTGCAAAGGCCGCATCCCCGAATTTTACGCCGTCGAAATAACTGACGCCGCTGAATGAAAGGTATTTGTCCGTCAACGCACTTAAAGCCGCAGGATTCTGAAGGGCACAGTTAAGATCGTTGTCTTTGACCGTAATGAATGTACCGCCCATGGCCGCAATCCGGGCAGAGGCAGGAATATTCAGAAAAGAATAAATAGAACTACCGCCTACCTGGGAAAAAGCAATGCCTGGAAAAAAAGAAAAAATGAATATTAAACGTAGCAGGTATTTCATCGCACAAAGTAAAGAAAGTTTTACGGCTAAGAAACGTTGCAACGCCGAATATATTTGAATGACGGGAAAATTATTATCCTCCGGAAGCAGGCAACCGGTCATCTGATCTGTACCATCCCCTGAACCCGTTGACAGCCGTGGCAAGGCGGGCAAGGATCGTTCGTTCACTTGCCGGTATAGCATAATTAAGTATTTTCGCCATCCTTAATTCAAACTAACATCTAACTTAAATTCGATCCGAAATGATTTCATTGGAAAAAATTGTGAGCAGCAACCTTGAAATGCTCAAGAGTCAGGAAGCAGACCTGCTCAAGTCGCTCAGCTTTGTTCAAAAAGCAAAACAACTTTTCGAAGCACATTGGGGAAATGACGAGGGTAAAAACGGCAAGAAACGCGGAAGGCCTGCGCGTAAGGGCCTGACACCCGGCGTTGCACCAGCGCCAAAATCAAAAATGAGGAAGAATGCCGCACAAGTGAAATCCCTTTCAAAAGGAGTAAAGAAAAGAGTCAGCCACCTCACCAATATTATGGAAATCCTGAAGCAAAGCGGCAAACCGATGGGCTCAGGTGATTTGATAGCAGCGCTTTTTAAAAAACAATCTGCAGACAAAGACATCAGGCATTTCCGCTTACTTATTTACCCGGTGCTTACAAAGGCGTATGCATCAAAAACCCTTCGCCTGAAGGACGGAAAAATTTATCTTTATAAGTAAATTCCCTTAAAGAACTGAACCCCGGAGCCAGGCATACTTCGGGGTTTTCTTTTTACGATCTTTGCAAAAAAAATAGTTTGAGCAAATTAAAAAAGGAAGTACCGATAGTTTCTGAAGAGCAATTGGAAATATACGGCGCACGGGTTCACAACCTCAAGAACATTGATGTAGTGATGCCGCGCAACAAACTGGTAGTGATTACAGGATTGAGCGGAAGCGGGAAATCATCGCTGGCCTTTGACACGATCTACGCGGAAGGACAGCGCAGGTACATGGAAAGTTTTTCAGCTTATGCACGCCAGTTCCTGGGAAGCATGGAGCGTCCGGATGTGGATAAGATTACGGGGTTGAGCCCGGTGATTTCCATTGAACAGAAAACCACTAACCTGAACCCACGTTCAACAGTCGGAACGATTACAGAAATTTATGATTTCCTGAGATTGTTATACGCGCGCGCTTCTGAAGCGTTTTCTTACGTGTCAGGAGAACGGATGGTAAGACTCAGTGATGAAGAAATACTGGGACTCATCCTCAAGCGTTTCAAAGACAAAAAAATAAAAATCCTGGCTCCTCTGGTTAGGTCGCGGAAGGGCCACTACCGTGAACTGTTTGAACAGCTCAGCGGACAAGGATACCTGAAAGTACGTACGGATGGCCGCATCGTGGACCTGAAAAAAAATCTTCAGCTTGACAGGTATAAGATCCACGACATCGAATTGCTGATAGACCAGCCTGTTGCTTCAAAAGAAAACAAGCAACGCATCTCAGAATCGCTGGCGCTGGCGATGAAGACCGGGAAGGGCACGGTACTTTTACTGGACGGAGACACGGATAAGGAAACTTATTTCAGCAGGCACCTGATGTGCCCCACTTCCGGGATCAGCTATGACGAACCGCAACCCAATACTTTTTCCTTCAACTCCCCTTACGGGGCCTGCAGGAAATGTAACGGACTCGGAACAATTTCAGAGATTGACATGAAGAGCGTCATCCCCGACCCGAAAATAAGCATCAAAGCCGGCGGCATCGCTCCGCTGGGGACGCAGAAGGACAATTGGATCTTCAAGCAGATGATTGCGCTCGGAAGAAAATACAACTTCACGCTTTCACAACCCATTGAAGAACTCAGCGAGGAAGCACTCAACGTTATTCTCTATGGCAGCGATGATGTGCTGAGTGTGTATTCCGAAACCGGTTATGGGGACGGGTACAGGAGTCTCCTTACTTATGAAGGAATTGTAAACTTTATTACCGGCCAGGACACGGAGGACAGCGGTTCTTCGATGCAGAAATGGATCCAGCGCTTCATGCAGACGATCCCATGCCCTGAGTGCAACGGCGCGAGGCTGAAAAAAGAATCTCTTTACTTCCGGGTTGACGGAAAAAATATTTCTGAACTGGCACTGATGGATATCCAGCAGTTGAGTGACTGGTTTGTAAATCTCGAAAACAGAATTTCAGATAAGCAGCGTACCATCGGGGGAGAAGTGATCCGGGAAATCAGGAAGCGGATCAAATTCCTCCTCGACGTCGGGTTGGACTACCTGTCACTCAACCGCCCATCACTAAGCCTCAGTGGCGGCGAATCGCAGCGCATCCGGCTGGCTACACAAATCGGATCGCAGCTTGTGGGAGTACTGTATATTCTGGATGAGCCGAGCATCGGCTTGCACCAGCGTGACAACGTGCGCCTGATTAAATCATTGCAGGAGTTGAGAGATGCGGGTAACAGCGTAATTGTAGTTGAGCACGACAAAGAAACCATTCAGCATGCTGATTATGTCCTGGACCTTGGTCCGGGTGCAGTGATTCACGGAGGGGAAATTGTTGCGTCAGGAAGCCCGGCAGAACTGCAGTCGCAATCCAGTCTCACCACAGATTACCTGAATGGCGTAAAAAATATTGACATCCCGAAGCAGCTGAGAAAGGGCAACGGAAAATTCATTGAGCTGAAGGGCGCGCGGGGAAATAATCTCAAAAAAGTTTCCGTAAAATTTCCGCTTGGTAAATTCATTTGCGTGACGGGAGTTTCCGGCAGCGGCAAATCCACGCTCATCAATGAAACTTTGTACCCCATCCTCAACCAGTATTTTTACAGCTCGCACCAGAAGCCACTTCCCTACTCTACAGTCACGGGAATCGAAGACGTTGACAAAGTCATTGAGATCGACCAGAGCCCGATCGGGCGTACGCCAAGGTCAAACCCGGCAACTTATACTGGTGTTTTTACAGACATCAGGAATTTGTATGCCTCGCTTCCTGAGAGCGCCATCCGCGGTTATAAAGCCGGGCGGTTTTCATTCAATGTGAAAGGCGGCCGGTGCGAAACATGCCAGGGTGGCGGCATGCGCGTGATAGAAATGAATTTTCTTCCTGACGTATACGTGCTCTGCGAAACCTGCCGGGGCAAACGTTACAACAGGGAAACGCTTGAAATCCGTTACCGCGGAAAATCCATCAGTGATGTATTGGACATGAGCATAGAAGATGCGTGCGCATTTTTTGAAAACATGCCGCACATCCTGCATAAGATCAAAACCATTAAAGAAGTCGGGCTGGGTTACATCACGCTTGGTCAACAGAGCACTACGCTGAGCGGCGGTGAAGCGCAGCGCGTAAAGCTTGCGACAGAACTTTCCAAGAAGGACACCGGCAACACATTTTACATCCTGGATGAACCGACAACCGGTTTACATTTCGAAGATGTGCGCATCCTGCTGGACGTTCTGAACCGCCTTGCCGACAAGGGCAACACCGTTCTTGTGATCGAACATAACATGGATGTCATCAAAGTGGCTGACTATATCATTGACCTTGGCCCGGAGGGAGGAGAAAGGGGCGGTACTATCGTAAGTGAAGGAACTCCCGGAGAGTTGATTAAAAGCAAAAAGAGCATTACGGCGCAATTTCTACGCAAAGAGTTGGAAAGCTCACCAATTTACAGAAACATTAAACCAAACTGAGCGTAACGCAATTGTAAATACCGTTAATCGTTATACGTTATCAGTTAACCGGAAAACCAAATTAACGAATGCGTAATTTGTACATTCGTAACAATTAGTAATTAGTACCGATGAATTTTGATGAACTAAAAATAAGAAAAGCGTTTGCCGACAAGGACTGGCAGGAAATCAAGACGCATGACACGTGGCAGATCTTCAAGATCATGGCGGAATTTGTGGAAGGTTTCGACAAGCTCAGCAAGATCGGTCCGTGCGTTTCTATTTTCGGTTCCGCGCGCACCAAGCCTGAACATGCTTTTTTCAAGCTCGCAGAAGAAATTGCCTTCAAGCTTACCAAGGAAGGATACGGTATTATCACAGGTGGCGGTCCCGGAATCATGGAAGCCGCAAACAAAGGCGCTAAAACGGCGGGTGGAAAATCCGTCGGACTCAATATTGAATTACCTTTTGAGCAGTCACACAACCCTTATATAGATAACGACAAGCTGATTTCCTTCGATTACTTTTTCGTGCGCAAGCTCATGTTCATCAAGTATGCGCAAGGATTTGTTGTGATGCCTGGTGGCTTCGGCACCATGGACGAATTTTTCGAAGCCCTTACGCTGATTCAAACCAAGAAGATCGGGAAGTTTCCGATTGTACTCGTTGGAAAGAAGTACTGGGGCGGCCTGATGACATGGATTGAGAATGTGCTCATCGAAGAGAAGATGATAGACGAAAAGGACATGAACTATTTTTTCCTGGCTGACAGCGCAGATGAAGCCGTGGGACACATCAATTCTTTCTACTCAAAGTATTTGCTGAAACCGAATTTTTAGTTTGGTTAATTAAGTTGATTGGGAACAGTCAGCAACTGTAAATACACATCCTGTTTTTTCGCGATCTGTTTTGGAGCAGAGGCCTCGTGTTTCATAGATGTATTCCCGCCTGCTATCCGCTGCAAGTCCTGCACGCGCACAGGGCCATCACGCACGGGCTTTCCGCTGCTATCAGGGCTGTTTTAGAAAAATCCGTATTTCATATTTGCCTTCTCCACATCGTGCATTCATAAATAAGGCCTGCATGGTACGTTCAGGCCGGAAAAAGAAAAGTCCCGCCTTGTTTTCAAAGCGGGACTTCTCAAAGGTTTAATGAATTCCTTACAACGACTGGCCTTTTCCTTCAGCGGTTTCCTCTTCCGGAAAATTCCATCCCGGACCGCAGCGTGCCCTCCATTTTTTCCTGAGCTCTTCGCGCTGCTCCGGCGTCATGTTTTTCATTTTTTCTTCCCAGCGCCTGCGCCAGTGATGCCTCCACGGAGGACCGCCGTGTCCGCGCCTTCCGCGGAATCCACCGAATAAGATCTTTGACAGAATCAGGAGTCCCAATGCCTGCCAGAAGGTAATTGCGGGCCCGGCAAAGAGAACAGGCACCAGCCAGTTCCAGAGACTCATCGTTGCGAATGTAACCGCAGCTACTACGAGCGGCACAAACAAAATTATTTTAACGATCCAAAACTTTTTCATTTTTTAATTTTTTAATTTTTTTTATAATAATTTCAACCGAACATTTCCTCGTACACTTCCCTC
>Ga0134121_10003900_pt1 | contig 12269 bp, 13 predicted proteins | sample KB301_FD_96463 | JGI IMG/M metagenome (GOLD analysis project Ga0134121, IMG submission 96463) | Terrestrial soil microbial communities without Nitrogen fertilizer from Kellogg Biological Station, Michigan, USA - KB3-0-1 | ecosystem: Environmental > Terrestrial > Soil > Unclassified ...
CGCCAATCTTGCTGCAGACTTGCTGCGCGCGGTCCTGGACCGTGCGCTGCGTCAATGACTCCGGCATGCCGGGATAGCTGCCGGCCACCATCTTCTCGCCCAGCGCGCGCACGGTTTGCGCGTCCGGCATCGAAGCGCATCCCAGCGCAATCAGGGCCGGTAACAAAAACATCATATATTTCAAATAGTTATACATAAATCACCTAGCGCCGCACGCCCGGCACCTGGATTACGGCCCCATTACCCTGGTAGTTGAGGTACGCCGTGAGCGCGATGCTCATGTCCGACACGAAACCAAGATCGGGCAAACGCATTTGCCATACGCACTCATAGAGACGGCTCTGCATCGTCAGAACGCTGCTTTTCGAGCCAAGATAGGCGGGCCAGCCGGAAATCACGGCCTGTATCTGCTTGGGATCCTTCATGTTGGGCAGGTCCTGCAACCGGACCCGCTTGCCGTTTTCGCTGTGACAGGTAGCGCACGCGAAGTCGGTCGGGCCATTGCGGCGGTGAAAAATGTACTCGCCAGCCTTGTACATCTCCCGCTCCTGGGGATTACCCAACCGGACGGCCATTTTCATTCCGTTTGATTTCGATGCGACGAATGTCGCCAGCGCTTCCACTTCCGAGTTCCGGTCGAGCGTGCTGAAACGGTTCTGCACGACGGCAGCGCGATCCAGTCCCTGGATTTCGACCATGCAGGTGACCAGGCGCGACTCCGTGTCCTGGACCTTGCCGGTGTCGGCAAAGTATCGCGGAAGCTGCACGAATGCGCCCTCGAGCTTGCCGGGACCCATGCCGAAATCGCACTGCTCGAGCGAGGCGTTCTTCGGTCCGCGCCTCTCGTAGAACAACTGCCGGCCGCGCTCGATCCAAAGCTCGCCCGGATTGTCCTCGGCGAGCATCTGGCGCCCGACTGCCAGGCCGTCCTCGGGCTTACCCTGTGCGAACGCCGTGCCCCATGCGGCGAGGTATGCAAGGCAGGCCGCTGCGGAAACGGCTCGCGCTATGTGCATGTTTCCTTCCTCCTGCTCTAATTCGGCCTGGGGCGGCGTTCAGGATGCCGTCACGGCCGCTTCGTCGGTGCGTTTTTCGCCCTTGTTATCCACCCACGTGACGCTGATCTTGTCGCCGGCCTTGGCGCCTTTTACCCGCAGCCCGAGAAACGGATTGCGCGAGACCGCCTGGCTCCATTGCGCGTCCAGCACGGTCTTGCCGTTGTGCGTGATCAGCACGCTCTGGATGAAGTGCAGCGGCACGAGCTCGCCTTTGGCGTCCCTGCGCTGGCCCGTTTCCATCGGGTGCAGCATCAGTACGCGCACGTCCGCAGTATCACCCTGCAGCGTGGCCCGGATTTTCATCGGTTCAGACATGGTCGAGCGTCCTCATGACAACAAGCTGTCGGTCAGCCGCAGCCGCCGACGGTAATCTTGATCTCTTTCTTCGCGGTGAAGTACTTGCCGCCCGCCTTCACCACGGCCCAGACGTCGGAGGTCTGGCCCATCTTGATGCGCGTCGAGACATAGCCCTCGCTGCCATTTGCAATGTCGAACGTCGCGGCGAGCGGGAACGGGTTCTTCTCGGAAATGATCGATATTTGCTCGGTGCCGGCTATCTTGCTGGTCACCGCGACCGGCACCACCGCGCCGTTTTCCGCGATGTCCGGGGCGGTGATCGTGATGTCGCGGCTCTCAACCGGGTTTGCGGCCCCGAGACTCTTCAATGCGTCCGCGAATGCCTTCGATTCAAATCCGGCCTTGTTCCAGGCCGCCGCCCAGGCGCCCGCCGATTGCAGCAGGCCGGCGGCGCCGAGCGCCGCGAGCGCGCCGACGCTGCCTGCAAGCTTCAGAAATGATCTGCGCACGATGTTCATGGATTGCCTCGTTGCCGGTTGCCGTTGCTGCGTCCGCCAGTCCAATGGAATATGGATAGCGCGGCCGGTAATATCAAGTGCCGTATCCGGGCAGCGAATTTAGCCAAGATCGTGGGCTTTGTCCACATGAGGATCGGACCGCGTGCCGCGGAAATAATTCAGGAATACTCCGCCCACCCCGCGTGCGGATTCATTTGCGGCGAGGCGCGCGCTTTGCCACCCAGTGCCCGGATTTCCCGCCTTGCTTCTCCAGCAGCCGGATGCTCTCGAGGCGCATGCCGCGATCCGCGGCCTTGCACATGTCGTAGATGGTGAGCAACCCGACCGCGACCGCGGTCAATGCCTCCATTTCAACCCCGGTACGCCCGACGGTGGCAACGGTGGCAACACAGTCTACCGCGCCCGCTTTCCGGCTCGGCTCGAAGTCGACGCCAATATGCGTCAGCGCAAGCGGGTGGCATAGCGGTATCAGCTCGGCGGTGCGCTTCGCGGCCTGGATCGCGGCGGTCCGCGCGACCCCCAGGACATCACCTTTGCGGGCGGCGCCGGAAGTAATCTGCCGCAACGTCGCCGGTTTCATGCGGATACGGCCGGCGGCGCGCGCGACGCGCCGTGTCTCGCCTTTGCCGGCCACGTCGACCATGCGCGCCTGGCCGCGCGCATCGATATGGGTCAGTCTGTTTTTCATCGGTAATCAGCGCAGCGCGGGCTCGACTCGAACCGGGGTAGGAACTCCCGGGCTTCCGAATTATCATAGCATCATGCGGTTGCGCCTATTCCTGGCGATGTTACTTCTCGTGGTTCCGCGCGCGCCAGCCGAGGGGTTGCCCGAACTCGGCGACGTGGCGCAGGCGGGGTTCACGCCATTGCAGGAGCGGCGGCTGGGCGAGGCCATCATGCGCGAGATCCGCGGCGACCGCAGCTATTACGATGATGCGGAAGCGACGGATTACATCAACGCCCTGGGCAACCGCCTCGCTTCGCGCAGCACCGATGCGCGCCAGGATTTCGATTTTTTCCTGATCCGCGACGGACAGATCAACGCTTTTGCCCTGCCCGGCGGCTTCATCGGCGTCCATACCGGCCTGATCCTTGCAGCGCAGAGCGAATCGGAGCTGGCGAGCGTCCTGGCGCACGAAATCTCGCACGTCACCCAGCGCCACATCGCACGCATGATCGCGCAGCAGAAGCAAAGCTCGGTGACTTCCCTCGCGACGTTGGCCGCGGCGCTGCTGCTCTCGCGCGTGAGTTCCCAGGCGGCGGAGGCCGCGGCCGCGTTCGGGACGGCGAGCGCAATCCAGAGCCAGTTGAACTTCACGCGCGATAACGAGCGCGAGGCCGATCGCGTCGGGCTGCAGTTACTCGAGCGAACGGGCTTCGACCCGCGAGCCATGGTGAGTTTCTTTGAGCGCCTGCAGCGCGCCACGCGCGTCTACGATACCGGCGCGCCGTCGTACCTGCGCACGCACCCGCTCACGTTCGAACGCATCGCCGACATCCAGAACCGGATACAGGGAGCAAGCTACCGGCAGGTTCCCGACAGTATCGAATTTCAGTTGATCCGCGCGAAGCTGAGGGCGCGACTGGAGCCGCCCGACGAAGCCGTCACTTTTTTCGAGACCAGCCTGACCGAGCGCCGATTTTTGAGCGAAGCGGCCAGCCGCTACGGTCTCGCCGCGAGCCTGATGCGGCTGAAGAACTACGCCCGGGCTCGCAAGGAGCTCGACGCCGTGCGCAAGGCGGTGCCCGCGAGCCCGATAGTGGAAACGCTATCCTGCGAGCTCGCCCAGGCGGCGGCGGGCGCGCAAGCGGCGCTCGCCTGCTACCGCGACGCGTTGAAGTCCCATCCTTCCTATCGCGCGCTCGTCTACGCGCAAGCCAATGCGCTGATCCAGGCCGGCCAGCCCGATGCGGCGCTGAAGCTGGTCGAAGATCGGCTGCAATCGATCACGGACGACTACCGGCTCTACCTGCTGCAGGCGCGCAGCTATGCGGGGCTCAACAAACCCCTCGCGCAATCCCGCGCCCAGGCGGAAGCGTACGTGCGCATGGGCAACCTGACCGGGGCGGTGGAGCAGTTGCAGATCGGACTGAAAAGCGGGGACGGGGATTTCTACCAACTCTCTAGCGCCGAGTCGCGCATGAGAGAGTTGCGCAAGCTCGACGAAGAACAGCGGCGGGAAGCCAGAAAGCAGTGACCGGCGGCCGCGCGAGCGGCGGCGATTGCCAACTGCGTCACGCTCCTGGCGCGTGCAACCGGTGCGAAACGTCTTTATCCGCTGGGCTTTTACGTGATTTATCGGGGACGGGTTCGCCCGCTGGCACGGGGCGAAACCATTGTAGTATCGTGCCCTATGGATCTTTCCCGCACCACTGTTCCCGGCTTGCCCGCCGTGCTGGAGAAAGTCGGGAAATACGAGATCATCAAGGAGCTCGGCAAAGGCGCCACCAGCGCCGTTTACCAGGCGTACGACCCGTTCCAGAAACGGCAGGTCGCCATCAAGGTGGTATATCCCGAGGCGCTCGGCGACAAGGAGCACGGCAAGCGCTACAAGAAGCTCTTCGTCACCGAGGCCTCTCTCGCCGGCAAGCTCTCACACCCTCACATCGTTGCGATCTTCGACGCGGCGGCGGACGAGGACGGAAGCTACATCGTGATGGAGTACGTCGATGGCACCACGCTCGAGAAATACACGCACCACGACCACCTGCTGCCGGTCCAGAAGATCGTCGAGATCATCTACAAGTGCGCGCGTGCCCTCGAATACGCATCGCGGCAGGGCGTGATCCACCGCGACATCAAGCCCGCCAACATCCTTCTCGCGGGCGAATCCGACATCAAGATTTCGGATTTCGGCGCAGCATTGACCGTGGCCGCGGAAACGACGCAGGTAAGCGGCATCGGCTCGCCGGCGTACATGTCGCCGGAACAGGTGAAGGAACAGCAGCTCAGTTTCCAGACCGACATTTTTTCCCTCGGTGTCGTGATGTTTCAGCTCCTCACCGGCCGGCTGCCGTTCAAGGGCGCCAACAACTACAGCATGATCTACCAGATCATCAACGTGGAGTCGCCGCGTCCGATGGAGGTTCGTCCCGACATTCCGCCGCGCATCGACGCGATCGTGATGCGCGCACTGCAGAAAGACACCGCGAAGCGCTACCAGACCTGGGACGAGATGGCGCACGATCTTGCCACTGCGCTCGGAACGGAGGAGAAGCGGGAGGAGGAGTACGCCGAGAGCGAGAAGTTCGACACGCTGCGCAAGCTTGAGTTCTTCCGCCAGTTCAGCGATGTCGAGCTGTGGGAGGTGTTGCGGCTCGCGACCTGGCACAAGGAGGCGCGCGACACCGTGCTGATCCACGAGAACGACATCGGGTCGTCGTTCTTCATCCTGGTATCGGGAGAGGTCAAGGTCGTTAAACAGGAGCGCTTGATCAACGTGCTGAAAGCAGGCGAGTGCTTCGGCGAGATGGCTTACCTCGGCAAGCAGAAATTCCAGCGCTCGGCCAGCGTCGTGGCGCTGTCCGAGATCAAGGTGATCGAGATCCGCGCCGAGACGCTCGCCAAGGCGTCGGATTTGTGCCGGCACCATTTTCACGGAGCGTTCCTCGAACTGCTGGTGGACCGCCTGGCGATGGCCAACATGCGGTTATCCCAGCTTCTCACCGACCGCAATATCAGCGTTTTTTGAATCGCCGGGCTGCCGCGGGCGCTCGTTGCGATTGCGCCGCGAAAACGCGTCTGAAATAACCAAATATCCGCCATCGCCGCGGGAAAATTGTGCTACGATTTCCTCGCATCTCATCCGAGTAGTTCAGTCCATAAACTGCAACCGGAGGCAATCATGGGGAACGTCAAATTCTTCTGTAAATCCAATCTGTTGGGCGGCAGGCAAGCGGGCCAGGGCATGACCGAGTACATCATCATCGTGGCGCTCATCGCAGTCGCGGCAATCGGTGTCTACAGCTACTTCGGTCAGACCTTGCGCCAGCAAACCGCCGGCATGGCCGCGGAAATGGCCGGTAAGGACAGCACGGACAGCGTGACCAAGGCGGGAACCGCGGCGGGCAAGGCGTCAACTTCGGCTGAAGCGACCAAGAGCCTCGGCAGTTACGGCTCGGCCAAAGAACTCAGCGGCACCGGCACCCGGTAGTCCATACCGGCCAGCCGGCGAGAAACAACAAGCGGGAGGGAAAGTGTGAGGGGCAGGGTGCGTACGCGCCTGGCGCAGCGCGGGCAGGCGCTCGTCTTCGTGACGATCGTCATGCTGGTGGTGCTGCTCGCGCTGGTAACCATGTACAGCATGGGCCAGCTCACCACCGAGAAGATGAAGCTGCAGAATACCGCGGATGCGGCGGCGTACAGCTCCGCGCTCGCGCAGGCCCGCGACTACAACTTCTCCGCCTACGTCAATCGCGCGATGATCGCCAACCAGGTGGTGATCGCGCAGCTGGTGGGCCTCACGTCCTGGGCGCGCAACTACAACGACACCTTTGCCACCCTCACGCCGCAGGTGGAATGGATGGCGCAGGGCATCGTGGGGCGCTTCATGTGGAGCCTGCCCATTCGCGGCTTGAGGCCCGTCGCCCGAACGTTCAACCGGGCGATGGACACCGCGGCACCACTCCTGGTGAAGGGACTGTATATCCTCATCGACGGGCTGGGCTACGCGCAGTCGGTCTACCACTACGGCACCGCGCTGACGGTCGCGCAACAGCTCGGCGCCGAAACCAAGTTCATCACCTTCATCGGTTCCCTCGGCGGCTTCGACACGACCGGTCTCGGCACTTTCATTTCGAACTTGCTGTCGCTCGGCAACAACTACAACATCATCAAGCAGAACGACCCGGACGCGGTGCTGAGCACGCTCGGACTTGCCGCCTGGGCCTACAACACCTACAAGTGGTTCGGTTTCACCAACGACAAAGATCCCACGCTGCCCAAGGGCGGCTCGACTGCCAGCAACGCCAGCAACGACGGGGCGCAGTCCCAACGTTTTGCCAAGGTGACGACGAGTTCGATGGACGGCTTCTACGACAAGCGCACTCTCCCCTGGGTGCCGTTCCCGTGGCCGCTGCCCTCCGCGCTGATCGACCCGACCTTCATCGTCGGCATGCCGCGGGTTTACGGTTTCACCATGCTGCTGTTCCACACCGGGGGCACCGAGCTGCGGAATAACAACAAGACCTGGAGCGCGCAGGATACGACGGCTTTCTTCGGGCTCGTGACGGTGCCGATCTTCATCCCGCCGTTCGGGCCATTTATCAACATCCCGATCATCCCGTGGATCATCCCGCCGATGGGCGCGCCCGCGGGCGGCGCGGCGCAAGCGGGCGTGTCGAGCCCGATCAATCCGGCGAACAATTTCAACCGCGACGACCCGGCGAGCTACAAGGCGATGAGCGAGGCGTACGGCCAGTCTTTTTCAGGGGCGGCCTTTCCGTCTTTCGGGCTCGCGGCGCGCATGCAGCAGGGCAAGGGCGCGGGCGCGACGCTCGGGCAGCTGCCGACCGGCACCCGGGGCGGGCTGCGCAAGTATCGCGACGTCAAGGAAATCGGGACGGTTGACAGTCCGAACCCCGGTGACAATGCGAACGCGAGCTCGCCCCCGATCATCGTCGAGATCGAGAAGCCTTCGAACCTGATCGCGACCAGCGCCACCGGCAAGCTGCGCATCGGGCGCGCGGGCAGCACCGACGCCAGCAGCTATTGCGGCAATATCGTGTCTCCGTCCACCCCGCGCCCGGGCCCGGCCGTGACCGCGCTCGCGTCGAAAAACAATCTCGACGTGGGCGATGGCACCGCCGCCAACTGCATGCGCGCGTTGTCCAAAGCCGAAGCTTATTTCTCCCGCCCCGCGGACATCTTCGGCCGCGGCGACGGCAAGACCGAGTACGGCAGCCTCTACAGCCCGTACTGGCAGGCGCGGCTCCTGCCGAACGACCTGCTCGAGCAGGCAGCGTCCCTGCTGTTCCAGGGGCTCAGCGGCACTGCAATTGCAAGCTGGATCGGCAGCACTTTCTAACGGCATGACAGCCCGGACATCCCGATGAAAGCGCGCGCGACACACCCCGCGAAACAGGCAGGCCAGGCGATGGTCGAGTTCCTGATCGCCGCCACGCTGGTGCTGATCCCGTTGTTCCTGACCGTGCCGCTGCTCGGCAAGTACATGGACCTGAAGGCGACGTCAATCCAGGCTGCGCGCTATGCGGCTTGGGAGCGCACCGTGTATTTCAACAGCTCGACGTGGCCGGCAGCAGACAAGGACGACCCCACGATCCAGCGGGAAATCCAGCGACGGTTCTTCATGGACACGGCGACGATCAAGCTCCAGAGCAATGACGGCGGCGGGACGGGCCTGACCGGCACACCCAAGCCGCTGTGGAAAGATCGCGCCGGCAACTCGATGCTGTTGCCGTACAACGCGTACGTGGGCCAGTCGCGCGACATGACGAACATCAACACGCCCGGCCTGGTCAACGACATACTCGACCCGGTCGTCGGCTTCATCTCCGACGTCGGCGGCGTGCTCGGCGCGGCATTCGTGCTCGACATGGACAGTCTCTACGTGTCTACCGTGAACGTTCAGACGGTGCCGACGCGCCCGATCCGGCAGGTGCTGGACCGGGGGGCGGCCACCGGCGCGGTTACCCCGCTGTTCAGCGAAAAAAACGTGCTCATCGCGAACGGCTGGAGCGCCAACGGCGCGGCTCAGGTCAAGAAGCAGACCGAAGGCCTGACGCCGACCTCGTTCCTGCAGCGCTCGCCGGTGTCCGACGTGCTGACGGCCATACAATACCTTGCGTACTTGTTCGCGCCGGAGCTGAATCCCAACCACCTGAAGCTCGGTGGCGATATCCAGCCGGATGTGGTGCCCGACGATCGTTTGAAATAGACGAATGTAAAAGCAAAGATGACGAGGGGAGAATTCAGAATGGCCGCGCGCTGCCTGATGGCGGCAGTGCTGGCGCTCGCCGGGTCCGCAGCCGTTGCGGCGGACGAGCCGCGGCTCGACTGCCCCGCGTTTCCGCTGCCCGAAGCGAATCTGACCTGGATTGCCCCGAACATCGCTTACAACGGGCTGCCGATGCAGATCCGCCAGTTCGACAGCAAGGAGTCTCCCAAGGCGATCCTCGACTACTACCGGCGCGAATGGCGCGCCACGCCGCCGCGCCCCAGCTTTGTCGAGTACCCGCTGGACGGGTGGCAAGTCATCGCGGCGTTGCGCGAGCGTTGCTTCTACACGGTGCAGGTGAAAGCATCGGGCAGGGAGGGCTCGACCGGGCTGCTCGGCATGAGCCGGCTGCCCGAGCCCTCGCAGGTGCGGGAAGCCGGCAAGAACTTCCCGATGATGTCGGGCAGCAACGTCATCAACGACATCGATCATTTCGATCCGGGCAAGCGGGCGCGGACAATCTATTTCACCAATGATTTTTCGCCGGACGCCAACGCCGGTTTTTACCGGCGCGTGCTGACCGGGGAAGGCTGGCGCGTCGTCGTGGACCACGAGCTGCCGGTGGGAGGCAATCGCACCGCCTACGTCATGATCCTGAAGCGCGGAACCGCCGAAACGAACATGAGCATCACGCGCAGCGGGGAGTTCACGAACGTGCTGGTCACCCTCATGGATCGGCCGTAAAGTTAATAAAGCAGGAATAAGGGGAGAGCATGCGGACATCGAGATGGCACGACCCCGGGCGCCGGATTGCGGGGCGCGCGCGGCAATGGGGCCAGTCGAGCATGGAGTACACGGTGGTGGTGTTCTTCGCCGTGCTGGTGCTCGTCATCCCGGACTCGAGCGGCAACGTGCCGCTGATCCAGCTCGCCAACGCCTTCAAGCGTTTCTACACGGGATTTGCCTACGCCGTGTCATTATCAACAACCATCATGCCACTGTGAGCGTCCCATGCGAATGCTGAGAATCCTGTTGTCGCGTATCAACAAGATGTGGCTCCTGATGGGGGCTGCTGTCCTGCTCGGGCTGCTGGCGACCTGGGTCACCACGCAGTACCTGAAGACGCGCGAGGCGCGCATCGAAGCCGAGGCGAAGAAACGCGCGAGCGGCGGCACGACAGTGGAAGTGGTGGTGCCGAGGCGCAACCTGCCCAAGGGCACGGTCGTGGATGGGAACACCATGGCCGCGCGCGAAGTGGTGGCGGACACGGTCTACGACGAGACCATACTCGCAGCCGACTTCGGCAAGGTGCAGGGCACCAAGCTCGTGCGCCCGGTCGAGCAGGGCCGGCCGCTGCGGCGCTCGGACCTCGATATCCGCGCCAAGGAGTTCTCGGAAGCGCTGCCAAACGGCAAGCGCGCCATCACGATCGAAATCGACGAGATCAACTCCATTGCGCAGATGGTGCGTGTCGGCAACCAGCTCGACCTCATGCTGATCGTGTCGGACAACAGCGAGGGCGGCAGCGGGCAGCAGCAGGTGCTGATGCTGCTGCCGAAGGCCAAGATCATCGCGACCGGCCAGATCATCACCCGCACGCCGCCGGCCGAAGGGCCGCAGCCCGCGGTGGCCCAGCGCTACAGCAACGTCACTTTCGAGGTGACCCCGGAGGAAGCCGCCCGCATCGCGCTCGCGCAAACGATGGGCAAGATCCGCGCGGTGCTGCGCGGTGACGAGGACCAGGTGATCGAACCTTTCGCGAAAGTGAACACCCAGACGGTGTTGCGGGGCTACGCCGCCGCCAGCAAGAAGAAAAGGGGCGGTGACGTGGACGGAGAAGACGTGATCGTGGAATACATCATCGGCGGCAAGGGCAGCGGCGGAGGCGTGGCGCCGACCCAGAACATCAGCGTCAACATGCCGGGCCTGGCGCCACCTCCCGCGGCCGGCGCTGCCCAGGCCACCCCGGGACAAATGACCGTTCCCGGCGTGGGCACTTTTCCGTATCCCTCCGTGCCTGGCGTGAACGCCCCCGCGGCGTCCGCCACCGCCAAACCGTAAACCCGCTCACTGGAAGAACAACCATGCAACCCTTACGCTTTCTTCTGCTCGTTGCCGCCCTGCTGGCCGGGCCGCAATTCGTCGGCATCGCGGGCGCGGCGGAGCCTTCCGCGGGATCCGCTACCGAAATCAGCCTGTTTATCGGCGAGGTGAAGACGCTCCCGGTGACCCGGATCCAGCGCATTGCCATCGGCAACGGCAGGCTCATCACGACCAACGTGCTGGAGAAGGAACTGCTGCTGCTGGGCGAGCAGGCGGGCCGCACCAGCATGCTGATCTGGACCACGGACGGCAAGGAGCTGAAATACACGGTAAACGTCGTGGCGAACGACATCTTCGACACCCAGAGGCGGCTCTCCGCGCTGCTCCTGAACATGCCGGGGATCAAGGTCGACCGCGTCGGCCTGCACGTCGTGGTCACGGGCAATGCCAGCAAGCCCGATCTCGCGCGCATCGCCTCGATCGCCGGCCTGTTCCCGCAGGCGCTCAACATGGTGCGCGAGGAAGAAGTGACCATGAAGCGCATGGTCTACCTGAAGCTGCAGATCGTGGAAATGAAGAAATCGCTGTCGGAGAACATCGGCATTGCGTGGGATACGTCGATCTCGGGTCCCGCCGCCGGCCTGGCGGGCGACCTGCTCACCCACCGGCAGCCCCTGTTCCGCATTCCTCAGCAGTCGCCGGGATTCCCGACGCTGCCACTCTCCATCGAGTCGTTCCGCGGCTACTTCGGCATCGCCACCTCGATCACGTCCAAGATCAATCTCGCGGTGAGCAATGGCGATGCGTGGGTGCTTGCCACTCCCGAACTGTCCACCCGCAGCGGCGGCGAAGCGAAATTCCTCGCCGGCGGCCAGATCCCGGTGGTGACGCCGGCTTCGGGATTGAGCCCGGCCACCGTGACCTACAAGGATTACGGGATCAAGCTCTCCATCAAGCCGGTGGCCGACGACAAAGGTTTCGTCAGCACCGCGGTCAGCACCGAGGTCAGCACCATCGACAATTCGGTCGCGGTCAACAACCAGCCCGGCTTCCTGACGCGCCAGACCGATTCCGAGATCAACGTCCAGGCCGGGCAGACGATGGTGATCTCGGGCCTCGTCAACAGCGATCTCGCGCGCGACGTCCAGCGCGTGCCGTGGCTAGGCGAGCTGCCAATACTGGGGCCGCTGTTCCGCTCGACCAATTTTCGCAGCGGGCGCACCGACCTCGTGATCTTCGTCACCCCGACCGTGGTCGACCCGACTTCCACCATCAACCGCGAGCGGATCGACAAGGCGCTGGACATGCAGGACAAGTTCCAGCAGCGGCTCGGTCCCAAGGGCATCGTGGACTAGGAGGCAAGAGATGTTCAGCGTAGAGATCAAACCGCCGAAGGGCCAACCGCAGCGCGTCGACTGCCAGATCACCGCCTGCACCATCGGCAAGGCCGACGACAA
>Ga0134121_10003901_pt1 | contig 12269 bp, 9 predicted proteins | sample KB301_FD_96463 | JGI IMG/M metagenome (GOLD analysis project Ga0134121, IMG submission 96463) | Terrestrial soil microbial communities without Nitrogen fertilizer from Kellogg Biological Station, Michigan, USA - KB3-0-1 | ecosystem: Environmental > Terrestrial > Soil > Unclassified ...
TCTTGTCATGCCAAACTTTGATTTGTTCAAGTACATTCCTCAGGAAGAATTCTTCGGTAAGACTTGACTCCCCATATAGTGAAGTAAAAAAATGATATGCAAAAGCTTCACGTGTGGTGCCAATAAGGTTAGCCAAAAGCGTGGTTTTGCCAAAACCGGGTAACGCAGTGACCGCTAATATTCCACTTCGAGGTTGCTGAATAAAATCAATAATGAAATCCAATTCTTTTCTTCTTCCACCAAAGACGTTCATACGCTCCTCAATTAGTGGATTGAAGACCTCTCGCAATGGTGCTCTTAGTCTGATTGGGTAGTAGTAAATGTCACCATGAAATTCTACTTTGGCGCCGTTACCAGTAGCAATACCTATTCCTTCGATATTGCCTGTAGTAATGGAATTTGGAGAAACAGCTTCATTTGAATTCATCTCTTCGAATTTATTGCTGAGTTAATTAATGTTGACGTCCTGCATTTTTTGGTTTCATAAAGAGAGGACTTTGATCACCTGAGTTCCTGAGTATTTTTTGATTTTCAAATGAGAAACTTCTGAACGGTTGAGTTGATGCTTAATCATCGCCAAAATCAATTACAAATTTAATATTCATCAAATTTTTTTTAAAAGAATTTTTCTAACTAAGTTTTGGTCGCCACACGAATCATGATTGACATTAAGCGCTCAAACAGGTTTGCAACGTCAATTCTATAAGAGCGAAGTAAATGGCAAATGTTGCCGAAAATTTGAAAGGGTAATTTAATAGAAACTGTTGCTACTCTCCGCAAAACGCTTACTTTCATGATTCATATTCATTCAACAAGGAATCACATACAATAGGATTACTCGACTAACCATTTCCTGCCGCATCCCTCTGCTAAAAATTACCAATCCTTCTTTAATGAGGACTGATTGCTGCGCGCAAGATTATTCTTCATCGCCTTCGCTTCTGATTGTGATAAAGCATTGAGCAGTTTCTGCTGTTCTTCCGGCGATAAGGGAGGTAATTCTTTGGGCTTATTTTTTTTCTGTGGCGAGGTTGATTGATCAGGAGCTGAAGAGGTGCCACCCCTCTGGTTAGAAATTATTGCAAGTGCATAAGAAAGATTGTACCGCGCATCTTCATTTTTGGGGTTTAGTTGTAATGCTTTCTTGAATGCATCTATCGCTTCTCCGTAACTTTTTTGTGCGAGGCAGCAGGTACCGGTGTTGTAATAGGCCTGCGACTGTAAATCATTTTCTGAAGTAGCCGCGATGAATTTCTGATATTCATCTATAGCGGATTTAAAATTTCCCAGGTGAAAATAAACGTTGCCAAGATTGAAATGGGCTTGTGGAAATTGTTTGTTCACGTCTTGCTTCAGCGCAGTTTCATAATACTGTTTTGCCTCCGTGAAATTCTTAAGTGCGTAAGCTTTGTTTCCGTTCTCAATCGAAGTTGCAGGGGATTGCGCCAAAGCAATCATTGGGAAAATCAAAAAGCATACAAGAAGATTCACGAACTGTTTCATGTTTGCAATTTTTTCTCCCGGTCAGCCGGGACATTTTTCTTCCTCTTCCGGTTGCTGAGAAACGTTTCAGCAATCAGAAGCAACAATGCAGTCAGCAGAAAATACTGAAACCGCGATTCGTACTTCATAAATATTTTTTCATCGAAGGAACTTTTCTCAATGGAATTTAACCGTGTTTCAATTTCTTTCAATGAAGGAGAATTATCCCGGTTGACGGGGAGCGCAGTGAATACGCCGGAAGTTTTTTTTGCTACCTGCTTCAGCAGTGCTGCATTCACCTTCGTGATAATGATATTTCCTTTCAAATCCTTTTTTGTTTCAGCGCTTGTGACAGAATCTGTAAGCGGAATCTCACTTCCCTGTTCTGTTCCAATAGCAGCCGTACACACCACTATCCCCTGCTGAATGATTTTTTGAATGGCTGAATTGAAGTTGTGCTCATGATCTTCCCCATCGCTGAATACCACCATGGCGCGATAACGATTTTGATTAGAGGGCAAAGCATGCATCCCTTCATTCAAAGCACTTCCAAAGTCTGTTCCCTGCACCTGCGCATTATAAGCAGAAAGATTTGCCAATACCATTTGCGCGGCAGCATGATCGGGAGTAAGCGGCAATAGGGTAGAAGATGAACCGGCAAAGGAAACTATGGCAATTCTGCTGTCAGGAAAAAGTGCTGTCAGTTGTTGTGCTGCGCTCTTTGCGACTTCGAGACGATTAGGAGTCGCGTCAGTGGCGAGCATACTATTCGAAACATCCATCACCAGCGCGATGTCAATTCCTTTATGACTTACTTTTTTAGTTGCGCTTCCCATCTGCACATTTGTTAATCCCACCACAATTAAAAAGAAAGCGACGACAGCAATCACAAATTTGATCACTGCTTTCACCCGGGAATAATCTGCCATCATATTTTGGAGCAAGTGATGTTCACCCAATTGCCTCAGTGCTCTTTTCCGCCAGTAGAAAAACCAGGCATATACACCGGCAATAACCGCAAGCGCGATCAGCATCCGGAGATATTCAGGGTGTTCCAGCCGAATCATGATAAAACAGATTTGAAATAGGTGAAACGAAGAAGTATTTCGAGTAACAATGCCAGTGAGGCAAACAGCGCGAAAGGAAAAAAGAAATCTGAGTAACGCTGATAAGAGCGAACATCCGCTTTCGTTTTTTCCAGTAAGTCAATCTCGCGGAAAACTGACTCCAATCCTTTTTTATCGTTAGCAAGAAAAAATTTTCCTCCTGTGATTTCAGAAATTCTCTGAAGCAATTGACTTCCGTTGATGTAGTTCGAAGGCAGTTTAAAATGTTCAGACAAGGAATTTGAGAGATTATCTAAAAGCAAACCAATGGTGTACACCCGAATGCCGAGCGCGTGGGCAAGTTGGGCTGCTTCGAGCGGAAGCACCGTGCCGGCATTGTTTTCTCCGTCAGTGATCAAAATGATCACCCTCGATTTCCCGATGATCTCTTTCAAATGGTTTGTTGCAGTTCCCAGTCCCATTCCGATTGCAGTTCCGTCCGCCATCTCCATCGTGTGAACACCATTCACGATTTGCGATAGTGCCGCATGATCAATGGTGACAGGCGAGGCGGTGAATGCTTCTTCAGCAAACAGCACCAGCCCGATTCTGTCATTCGGCCGCTTGCTGATGAATGAATCAGCAACCTGCTTCGCGGCTTCAAGGCGATTCGGTTTTACATCTGCTGACATCATGCTGCCGCTTACGTCGAGCGTGAGCATGATATCAATGCCTTCGCTGTTGATAATTTCTTCTAAAAAAGATTTTTGCGGCCGGGCGCAGGCGATGATGAGTGCAGCACAGGCGATCATGCGCAATGCAAACAAAGAGTGCCGGCCCTCTACGCGTGTGATGGCCCTCACGTGCAGGCGGCTGATCGTTGAAACGCGAAATGAAGCTTGCTGCCGCCGGTTCTTCCAGACATACCACGAGATGGATACCGGAATTATCCCGAGCAGCCAAAGGAAATATGGATTCGCAAATTCAAATTGCATTGTTAGAAGTTTTGACCTGTCCCGCCTGTCCCGATTTTTTCGGGGGTTTTTTCGGGAAGAATTTCACCGCCGGTACGCTTCACAAAATCAATAGCCGATTGGATTACTGCATGATTCTCCTCCGCAGACGGAAGCACCTTTGCGAATTTCACGAGGTCGGCCAATTCAAAATTCTCAGAAATATTTTCAAGCAATGCAGGATCATCAAGTTGGTGTTTCATATAGCGAATGATTTCCGGAGATGAAAGTTCGAAAGCGGGAAATGAAAATTGCTGTTCAATATATTCGCGCAAGAGAGCCGTGAGCTTCAGATAGAATTGCTCGATTGAAATTTTTCGCTTCGACATGTCCTGCTCCAGTCTTTGCAGGCGCAGCAGCACTGCTTCCTTTGGCTCCATTGATTTACTGCTGTCAATTCGTTGTTCCTTTTTTCGTTTCAGTATTCTGTAAATAAAAAATGAAATGAGTGCGAGAGAAATTCCAGCCGTCAGCAAGTACATCATAATGCGTGAAGGAGATACCTGCAGCGGCGGTGCAATGGGACGAAAAGAATTTTTCAGGTTTACATTCATCAGCGACACTCTAATAAGCACCCTGTTGGCGGTGATGCTGTCCGGGTGTGCGTTTTTATCGTGATACATGATTTTTATTTCAGGGGTAGGAATTCTGCCGGTGTCGAAAGTTGTGACGGTAATAATTTTTTTTTCCGTGAGAAAAGAATTTTGCCGGATGGAATCCACCGGAGATTCAGAAAGCTTTTCAAAATTTTCCGGCAGGTAGATATTCTGCGTCCAATCCACAACCACACCATACGGATGATCAATATCTATGATCAGCGCAATCGGATCACCAATACGGAAATCAGATGAATCGAGCTGAACGGTAGCATTGATGTTCTGTGAGTGGGAGGAAAAAGAAATTGCTAGGAGAAGAAAAATATTGCACAACGCGGTACACGTATTGCGATACACAATACGACCTTTGATTTCTCTTTTAGAAACCCTCTTATTTGGCACAGCCATTACCATGATGCAAATATTGCGAATCGCGAATCGGGATATGCGAATCGACAATAGCATCTTTATGCACGTGTTGCTCTTCGTTTAAACAATACCATAAGGCACCGAATGTAATCATCCGCTGTACTGATGCTCACAGAATCAGCACCGCTGCGGCGATAGGCAGCGTCGAAGTAACGCCGAAAAACTTCATACTGCGTGGCGTAGGCCGCTCTTGCCTTGCGACTTGACGTACTTAAAAAAGTTGACTCACCGGTCTCGGCATCGGACAGCAAAATGATTCCAACGTTCGGCATCTCGTGCTCACGCGGATCAAACACGCGAAGGCACACGACATCGTGCCGGGTTGCTGCAATGCGCAGGGCATGCTCATATTTGTGGCTCATGAAATCGGATAAAAGAAACACAACACTTCGATGCATTCGCATGCTGTTGAGAAAATGAAGCGCTTCAGCCACATCGGTTTTTGCAGAAGCGGGAGTGAAGTTGATCAGCTCGCGAATGATCCGCAACGAGTGTGATCGTCCCTTCATGGGTGGAATGTATTTTTCTACCTGATCAGTAAAAAAAATTACGCTCACCTTGTCATTATTATTCAGCGCAGAAAAAGAGAGCAGCGCACAGATCTCCACCATCAAATCCTGCTTCGAATGCTGAGTGGTTCCGAAAAAAGAGGAACGGCTTGCATCCACCATCAGCACGATATTCAGTTCCCGTTCATCCTCAAAAACTTTTACATAAGGGTGATTCAATCGTGCGGTCACATTCCAGTCAATCGTTCTGATCTCATCGCCCGGCTGATACTCGCGCACTTCACTGAATGATATGCCCTGACCTTTGAAGGCGCTGTGATATTCTCCGCTGAATAACTGGCTGCAGGCGCGTCGCGTTTTGATTTCGATCCTGCGAACCTTACTTAATAGTTCAGCGACTTCCATGTTGCAAATGAATTTATGGGACAGGAATTGTTTGAAGCACCTCGGCAATCACTGAATCAGAAGTGATGTTCTCTGCTTCTGCCTCGTATGTGATGCCAATGCGATGGCGTAATACGTCAGTGCAAACGCTGCGCACATCTTCAGGAGTAACAAAGCCGCGGTGTTGCATGAATGCATTCGCTTTTGCCGCAAGTGCCAGATAAATGCTTCCCCGGGGTGAGCTTCCGTAGTGAAGCAGGCCTTTCAACTTTGGAAGCTGATATTTTACAGGATCACGTGTAGCAAATACCAGGTCTAAAATGTAATTCTCTACTTTTTGATCAAGATAAATTTCCCGCACTGCTTTTCTTGCTCGTAAAATTTCTGATGGTTGAATCACAGGCTCGGCAACAATAATTGTGTTGGCAGTTTGTTGCCGCATGATCAACCGCTCTTCTTCTTTTTGCGGATAGGAAATGAGGATCTTAAACATGAAGCGGTCCAACTGTGCTTCAGGAAGGGGATATGTGCCTTCCTGTTCAATGGGATTTTGTGTGGCAAGAACGAGAAATGGTTCTTCGAGTGGAAAGGTTTGATCGCCGATCGTCACTTGCCGCTCCTGCATCGCCTGTAGTAATGCACTCTGCACCTTCGCAGAAGCCCGATTAATTTCATCCGCCAAAAGAAAATTTGAAAAGATAGGTCCCTTCTTTACTGTGAATTCATGCTGCTGCTGATTGTAGATCATCGTCCCAATCAAATCTGCTGGCAGCAAATCAGGTGTGAATTGTATGCGCTGAAATTTTGTGTCAATCGCCGAAGCAAGAGTTCTGACTGCCAATGTTTTTGCAAGCCCCGGCATTCCTTCGAGGAGAATGTGCCCGTCAGCCAGCAAGGCGAGAATGAGGCGGTCAATCATCTGTTGCTGGCCAATTACGCTTTTGCCTATGGTTTCGCGAAGCGCATTTACAAACATGCTGTCGCGTTTTACTCTGTCGTTGAGGGTTGCAATTGTGGCACTGTCCATTACTTCTGTTTTCATCAATACACAATTCAGTGAGGCAAAATTACTGAAAGCAATCAGCTAACATATTGTATACCTGGTTCGTACTTTCCGGCTCCGCATTTTACATATTCGCTTTATCATGCCTAAGTAGTTATAAGAGTTGCGGTTCTACTCTCATACAAGGTTAAGGGCCGCCGCGGCATGGGTATAAGCAACACACGGGGCTGTAACAAGAATTTATATCATTAATGTACCTTCGGGGTGCAAAAAAAACTTCGATATGAAAAAACATCTTTTACTCCTTTCCAATTTATTGCTGGCGGCCAACATTTATGCGCAAATCCCCAATCCCAGTTTCGAGAACTGGTCGGCAGGAGACCCTGTGGGGTGGTACACAGGCAATGGCCCCTATGAATTTGTAAGCCAGGTAAATACCGCACATCAGGGCAGTTCAGCAGCAAGATTAAATGTAATTGACGTTTATGGATTTGCTTTCTCAGCACCCTTTTCGTTAGGAACGAACGGAACAGGCGTGCATACTGCTTCGGCGCCAATAGCAGTTCATGGCTGGTACATGATGAATGCTGTTAACGGAGATTACGAATTAGTGAGCATTGGTATGTTGCAAAATAATGCTTACACAGGAGCGGGATATGTACAACTCGGTAATAGCAGTGTGTATAAGGAGTTTGTTGCAAACATGTTTTATTACTCAGGCGTGCCGAATGGTGACAGTCTTATCATCCTCTGCCTTATGTCGAATGATTCGGCTGGCATACCTCATATCGGGAGCTATTTCATTATGGATGATCTCTCTTTTGGTGCGCTTTCCGGCATCGGAGATTTGAATAACGGAACGCTTGCCGGTATTGAAAGCATCACACCGAATCCGGGAAGCGATGTGGCTCAAATTATCTATAACATCAGGGAATCAGGAAACACTAATCTTTGCATTTATAGTATGGATGGAAAAATGGTTCAACAACTCGTGAATGAAAACCAATCGCCCGGACGCTACAAAGCTATTGCAGATATTACTGAATTGCATGCCGGGACATACATCTGCCGGTTAACTACAGGAGTATTCACCAACGTAAGTAAGCTGGTAGTGGAGCGATAGTATTTTTTTGCTAATCGCTTTTAGTGGATCGCGTATCGCGATACCCAACACGGGAAGCCAATCACTGCTTCATCAATTTTTGTGATAAGATTCTTCCGTCTTCCAAAATAACAGATGTAATGTAGCATCCCTGTTGAAAAGAATGGAGATCAAGAGTGACCATATTTTCTCCTTCTTTCAAAAAAATATTCTTTGCCATCAGAGTCTTTCCTGAGAGATCATTAAGACGAAACACAGCATTCATGATGGTGTAGGATTCAATGACGATGCTGACTTCTTTTCGGGCGGGATTGGGATAGATCGAAAGGGCAGGATTAATGTCAGAAAAATTATTTTGCTGTAGGCGCTGAAAGAAATTGGTAGTGATGGTCACGAGCATGCCATCTGTATGCGTTTGATCACCGTAAAAAGAATTTAAAGCCGGCAAGCTATCGCTGAGGGTTGTGAAGGCAACAACCAAATTTCCGTCAGCATCAAAATCTACGTCGGGGCCATACCCTTGGCCCAGCATTTCATTTTCCGCACCACCATAATATGTAGCCCACTCCCTGCTCCCATCATCAGTAAACACAGCCACGTAAGCATCTTGCCCGCCGCCAATGTGCGGTTGCAGTGCGTCTGACGTTGCAATCTTTGTTTTGCTTTCCGTCAATCCCGAAACCGCCAACAGTCCATTATGCCAGACCACACCGCGCGGTGTTTCATTTTCCTTACCTCCATAGTATGTTGACCAGATTCTGTTTCCTGATGAAGAAAACTTTGCGAGGAACATTTCATTCGTGGCACTCGAGTCTGGATTGATCCCCGGAGTGCGCTTATATTGATATGCACCCGGCGTAGCCATCAATGAATCGCTCGTGGTGAAACCGGTGACATAAATATTGTTCAAATTGTCAACACTGCACTCTCTTCCTCGCTCTGATCCGTAGCTGCCGTAATAGGTTGCCCATTGCAGCCCGCCGCTGCCGGTGAATTTTGCCAGGAAGGCATCGTTTGCTCCGCCTGATGTTGTTTGAAAAGCGCCGCTGGTTGCAATTCCATTCAAACTGGGTGTGGTGCCGCAGGTGATCACATTTCCTTTGTGATCAATTTCAAGACCATGAAAACGGTCTTCCAATTCTCCTCCGTAATAAGTCGCCCATTTAATAACTCCTGCCGGACCGAACTTCGCCACGAAGGCATCGCCTTCTCCTCCTCCATAAGTAGTTTGATAACCGTTTGGAGTCGCCACATTCGAAGTACTTTGCGTGTAACCGCCGATGTAAATATTTCCCCGCTCATCGGTAGCGCAGCAAAGCAATTGCTCTACCTTATTGCCGCCGAAATACGTCGCCCACTTTCTGTTCCCGGAAGAATCAAATTTCACGAGCAATGCGTCCCAGTCACCGCCATTAGTGGTTTGATAGGCGCCTGAAGATGCAACACCCGAAGTGCTTTTTGTTTCGCCACCCACATAGATATTGTCGGATGCATCAATCGTCATGGCAAAAAGATAATCTTTGTCATTGCCGCCATAGTATGTGCACCAGACAAGTGTGCCGTTGCTTCTGTATTTTGAAATGAAGAAATCATTGGCGCCTGACTTGGTAGTTTGATAAGCGCCATTGGTGGCCATGCCTGTTGAACTTGTTTGTCCGCTTACGATAATGTTTCCGTGATGATCTACTGCCACCTCTTCAATATAATCTCCCTTGTCTCCACCGATGTATTGCGCCCAATTAAATTCCTGGGCAAGAACTGATGTAAAGGGAGAGGAAAATAAAAGAGAACAAATAACAGCGGTTAATTTTTTTTTGAATAGGTAGATAGTCATTATAGATATGGATTTATTACGATGAAAGTAAGAAATTTCACAGGAAGGAAAAGATTGACCGGCGTGCAAGTCAGTTCGAATGGAGGACATAATGTTATTGAAATCATTTTTTCACGAGGATTATTCGCGGAAGATTGCAATGAAAGCTTTTGAACTGTTTGTTCTGTAGCCGCGATACATGCCGGCAGAATTGAAAGGCAGCTCAATGTTGCAGAGGCGGTCAATGGCGATTAATCCGCCTTCTCCTTTCATCGCCACTAATTTTTTATTCACCACAAAATCGCAGGCTTTTTTCAGCGACCACCCTTTGTATGCCATCAATGCATGAACATCGTGCGCTGCCACTGCCCGAATAAAATATTCTCCATGACCGGTGCACGATATTGCGCACGTGCTATTGTTCGCATACGTGCCAGCGCCGATGATGGGGCTGTCACCCACTCGTCCGAACCGCTTGTTGGTGATACCGCCGGTGGAGGTTGCCGCCGCAAGATTTCCTTCTGCATCAAGAGCAACAGCGCCCACCGTTCCGAATTTTTTGGTGCTGCCATCATCAAGCTGGATTACTTTTTTTTTGCGGGAGCGCTGTAATTGATCATAGCGATGTTGTGTAAAGAAGTAATCCTCATCTGCAGATTCCAGTTTGCGGCTTCGTGCAAATTCTTCGGCCCCCGCACCACAAAGCATTACGTGATTTGAATGAAGCATCACTTCCTTCGCCAGCGAAACCGGGTTCACGATGCTGCCAACAGCACAAACAGCACCAGCCATAAGATTTTTTCCCTCCATGATTGCTGCATCCATCTCGTGCTTTCCCTCATGATTAAATACCGCGCCTCTTCCCGCATTGAAGTGAGGATTATTTTCAAGAGTACAAACGGCAGCTTCCACAGCATCGAGGGAACTTCCTTCTTTTTGCAGCACCCTGTAACCTGTTTGAATCGCTTCTTCTAATCCTGCACGATAAATTTTTTCTTTTTCAGCAGTCATCTTCTTCCTGCTCAGGGTGCCTGCGCCACCGTGCACTACGATACCGAATTTTTTCATCTTATGCTGTTAGTTAGGCAAAGGTAGATTCATCTTTTTCAATGGGCTTGGGCAAATCTTAGATCTTAAGTCGCAGATCGCAATACGCAATTCGCATTCTGCAATACGCACTACTTTGACGGCATCTGATTGATGGTTGCTATTCCCAGCTTTGCCTTCGGAAGATCGGGATTAAGCTGCAGCGCCTTTTCCCACGCTGATTTTGCTTTCTCAAAATTCTTTACTGAAAAGTATGCTCCTCCTAAATTAAACCACGCATCCGCAGACGACGGATTGTACTTCACCGCTTTTTCAAGATCAACCACTGCCGCGAAGAAATTTTGTTTGGCCCCTTCAGCCATTCCGCGATCATAAAATTTTTGAAAGAGATAAGCATCATACGATTTGTAATTGGGATTGCCCGGTTCAATTACCCGCGCTTTAGCCCAAATGGCTTCCGCAGCATCCGGGCTGTCGAGCCGGCTGTAGGCCACTCCCATATTCAATAAAGTGGGCAGGTAATCCGGTTTGATGGCTTGCGCAGCCTTCAGGTAATCCACAGCCTTCAGGAGATGTAATCTTTTTTCAGGAGCATCTTTTTGCTCATCAGTTATTCGTATGAGCGATATGCCTGCATACGTATTCGCGCGCGCGCTGTTCGAAGAAATTTTTACATCATGAAGGAAAATCGTGTCATCCGATTTCCAATCCGTGTTGCGGGTGATGGTGGCGTATGATGAAGCAATAAGAATGATGGTGAGAACAACTGATACAGCAGTTGCGGAAAAAGCTTTTGAAGTTTTGGTGAGAAGAAAAATTCTTCTGCATAATTCTACAATCACGATCACAAAAGGCACCGTGGCCTGGTAAAGAAACCGCTCGGCTAAGGGTGCGCCCACGTTGAAGAAAATGTTTGAAACGATGAAGAGGGCTCCGAAGAAAAAAATGATGCACCAACCCAAAAAGTCTTTCTTCCTTAAACTGATCAAAGCGTACACCCCAAGTGACAGGTAAATTATCAGGGAAAACAATACGAGCGGATCGCTGAAATCACGATACGGGATTTGATGATAAGAATAATCGAACGTGAGCGGATGCGGGAAGAAAAGAAGCTGCAGGTATTTCAGGAAGACAAAGAGAATGGTTGCATACTTCTGCGATGCAGTTGCAAGCACATAAGGATTGTCCATCACTTCACTCACTGTATTATTCTGAAAGCCGAGGAGCATGTACCGTACAAGAACATAGAAAGCAGCCAATGCAATAAAAGGCAGTGAGTTTAAAATAATCCCGCGGATTTTTTCTTTGGTGAAGAAAAAAATGGTGAGTGGAATCATCACCACGAAGATCAAGCCGTTCTCCTTCGAGAATAAAGCGAGGAAGTAAAAGAGCATTGCAAGAAAAAAGTGTTTGCTCCGCTTGCTTTCTTTAAGATACAGCAACAAGTAATGCAGCGTGAGAAGAAGAAAGAGCAGCGAAAAAATTTCATCACGGCTCTTGATGTTCGCCACTACTTCGGTGTGAATGGGATGAAACACGAAGAGCAGCCCAGCAATCAGCGAAGCCATCGGTTGCTTCGGAAAAATAAATTTGTTGAGAAAGTTGAGCAGCACTATCGCAGTGATTGCATAGAGGAATACATTAAAGAGGTGATGAACAAAAGGTTTTTCTCCGAATATGGAGACTTCGATTGCAAATGACACGAGTGACAGCGGCCGATATCTTCCTCCCGCTAAATTGGCGCTGATGCCGATGGCGCCATAAAAACTATCGTGAGTGAGAATATCAGGAATGGCGCTCGCGCCTTTCAGGACGAGATGATTGTCTCGAAGCACCATGCCATCA
>Ga0134121_10003902_pt1 | contig 12265 bp, 9 predicted proteins | sample KB301_FD_96463 | JGI IMG/M metagenome (GOLD analysis project Ga0134121, IMG submission 96463) | Terrestrial soil microbial communities without Nitrogen fertilizer from Kellogg Biological Station, Michigan, USA - KB3-0-1 | ecosystem: Environmental > Terrestrial > Soil > Unclassified ...
AACGGCCTTACCATGCACCCCGGCGGCAAGCGCGTCTACGTGAGCAACGGTGGTGACGGCAACGTCATGGTGATCGACACCGTAGCCGACCAGGTCGTCGCAACCATTCCCGTCGGCCAACGCCCGTGGAATATGGCGATCACGCGCGACGGCGCCAAGCTTTATGTCGCAAACGGGCGATCCAATAGCGTATCGGTGATCGACACTGCCCGAAACTCCGTCATGAAAGAAGTCCCGGTGGGTCAAACGCCTTGGGGCGTTCAGATACTAGAGTGACGGAAAATAGGCGCAGTCAGGGAGATTAATATGGGAACGGCAGGCAAAGCAGTGCTTTTGGCCATGGCGGCGGCCCTCGTGCTGGGCGCGACCGACGCCAATACGCAGTACGAAATGGCGCCGACCAACGACTTGCCTAATCCATACCAAACCATTGCGCCATGGGGAAATTTGCCGGACGGGAGGAAGTGGGGCGCGTTGAATGGCGTTGCCATCGACCGCGACGGCGCCTCGGTGTGGGTGGCGGACCGCTGCGGCGCGAATCCGGACACCCCGCCCGGCGTTTCACCCTTCAGCTATGACAGTTGCGCCAGCTCGACTTTGCCGCCGGTGCTGAAATTCGATTCGGCCGGGAACCTTTTACGGAGTTTCGGTGCCGGGATGTTCATATTTCCCCACAAGGCCTATGTCGACCGGGACGGAAATGTGTGGGTGGTGGACCTGCGCAGCCCCAACGAGCGGGAGCTTAAGCAGAATCCACAGGCGGCGGGCAAGGGCCACACCGTCGTCAAGTTCAGCCCGGAAGGCAGGGTATTGCTGACGATCGGCAAGCCGGGCGTTGCGGGCGATCCGCCGCACGCTTTGAACGAGCCGACCAGCATCGTCGTTGCGCCCAACGGCGATATCTTCATTTCGGAAGGGCATTCTGGACAGGCGGTCAACGCGAAACCGGACACCGTCGCGCGGATTTCGAAATTCACCAGGGATGGCGCATTCATCAAGTCGTTCGGGAAACTGGGATCGGGGCCGGTCGAATTCAGGACACCCCACGACCTTGCGATGGATGCGCGCGGCAGGTTGTTCGTCGCCGACCGCGGCAACATGCGCCTGCAGATACTCGACCAGGACGGAACATTCATTGCCGAATGGAAGCAGTTCGGCCGTCCGAGCGGCGTGGACATTCGCGACGGAATGATTTACGTGGCTGATTCCGAATCCAACGGTGTTATCGCACACCCGGGATGGAAGCGGGGCATCCGGGTCGGCAATGTCAGCGACGGCAAAGTCCTTTACCGCATTCCCGATCCACTCGAGCTGAAAGGCACCAGCGCGGCGGAGGGCGTCGCGGTGGATGCGAAGGGCAACGTGTACGGCGGTGAAGTCGGTCCGCGACAGCTCGTGAAGCACTTCCGGTAGCCGAATTCTCGCGGCGGCAGCATTTCCCGTGTTCACTCCACGGCGAAGTTGCGCATCATCATTCCGTCCTCGTGCTCCAGGTTGTGACAGTGGAACATGTAACGCTGGCGGCCATGAAAGGCCGCATCCCCGGGCAGCGCAAATTCAACCGCCAGCCACACCGTTTCATTGGGCCATATCACGACCGTATCCTTGATCCCGAGATCGGTAGGCAGGCGTCCTCCACTTTCGCTCGCGAGGCCGCGCGCCGGGCCGAACGTGCCCTGGCGCCGTAGCACGCGGAATCCGAAGCCGTGCAAGTGCATCGGGTGCGGCATCGAGATCGGGCTGTTCCTGATTTCCCAGATCTCGCGCGCGCCGCGGCCGACGGAGAATGCGATCTCGTCGGTGCGGTACGGGGACTGATCGATCAGGAAGCCGGTGCGCTCGTCGAAGTCGAGTCGCATGCGCCGCGGCGGTGCGTCGGTAACCGCATCGGAAAGCGTTGAAATCCGCGCGGGGAGGGGCGGCGCGACCCATGCCGCTCCTGCAACGCGCAGCGTGAAAAGCGCGAGCTCGGCCCCGTCGGGTAGATAGCCCGCCGCGCCGCCGGCGGAACCGGGTGCGCACAGTTTCTCGGCTGCGAGCGGAGGATAGTGCTCGCGCGCGGGATGAGGATGCGCGAGGTGTCCGCCGCGCGCCTGGTGGCGAGGGTCGAACGCGAGACTCACCGCTGCGATTTCCTTGCGCCCCGAAACGTCGATCGCGATATCGACGCGTTCGGCGGGGTAAACGAAGACTCGTTCCACCGCGGCCGGCGCAGCAAGCAGTCCGCCGTCGGTCCCGAGCAGGTGGAACGGGACATTCGCACCGTCGCGCTCATTTACTCGTCCAATTTCCCGAAATGCGAGCAGCAGCCCGCGCGCATTGCTTGCGTTGAGCAATTGCAGGCGTACCCAGCCGGGCGCGACCGGCATGCGGGCATCCAGCGCTCCATTGACCAGGGCGCGGTTACCGAACCAGCCGTGCAGGCAATCCGTTTCGGTTGGCGCATATGGGCGCAGGGTATCCCCGGCGACGCGGGCATCGGCCAATGCGAGCGCCAGCCGGTTACCGGGCGCCAGCGCCAAACTCGAATCGAGCGCCGCGTCTTCGGAGTCGGTGACCACGAGCAATCCCGCCAGGCCGGCGTGAACTTGCTCGGCCGTGAATCCGTGCGGATGGGGGTGAAACCAGTACAGTCCCGCCCGGTTCCTAACCTCGAAGCGAAACGCCTTGGATTCCCCGGGTGCAATTGGATCGAAGCCAGCCCCATCCTGCGCTTCCGCCAGCGTGAGTCCGTGAAAATGGACGGTCGTGGGCTGGGGCAGGCGGTTTTCGATGACGGCATCGAAGCGATCGCCGCGGCGGGCGACCAGCACCGGATTTGGAATCCTCCGCGCTCCGAGATCGGCGACGTAGCGGCAGCGGCCGAGCACCGGGTCCACGTGCTCGACGACCAGCCGCCGGACCGCGCCGAGCGGCACGGCAGCGCCTCCAGCCACAGCGGGAAGGGGCGTGTCGGCGAAGCCGATTTCATTGCGCCAGCCGGCTGCCGCGCCGATGGACGCCGCACCAACCGCAATAAATCGTCGCCGGTTCAAACGGGATAGGCCGATTAAGTAGAATACCGGTAACCAGTTGCGCGCCCAAGCAGGCCGCGACGCGCCGTCCGATCGCCCGCGCTGATTATAACGACAAGCAGGGAATGCCACGTGGCACAACCGACGCGAAGGCCGCACTGCGGGAATGCGCGCCACTTTGCGCTGGCGTTTGCGCTCGCCGTGGGTCCGGTCATGGCTCAGAACCCGGCGACGCAGAATCCCGCCGCGCAGCTGGAGTTGCCGGCGGTGGAAGTGATCGGTACCGTGCCGCTGCCGGGTATCGGTGTGCCGGTCAATCAAGTACCGGGCAACGTGCAGTCGGCAACCGGTGCGCAGATCGAGCGCCGGCAATCACTGGATTTGCCGGAATTCCTTGACCACGCTTTCGACGGCGTAAGCGTCAACGGTGCGCAGAGCAACCCGTTCCAACCCGATCTCAATTTTCGGGGCTTTACGGCGTCGCCCCTGCTCGGGACGCCGCAGGGGCTGTCGGTGTTCGTGGACGGCGTGCGCGTGAACGAGGCGTTCGGCGACGTCGTCAATTGGGATTTGATCCCGCGCGCGGCGATTTCGAGCGTCACCCTTATCCCGGGCTCCAATCCGGTGTTCGGGTTGAACACCCTGGGCGGGGCGCTATCCGTCCAGACCAAATCGGGCTTCCAATATCCCGGCTTCAGCACCCGCGCGACCGGCGGCGCCTTCGGGCGCCGTTCGCTGGAGGCCGAATACGGCGGCCACGGCGAGCGGGTGGATTACTTCGTCACCGCCAACCGCTTTTCCGAAACCGGCTGGCGCGAACATTCGCCGAGCGATGTCCGGCAACTATTCGCAAAAACCGGCTTCCAGGACGAGCGCACCGATATCGACGTCAGCCTGACCTTGGCCGGCAACGCGCTGAATGGCACCCAGGCGCTGCCGGTATCCATGCTCGCCAACCCGCGCCAAGCCTATACCTGGCCCGACCGCACGGAAAACGATTTGGCCTTCATCAACGCCAAGGCGAGCCGATTTCTCAACCGTGATGTCCTGATCGCGGGAAATGCGTACTACCGCAAATTGGATACGGAGGGGTTCTTCAGCAATATCAACGACCGCTTTGCCCCGGGGCTGCCGGCAGGTGCCGGCAACCGCCCCGCCTTCAATAATCTCAATTCCACCGATCAGCGCGGATACGGCGCGAGCGCGCAGCTCACGCTGCTCGGAGATATTCTGGGCCGCGGCAACCAGTTCAACCTGGGCTTCAGCACGGACATTGGCGAGACCTCGTTCACGAGCTTGCAGCAGGAAGCTTTTTTCACCGCCGATCGTGGAACCGCGGGCGCTGGGCCGTTCACTGCCGCCACCAGCGTGGATACGCAAAACCGCTACTATGGAATTTATGCCGCCGACGTGCTGTCGCTTAACGGGACGCTGCACCTTACGCTGTCGGGGCGCTACAACCGCGCCCGCATTTTCATCCAGGACCGGTCGGGCGCGACGCCCGCGCTGAACGGTAACCACGAGTTCAGTCGCTTCAATCCCGCCGTCGGGCTCACCTACAACCCCGGTTCCGCGCTCACGGCATATGCCGGGTACAACGAAGGCATGCGCGTGCCGACGCCAGCTGAGCTGACCTGCGCGGACGCGAGCGCACCATGCCAGCTGCCCAGCGTATTTCTGACCGATCCGCCGTTACGGCCAGTAATTGCCCGGACCTGGGAGGCGGGGTTGCGCGGCGCTGCCGGCGAACGGCTCAAGTGGCGTGCGGGCTTATTCCGCACCGATCTTCGCGACGACATTCAGTTCGCAAATACCGGGCAAGCGGTAAATTCGGGGTTTTTCACGAATATCGGCAGCACGCGCCGGCAAGGCGCCGAGCTCGGTGGTGAATACCGCGCGGGCGCACTGGCATTCCGCGCGAGCTATACCTACATAGCTGCGACCTACCGCACGCCCTTCACCATGGCCAGCGCAAACAACAACTCGGCGTTCGACGCCGATGGCGACGGCGTGCCTGACTCGATCCGGGTGAACGCGGGCAACCGAATTCCCGGCATTCCCAGGCAGATGCTCAAGCTTCGCCTCGAGTACGAAACATCGGACAAGCTGATGGCCGGGCTCACCCTGCTGTCTGCCACGGGGCAATTCGCCCGCGGCGACGAAAATAACCAGGATTCAGGCGGCGTGGTGCCCGGCTATGGGGTTTTGCATCTGGATGGGGGCTATCCGCTCGACAGGGGCTGGCGCCTGGTGGCGAAGGTGAACAATCTGCTCAACCGGCGCTACGAGACCTTCGGCGTGCTGGGGACGAATTTCTTCCGGGGCCCGGGCAACACATTCGATGCCACCAGCGCTACGGCCGAACAGTTCCGCTCGAGCGCCGCGCCGCGCGCGGCTTGGGTCGGCCTCGTCTACCAGCCGGATGCAAGGAAGTAACGCTGACGACTTCTTCGGCAGATAGAGGTCGGTGATCGAGTCTTCCGCAATCAACGAGCGGTATTAGAGTCGCCTGTTATTCCGCTTTCGCACCGGATTTCCTGACGAGCGCGCCCCACTTGGCGTGCTCGCGGTGCAAAAATGCCATGAAGGCCTCCGGTGAGGCGGAAGTCACGGACTCTATCGTCTGGGCGGCGAGCTTCTCGCGCACGTCGGGATGGGCGAGCGCCGCGGTGAAATCTTTGTGCAATCTGGTGATGATGGTCCTGGGCGTGCCCGCCGGCGCGAGCACCCCGTACCAGGCGGCCGCTTCGTAGCCCGGCAGGCCCGCCTCGGCCACCGTCGGCAGCTCGGGCAAAGCCGGGTTGCGTCGGGCGCTCGTTACCGCGAGCCCGACCAGGCGCCCGTCCCGAATGAAGTTCAGCGATGACGTGGCGGCGAACGCAATCTGGATGCGGCCTGAGATCAGGTCCAGGTTGGCGATGCTCGCGACTTTGTATGGCACGTGCACGATATTCACGCCGGCCATCTCACGGAACAGCTCCCCGGCGAGATGCTGCGAGGAGCCCGTGCCCGCTGAGCCGTAGCTCAGGCTGCCGGGCTTGGCCTTCGCCAGCGCGATCAGTTCTTTCATGGTGCGCGCCGGCACGCCGGGGTATATCGACAGGATATTGGGCACCTCCGCCGCTTGCGTCACCGGCGCGAAGTCCTTGAAGGGGTCGTAAGACACTTTTGCGTGCAGCGCCGGATTGATGACATGGCTGGGGCTCACCAGCATGATGGTGTAGCCGTCCGGCGTGGTCCTGGCGACGATCTCGGTGGCGAGCATCCCGCCGGCCCCGGGGCGCGGGTCGATGACGACCTGCACGCCCCACATTTCTGTGAGCCTGGCGCCGACGGCGCGCGCGATAGTGTCGGGAGAGCCGCCGGGCGCGCCAAAGGTCAGCACGAAGCGCACCGGACGTTTCGGAAAATCCTGCGCAAGACCATTACCGGCGCCGACGGCGAGCAGCAGGCCCGAGGCAAGCCCCAGAACGCAGCGCTCGATCGAAATCATGTCAAAACCCGTGCCGAATGATTTTCCGGATTGCTTCAACATCCCGGCCGGCGAGTCCCATGCGCTCGAGCGTGCGGGCCTCCGCGGCGAAATCCCGGCCCAGCAGGGTCTGCGCGATTCTCACCAGCGCATCGGTGGCCGGCGTCGGCACGCCCGCCGCAGTCCCCAGCGCGCTGATCGGCATCAGTCCGGTCGGGGTGTCTTCCGTGACGTACTTGTGATCCAGGGTGCCTGTGGCCTTGTTGTCGACGTAAGCGCCGTCGATGTTGTAGCTCAGCTTCTGTATGGTACCCACGAGGGTTGCCTCGCGCACGCCGTAGACGCGCTCGAACCAGTCCGGCAGGCTTGGCACATTGGCGCCCAATGCCCGCGCAACAGCAACGCGCTCGGAATCGATGGCCTCGTAGAGCCGGGCCACGGCAGGCGTACGCCCTCGCCGTAGAACGGGTAGCCGCCGCCGCGCTCGATGAGCGCGGCGTTGCTGGCGCAGTTGGCCACGTGCAGCATGGCGTTCATGTTGGTAAAGCTCGTGTGTAGCACGTCCGGCGCCGCGACGGCTTGCGGAAACAGCGGCTGCAGCCGGGCGTACACGGCAGGCGTCCGGGAAGCGGGAAACGCCGCAATTTGCAGCCAGCGTTTTTCCGTGGTCCGGCGAAAGCGGGAAGGGCCGGGCCGGCGCATCGCATAGGGATAGCAATCCATCTCTGCAAGGTCGATGGCGGCGCGGCAACCCGCCCGGTCCAGTTCCCGCCGCACGATCAGCGCGCCGCCGGTGTTGCCCTGGATCAACAGCACCAACTGTCCATCCCGCAGCAGCGGCGCCAGCGCGCGCGCGACGATCGGTTGCGTATTGCCGCCGGACACGACGATGAGAATCTCCGCGCCTTCCACGGCCGCATGCAGATCGGTCGTGGCGAGTTCGACACGCGCGAATCCCCACGGCGTGCCGTCCAGTTGTTCGACGTCGAGGCCGCCGCGCTCGCGCACCGCCGCGAGCGGCGCATCCTTGATGTCGTTCAGCCGTATCCGGTGGTTGCCAAGCCCGAGATGCGCCGCGAGGCGAAGTCCGCCGGGACCCGCGCCGATGATGCCTATTTCCACGATCAGCGCTTGGGCAAGTACAGGTCGGTGATCGACCCTTCGGCGATTTCCGCGGCGAAGAAGACGGTCTCTGAAAGCGTCGGATGCGGATGTATGGTGAGGCCGAGATCGGCGGCATCAGCCCCCATCTCGTAGGCGAGCACGGTTTCGGCGATGAGTTCGCCAGCGTTGACGCCGACCATCGCCGCGCCCAGTAACTTGCGGGTGGTCTTGTCGAAGAGCAGTTTGGTCATGCCCTCGTCACGGTCCATCGAGATTGCTCGGCCGCTCGCCGCCCACGGGAACGCCGCCTTCTCGTACGCCGCGCCGCGCGCCTGGAGCTGCGTTTCGGTCTCGCCCATCCACGCGACCTCGGGGTCGGTGTAAGCGACCGACGGGATGGTGCGCGCATCAAAGAATGCCTTGTGCCCGGCGATCACTTCGGCCGCGACCTTGCCTTCGTGGCTGGCCTTGTGCGCGAGCATCGGCTCGCCGCAGATGTCGCCGATGGCGTGTATGTGGGGCACGTTCGTGCGCAATTGCTTGTCCACTGGAATGTAGCCGCGGTCATTGACGTTTACGCCAGCGGCCTGCGCGTTGATCTCCTTCCCGTTTGGCCTGCGCCCGACCGCCATCAGGATGGAGTCGAACACTTCCGGCTTTGGCGCGCCGTCGCCCTCATAGGTGACCTTTAACCCGTCCTTTTGCGCCTCGATCTTCGCGACCTTGGTCTTCAGGAGAATCTTCTCGTAGCGCTTCTCTATGCGTTTCGCGAGCGGGCGCACGATGTCCTTGTCCGCGCCTGGAATCAGCGCTTCCATCAATTCGACGACGGTGATCTTCGCGCCCAGCGCGTCGAATACCGTCGCCATTTCCAGCCCGATGATGCCGCCGCCCACCACAAGCATGCGTTTCGGCACCTCAGGCACCTCGAGCGCGCCGGTGGAATCGATGATGCGCTTGTCGTCGTACGGAAAACCCGGGATGCGCGCGACGCTCGAGCCTGCGGCGATGATGCAGTGGTCGAAGGAAATCGTCTTGGCGCCATCCTTCGCGGCTACCTTCAGCATGTGTGAAGAGGTAAATTGTCCTTTTCCTTCAACTACTTGTACTTTTCTCTGCTTCGCAAGCGCGGTCAATCCCTTGGTGAGCTTGCCGACGACTCCCGATTTCCAGGCGCGGAGCTTGGCGATGTCGATCTTGGGTTTCCCGAATTCGATGCCGGCGCGCGCGACTTCTTCGGCTTCGGTCAGCACTTTCGCGACGTGCAGCAACGCTTTCGACGGAATGCAGCCGACGTTGAGGCACACGCCGCCCAGCGTCGGGTAGCGCTCGACCAGCACCACTTTCTTGCCGAGGTCGGCTGCGCGAAACGCCGCGGTATAGCCCCCGGGCCCGGCGCCCAGCACCAGCACTTCGGCATGAATGTCGCCCTTGGGACCGGCATACGGCGTGACGGGAGCCGAGGCGGGCGGCGAGGAGGGCGCAGAAGCGGCCGGTTTCGACTCGGTCAGCGCCTTTGCAGCTGGCGCGGCGGCCGCCGGCGCTTTGGCTGCAGGCGCAGCGGCAACACCTTCGCCTGCCTCGAGTATGAGAATCAGCGAGCCCTGAGAGACCTTGTCGCCTGACTTGATCCGGATTTCCTTCACCACGCCGGCCTGCGGCGCGGGCACGTCGAAAGTCGCTTTATCCGATTCGAGCGTGACCAGTGCGTCTTCCTTTTTCACACTGTCGCCCGGCTTCACCAACACCTCGATTACCGGGACGTCCTTGAAGCCTCCGATGTCGGGAATCTTGACTTCAATTATGCTCATGCGTGTCTCTGCGCCGCTACTTTCGGACCTGCCCGTTGCCCACGACCACCCACTTGAGCGAGGTAAGGCCTTCGAGGCCCACTGGGCCACGCGCGTGCAGCTTGTCGGTGGAGATGCCGACTTCCGCGCCCAGGCCGAACTCGTAGCCGTCGGCGAAGCGGGTGGAGGCGTTTACCATGACCGAGCTCGAGTCCACCTCGCGCAGGAAACGCGCGGCGCGCTTCTTGTCCTCGGTGACGATGGCGTCGGTGTGCTGCGATCCGTACGTCGCGATATGGTCCATGGCCTCGTCCAGGCCTTTCACCACGCGCACCGAGAGGATGGCGTCGAGGTACTCGGTGTACCAGTCTTCCTCGGTCGCGGGCTTCATGGCGGGGACAAGCTTCCGCGCTTCATCGTCGCCGCGCAGTTCGATGCCTTTCTCTAGGTAAATCTTGCCCAGCGGCGGCAGGGCTTTCGGCGCGATGGCGCGCGCCACCAGCAGCGTCTCCATCGTGTTGCAGGTGCCCAGCCGCTGCGTCTTCGCGTTATCGGCAATGCGTATCGCCTTCTTGAGGTCCGCCTTGTCGTCGATATAGGTGTGACAGACGCCGTGCAGGTGCTTGATCATCGGTATGCGTGATTCGCGCATCAACCGCTCGATCAGGCTCTTGCCTCCGCGCGGCACCACCACGTCCACGCAGTCCTGCATCGTGATCAACTCACCCACAGCGGCGCGGTCGATGGTTTCGATCACCTGTACCGCGTTCTCGGGCAGGCCCGCGGCCCGGAGGCCGGCGTGCACGCAGGCGGCGATTGCCTGGTTGGAATGAATCGCTTCCGAGCCGCCGCGCAGGATCGCCGCATTGCCGGACTTGATGCAGAGCCCCGCGGCGTCGGCGGTAACGTTGGGCCGGGATTCGTAGATGATGGCGACGACACCGATCGGCACGCGCATCTTGCCGACCTTTATGCCGGAAGGGCGCTTCTTCAAGCGCGTGATTTTCCCGATAGGATCGGGCAGCGCCACGATTTGCCGCAGGCCGTCCGCCATCGCCGCAATTCCCCTGGACGTCAGCGTCAGGCGATCGATCATCGCCGCATCGAGGCCCTGCTTCCTGGCGTCGGCGACGTCGCGCGCGTTGGCTTCGAGCAGGCGCTTCTGCTCGCGCCCGATCGCCGCGGCCATCTCTTTCAGCGCGCGGTTCTTGGTTGTGGTATCGGCGATGGCGATGGCGCGCGCGGCTGCGCGCGCCTGGCGGCCGACGTTATGAATGTAGGTTCCGACGTCCATGGGAAATCCTGCCGTTGGCGGCAGGGAAGCCGGATTAGAACAGCCCCTGCTGATTCCGTTCCGCTGCGCGCGCGGCAGCCGGCATTCTAACCTGTTTCGCCAGGGGCCTGGCCGGAGCGCTGCGCGCGAAACGCAGGCCGAGTTGCAGCAATTCGTCCCATACATCGCCGCGAATCAGGCCCTTCACCATGCGGTCCACCTTGGCGGCGTGCGCGATCCCGGCCTCGACCTGGTCCTTGGTGTAGCGCCGGTGATTCTGCTGCATCAGGTTCTGGTGCGGGATGCCCCACACCTTGGCGTCGCGCCACAGTTGCGGCGGCGTCTTGCCGGCGGCGGCGCAATCGAGCACGCGTCCGATTGCGCGGATTTCCTCGGCGATCGCCCACAGCACGAGCGGCGGCGCGACGCCTTCGCCTCTCAATCCGTCCAGCATGCGCGCGAGATGCAGCACGTCGCCTTCGAGCAGCGCCTCGCCCAGGTTGAAGACGTCGTAACGCGCGACGTCGAGCACCGCCTCCCGTACTTGCTCGAAGGCGACCGGGCCTGCGGGGAACAGCAGGGCGAGCTTCTGCACCTCCTGGTGCGCGGCGAGGAGGTTGCCCTCGACGCGGTCGGCGATGAAATCCAGGGTTTCCTTGCCGGCTTCCTGCTTCTGGTCGCGCAACCGCCCGGCAATCCATTCGGGCAGCGCCTTGCGCGCGACCGGCTTGGCTTCGACCATGACCCCGGCGCGTTCGAGCGCCTCGAACCAGCCCGCCTTCTGCGCCCGCCAGTCGATTCCCGGAAGGACGACCAGAGTAATGGTGTCCGGCGGCGGTCCTTCGCAGTAGGCCTGCAGCGCCTCTGACCCCTCGGTCCCGGGCTTTCCGGTGGGCACGCGCAGCTCGAGCACGCGGCGCGTGGCGAACAACGACCGGGAGTTGCCGGCGAAGGCGAGCTCGCTCCACTTGAAGCCGGAGTCCACGGTAAGGACATCGCGCTCGGTGTAGCCCTCGGTGCGGGCCTTGGCGCGAATGCGATCGGAAGCTTCGAGACCGAGCAGCGTCTCGTCGCCGTATACGGTGTAGAGCGGTTTGAGCTCCCTGGAGAGGTGCTGCTGCAACTGCTCGGTGGAAATCCGCACGGTACTAGTTTAAGGCACCGGACGCGGAAAGTTAAGGCACCGGACGCGGAAAAGTCGAGCTTTATCCGATTCCCGGTCAGGACTGGAGCTTGGCCGCCTGCAGGCGCCGCACCATCTGCTGCACGGCGTCGTTGCGCATGTCCCGGTACAGCAGTGCCTCTTCGGTTTCCTTGGACAGCGCCTGCTGATCGGTGAAGGAGAAATCGCGCTTCAACAGGATCTCGCTCGCCGGGATATGCTCGCGGTTCTTGCTGTCGGTGAGGCGGTAAGAAATTCGGTAGCGCAGCTGGTATTCGCTGACGCGCCCGCCGCCGCCAAGGGTAAGTATCTGCTTCTCCTGCAGCTCGTTCATGATCTGCAGGACCACCTCGGCTTCGCCCGGCTGGTCGGTAATCCTGGTGCCGGCGCTGCCGGCGCGAACGGCGCGCTTGAACAGGGTCGCAAACTGCGAGGCCGGTGCGGCTTGCA
>Ga0134121_10003904_pt1 | contig 12262 bp, 7 predicted proteins | sample KB301_FD_96463 | JGI IMG/M metagenome (GOLD analysis project Ga0134121, IMG submission 96463) | Terrestrial soil microbial communities without Nitrogen fertilizer from Kellogg Biological Station, Michigan, USA - KB3-0-1 | ecosystem: Environmental > Terrestrial > Soil > Unclassified ...
ACCGCCACCACCCCACCCACCGTCCCAACCGGATGATCCGCCGCTCCGCCGGCTGTTCGACATCGCATTGAGGACGATCCACGGGAGGACGGAGCCGAGTCCTCCACCGCTGCGCGGCCCTCCGCGCCCGCCGCGCCCGCCGCGCCGTGCCGCGCGTACCAACAACACGAGCATGAATACTGCGAAGATGATAAACGGCAGCGCGCTCCCGTCCGAGGAAGAGCCACCGTCCGGCTGCGGCACCGCGCGGGGCGCGAATGCGGCGATCGAATCCATCGAGAATCCGAACTCCTGCGCGTACCGCGCTGCCACGCGGTACGTGATGTGCTCGAGCGCCGCGCCGTAGTCCGCCGCGCGCAGTTCCGGGATCGAGGCGCGCCAGATATCGCCGGCCACCGCATCGGGAATGAATCCTTCGGCGCCCTGCCCGGTCTCCACGCTCACCTGACCGCGGTGATCGCTCGCGGTCTCCTTCGGCACGAGGAGAATCACCACACCGGCGTTTCGCTTCCGGTCGCCGACATCGGCCTTCGCGCCGACGCCCCACGCGCGGCCGATCCTGAGCGCGACGTCGTTCACCTCGCGCCCCCCGATGTCCTTCATCGTGACGACCGCGATCTCGCCGCCGGATCGCGCGCGCACGTACGCGGCGATGCGTTCGATGTTGGCCGCACGCTCGGCGTTGACGACGCCGGCGAAGTCGTTCAGGAGTCCGCGCGGAGGCGGAATGTCGGGGCCCTGGCTTGCAAGAAGCGAGAGCGCCAACAGCAGTGCGTTCACGTTCTGAACCTACGCGCGTTCTGGCCGAAAGGTGTCAGCAAGCTGCACCGACAATCGCTGGCAGACTGGGGACACAATCGGTAGAATCGTCGCTCGTGCATCCGCTCCTCGAGTTTTCGTATGGAATGCTGGCGCGCGCCGCGGAGGCCGCCGCCGCGCGCGTGCCCGCCGACGCAGCCGCCGCAAAGTGGCGCCGTGCGCTCGCCGCGCGGCGCGGGCTCGCCGAACGTGTGCAGGCGTTCGCACCGCACCGCGATCGCTCACGCCCGCTCGGGTGGTTCCACGCGCCGTCCGTCGGCGAAACGTTGATGGCCCTGCCCGTGCTGCGTGACCTGCGCGCGTCGCAGCACCCGCCGCAGCTCGCCATAACGTGGTACTCACCAAGCGCGGAATCGTTTGCCCGGCGCATCGACGCCGACTTTCACGATTATCTGGCGTTCGACACGCGCGAGGCCGCGGTGCGCGCGCTCGGGGCCCTCGCACCTACCGCGCTCGTCTACGCGAAGCTCGACGTATGGCCCGTGCTTACCGAAGAGGCGGCGCGCAAAGGCGTAAAACTCGGGCTTATTGCCGCCTCGCTGTCTTCGCGTTCGAGCCGTCTCGGGCGAACGGCGCGCGCCCTCCTGACCGATGCGTACGCGGCCCTCGATGCGGTTGGCGCCGTTGGTCCGGAGGACGCCGAGCGACTCGTTCGCCTCGGGGTCAGGCACTCGGCCATCACGGTCACCGGAGACACCCGATACGACCAGGTCTGGGACCGGGTCCAGGGAATCGACCGAACCGCGGAGCCGTTACGGAAGCTCCTCTCCGACCGGCCTACCGTCGTCGCGGGATCGACGTGGCCCTCCGACGAGCATCCACTGCTGCGGGCGTGGGAGCGGGTCAGGGTGCGGGTGCCGGGGGCGCGCCTGATCATCGCCCCGCACGAACCCACGTCCGCGCACGTGGGCACGATACGGGCCTGGGGCCAAGGCATTGGAGCGCGGACCGCGACGCTGGGCCAGGAGGCCGCGGCGTCGGCAGAGGTCGTCATTGTCGACCGCGTAGGCGTTCTGGCCGAGCTCTACGCGGTCGGAACCGCGGCGTTTGTGGGCGGTGGCTTCCACCGGGCCGGCCTCCATTCCGTCCTCGAGCCGGCGGCCCTCTCCCTGCCCGTGGCGTTCGGACCAAACTGGCGGTCCAGCCGGGACGCCGCCGGGCTGGTTGCGATTGGCGCAGGAGCCTCGAAGCACGGGCCGGAGCCCCTGGCGCGCGTGTTCGAATCGTGGTTGACGGATCGCGTGGGAAGTGCCGAAATTGGCAAGCGTGGTTCGGCGTTTGTTCGTGGCGGATTAGGGGCCGCAAAACGTACCTTGCAAGTCGTTGAGCACCTGCTCTCGTGAGGATGAATCCACCCTCCGTGCCCGGGGTAGAGTGATGCAATCTGCGCGCGCGGAAATGGAGAGGAATTCCATGCACGACACGCTCGTTCGCACGTTCTTCGCAAGCGCGTTCGCCGTCGCGCTTGCCGCGCCGGCGGTAGCGCAAAACACCGCGCGTGAAAAATCCCAGGCACTCCTCACCGCGGCGCATGCGAGCCTCAAAGCTGGCGACACCGCGCAGGCGGTCAAGCAGCTGGAGCAGGCCCGCAAAACCGATCCCAAATTCTTCACGCCGCACCTCGAATACGGCCAGCTGATTTCGGCCACGTCGAACATGGGCGTCAAGGATCTGCTCAAGCGGAAGAGCGCGGCTGACGCGCTCAAGGACGCGAGTGATCTCGAGCCCGACAATCCGTGGCCATATCTCGAGCTCGGACGCCTGCGCCTCAAGATGCCGCTCATGCGCATCGCCGCGGAAAATCTCTTCAAGGACGCGCTCGACGCCGCGGTGAAGAAAGGCGTCCCCGACGCCGTCGCGGACATCACCTACGAAATCGGACAGATTTACGACCGCCGGTATCGCACCGATGCGCACCGGCACATGATCGTCGGCAACACGAACATTCTCGATCCGATCGCTGCGCAGTATGAACCGGACTACATCGACTGGTTCATGAAGAACAGCACGATCAACCTGGACGGTTCGGGAGAGCTGAACCAATCGCGCGCGGAAGGCTGGTATCGTCAGGGGCTCGCCGCGCAGCCGGGACACGAGCTCACGGCCATTGCGTTCGCGGCGCTGCTCTATGAAGGCGGACGCTACAGCGAAATGGTCACCGTGGCGCACAATGCGCGCGTCCTGAACCCCGCGAGTGCGAGACTCCATCTCGCCGAAGGCCTCGCGCTGCTCAGGCTCAAGAAGGTTCCGCAGGCGAGCGACGTGCTCGAAGCGGGCGTCAAGCTCATGACCGACCGCGAGCGCAACATGGTTGCGGCGCTCGGCCCGATTGTGCGGCCTCCCGACGCGCGGGCGTACGAAACGCTCGACGCCGCCACACGCGCCGCATACGACAAGGCGTACTGGGAGCTCGCCGATCCTCTCTACCTGACTTCGGTGAACGAGCAGCGGCTCGCATTCCTCGGGCGCGTCGCGTACTCGGATCTCATGTTCTCGACCGAAGATCTCAAGGTGCGCGGCGCACTCACCGACCGCGGCCAGATCGTGCTTCGCTACGGCGAACCTCCCGTCATCGCCACGTTCCAGCCCGATGTGCAGAACAAGAACGAAGGCGAGACGATGGGACGCATCACGACGCTCTGGTACTATCCCGAGCCGAAACTGAAATTCGTTTTCGTCGGGCCGCCGGGCATGACGAACGCGACCTTCGCGGGCGAGTTCTATGGCTACGCGGACGAGCTTCGGTACACGATGCCGGTCCGGTATGACTCACTGCCGAACGGGCTCCGCAAGCCGGACACCATTCCCGTGCAGGTCGCGCGATTCCGCGGTACGCAGCCGCTGGCAACGCGCGTCGAGCTCCATGCCGACGTGCCGACGAACAAGCTGGCCGCCGCGGCCGGCGCAGGCACCGTGCCCGTGGAAACGGCCTTCATGCTGTTCAATGCCGCGCGTGCGCGCGTCGTGGATTCGCGTGACACGCTCAAGGTCGCGCCCGATGAGAAGGACGGACGCGTGCGCTCGTTCAACCGGCAGTTCATGCCCGGGGAGTACATGTATCGCGTCGAGGCGCTGCAGGAAGCGAGCATGGCGAACGCGCGGGCGGCGGCCGGACTCTCGATCGTCAACTTCCCGACGGACCGGTTTGCGGTTTCCGATCTGCTCGTCGGAACGGATCTCAAGACGCCCGTCGTGAATCGTCGCGACGACCTCGACATGAAAGTGCTCCCCACGAGCACGCTCGACCCGAACCAGCCCCTCGCGTTGTACTGGGAGAGCTACGGTGCGAAGCCGACCGCCGACGGATCGGTGAAGCTGCGCGTGGAGCTCAGCCTGACGCTCATCGATATCGATCGGCCGCCCGCGATGCATATCCGCGTGCTCGGCGCGATCTCCGACGCGCTTGGCACGAGTGGAGAAGGCGAGAAGAAGGTGAGCACGTCGTTCGACCGGATCGTCGCGGCACCGCCTGTGTCCGACGACCGCGTGCTGCATGCGGTGACGCTCAAGATGGAGAGCGCGCCGCCGGGACAGTACCTGCTGGAAGTGAAGATGACGGACCTGGAAAGCGGACAGTCGGCAACGAGCACCCACGGCGTACGTATCCGGAGACCTGAGAAATGAGCGCACGTATCACTGGAATTGGACGGCGGGTCGTCGTTGCAACGTCGTTCGCCGCAGTGGCGTTCACGTCGCAGGCGGTCGCACAGTCTGGGCAGACCGTCATGGAAGGCCACCGGACGCCGCGAAAGGTGTTGTATCCGATCATCGGCGCGGCGATCGGCGGCGCGGCGAGTCTCGTGTATTTCTGGAGCGGACCGCGGACACTGCCCGGCACGTGCGCAGGTACCGTGTGTCCCGCCATCGCGTCGCTCGGCGGCGGCGCGTTCATTGGATGGCTCGTCGGCAAGGAAAAGGACGAGCTGCACGCGCTGCGGTACAAGGGCGGCATGCCGCTCAAGCCGCAGGCCACCGAGGTCGATCTCGCCGGTGAGCCGATGATGCTCGTCGTCGCTGATTCGTTCGTCGCTGCCGTCGGCGGCGGCGGGGCCCAGGTTGTCGCGAACGGAGTCAAGCCACACGTGCTCGCGACACGAGCGGCGGGTCTCCGGCAGTTGAGCGATGCGGCCATGGTGCCGTCCACCGGCGAAATGGCCATCACCGCAAGCGGCGGGCTGTACAAGTTCCCGCTCATGACCGGACAAGGCGTAACGCTCCGCACGCCGCCGACATCGGCCGTCGTGGCGTTCGGCAACGATTATGTCGTCGGCGCGGGCATGCGCGTCGAGAGAGTCCCGCGCACGGCGAGCGAGCCAACGAAGTGGGCTGGGATCACGCTCTCGGACAGCGTGCGTGCGCTCGAAACGGACCCGCGCGGATTCGTATGGGCCATTACCGAAACCGAGCTGGTCTCACTCAAACCGGCGCTCGATTCGTTCGAGGTCGTCGGCAGGACGCCGCTGCCCAAAGGCACGCCGCAGCGACTCGATCTTGATGGACAGCTGATCGCCGTCGCGCTCGGCGACTCGGGTGTGCGGTTCGTGAACGTCGCGGACGCCACGCAGCCCAAGCCGATCGTGGATTTCAAGGACGTCCGCTTTGCGCACGACGTCGCGCTCAAAGGCACGACGGCGTTCATCGCGGCCGGCATCGACGGCCTGGTGAAAGTTTCGCTGCGGAACGGCAACCAGACGCTCAAGGAAGGCATCGCCCGCGAGCTCGGGTTCATTGTTGCCGTCGAGGCGGCTGACCCCGTGCTCTGGGTCCTCGATCGCAGCGGCAGCGCCACGCTCAAGCGCATTCCGATCGACTTCAAGTGACGTAACCGCACGGTATCGCAGCGCCCGGCTCGCTGCGACGGCGCGCTCCAACACGGGGCGCGCCTTTTTTTGCTCGCGGATCAGCGGCCGCGTACCTGCGCCTGAATCGCAGGATCGAGCTGGGCGAAGTTGAGTGCGGCGATGTCAGGCCTCAGGGAATCGAGGCCGAATCGCCGGATGAGCAGCGCGAAGTTCGCCGGTATGGTGCCCCATGGCAGCGCACGCACGGCAGCGGGTGTCGCGCGCGCAATCGCGTTCCGGGTCGCATTGCGAGCGCGCAGCGTGTCGCCGGCCTGCATCTCGACGATGGCGACGCCAACCAGTTCCTTGAACGTGACGACGGAATCCGGCCGGGGAGCACGGATCGCTCGCACCAGCGAATCCGCCGCGTGTTGGTCCGAGCGCTGGTTGGTCCCCGCGAGCGCCATTCTTGCCTTCAGCAGAAGGGCCGGAAGGTATCCGGGATGGCGTGCGAGCACGGCATCCACGCGTTGTTCGGCCGAGTCGCGTTGCTGCAGCGAGTAGTAGTACTGCGCCGTCCACGTTGACGCTTCGTCGGCGCTCTGGTCTGGCGCGACCTCGAGCACACGCACGCTGTGCGCGCCATACCCGTCCGGTACGTGATACGACAGCGGCCGGAGCCAAGCCGGGTATTCGCCGCGCAAGAGGTGCACGCCGAACGAACGGCGGAGGGCGGACAGCTGGCTGTCTGCCGGAACGGATCGGACGCGAATGCCGAGCCCGAGCCGGGCATATTCTTCCGCGAACGGGCTCCACGAGTACAGCACGATGTGCGTGATGCCGTACCGCCGAACGAGCGCGCGTGCGCTGTCCGCCGCCGGCGTATCGGAGGGTGCGGCGAATACGCGTGCGGCCTCAGCGAGCCCATGTGTGTTTTCCCAATACAGCGTTCCGATGCCACGAACACCGCCGAAGTACTCCATCCACGTCGTGGTGGTCGGCTCGGTGAGCACCACACCGCGCTCGTCACCGAGCCGCAGCCGCAGTTTCTGCGACACATCACGCGTGATGATCTCGGCAAAGTTTGCGGGCGCGATCGGATCCGCCAACCCGTGCGCAATCCAGCCTCGAGCGCGGTTCAGCGGAAGAACGCCAAGCGCGATCGCACCCACGGCAGTGACGATTGCACGCCCCGGACGCGATCCACCGGCACGCTGGGGGATCGCGGCGACGGTCGCGACGACCCACAGAGCACACGCAACCCCAAACCACCGGTATTGCATGATTGCGAGCACGGTGAAGACGGCGGCCGGCGCCGCGCACACGACAACCGCATCTCGCCCATCTCGCGAGAGGCCGCGCAACATGGCGAATGCGGCGACTGTTGCGGCGAGTGCAACGAACACCAAGGCTGCTTTTTCGTCGATGTGCGAAGACAAGTCGCGCAGCAGAAACATGCGAAGCGGCTGGATTTCGCTGATGTAATCCGCGCTGAGCGCGGTGAGGAGTGAGCCAGGCCGCAGCACGAACGATCGCGGGACGGCGATGATGACCGTCGGCAGGACGGCCAGTCCGGCGGCGCCGGCGAGAACGCGGGGCAACGCGCGCCGCGATCCAACGCTCGCGATCAAATCCGCGCCGGCGAACCAGGCGAGCGCGTAGAGCGGATTGTTGACTTCGAGTCTCAGGCCGGCGTGGGCCGGCAGATACTCGATTGCGTAGAACACGAGGCTCGTGATCGCCCCCGCGAGGCCCCACGACCGCCACAGCGCGGGAGCGAGGGGAGAGTCCTCTGATGCCGACCGACGGGCGGTGACTGTCGTGACGAGTGCGCCAATTCCGACTCCGAGCAGCACCGGCACCTGCGTCGCGGCACTGATCCAGAGGCCCACACCACCGGCGACCCCGGCGGCGGCCATCCATCGTCTACGGTCGTTCTCGTTCTTCCGAAGCGCCGTTGCGACGAACAGTACGGAGAGGACGGCAGCGAGCTCGGCCATTCCGTGGTGATCGAAATTCCCGGCCTGGAACGGCTCGTACACGGGAGCGAGAAACACAAACCCGAGCGCGACCAAGGCTCCAGCCTTCGTGCCGAAGCGGGTGCGCACGAACCGGGCGACCAGAACGAGGAACAGCACGAGCAACGCGGCGTCGGCCCAGCGCGCAACCCGTTCACTTCCGCGAACTATGCCATCATGCGTGAACGGTGTGGCGAGGAACGCCAATCCGGCGGTCCACCACCGAAGAGCCGAGCTCCAGTGCACATCGCGCCCTTCGGCGGCCTCGTTGTCGACGTGGCGGACTCGCACCGCGCGCCGGGCGAGCATGTCCTCCGTCTGCATGAGCCATTCGTAGCCGTCGGCCTCGTTGTTGCCGAGAATCACCCGGTGCTGATTTGCGGCGAGCCCTGTCGGCGTGCGGGCGTCGGTCGCGAGCGTGCGCGGTGCGCCAAGGCTGGCATTCGTGAGCGCGTCGATCCGGCGGAGCCGCGCGATGCCGTCGGCCACCGCAAAGGCGAGGGCCGCGAAGAGCGCGACCCTCCACCACCACCGTGCGCGCGCGACAGAATCGGTCATGGGCAAAAAAAGGGCGGTCCGTGATGGACCGCCCTCTTCCTGGTGCGGGGTTCTGTTACCGCTGGCCCGCCGTGACCACGAACGGGATCGCGGCGCCAAGAATACGTGCCGGGCCCATGCGGCCACGGATCGCATTCTTCGACTCGAGCGTCAAGCGAACGTTGCTGTAGCCCTTGTAGGGGCAGGAAACGACCTTGTCGCCATAGTCCGTGCAGACCACGTCCTTCGGCAGCTTCGAAACCGTGTCAGCGCTGATGCGCGCCGCACCGACCGAGATTGACGGAGGAATGTCGAGGACCACGAGCGGATCCGTGCGAATGCTGTCGGCGTTGTAGAGCGACAGGTTACGCCGCGGATACGGCGACGTGAGGTCACCAACGAACAGCGTGTCGCCGTTTGTCTGGCCGGGCGGCACTTCCTTCACCGCGTACACCGCGTAGTAGTAGCCGAGCGGCGGACGCGACAGCGTGGAATCCGTGACTTCGAGGATGCTGCCCCAAATCACGCCGCGGCCACGAGCCGGCGTCGGGACGAACAGATACTGACTGAGCGGGTTGCCCGCGTAGTTGCCGAAGCGGAGCGTGCTCGTGGCCAGACCCCCGGCCGGGCCACCTTCGCTACGACGCGCCCAGAGCGGGCGGCGCGTTGCATTCGGCGTCGTCGCGGCATTGTTGTCCTCGACCGTGATCAGGAAGACCACCATCGAGTCCGTCGCGGCGAGGCCGGCGTTGGTGCGTTCAAAGCGCCACGTGTAGGTGGTGCGGGCGCTGCCGTTCTGAATGGCCGAGAACGTTCCGACGGTCACCTTGGGCTGCGGCTGCGAGAGGACGTTGCCGAGCGCGTCGAGCGCCGTGTCCGTCCGCTGCGCTTCCAGCACGCCGGTGATGCGCTTGAACGTCGTGCCGAGCGAGTCGCCGGCCCACGCCGTGTAGAAGCCGTTCGGGCCAAGCGAGTCGATGCCTTGCAGCGTGACCACGAACGAGTCAGGGGTCACTGCCGCCGGCGTCGCGTGGAACTTGAAGCGAACGCTGCCGCGCGGGATGTTCGTCGCCTGCTGCTGCATCTGATAGCCGTAGGCAGAGGCGCCGATGGGATCAGAGAGAAGCGCGCGCTTTTCGTTGCACGCTGCGGCCGTGAGAATGGCGAAGCCGCCGAGAACAAGGATACGGCGGTTCATTGGCCACCTCCGCCACCACCGAAGAAGGACGGGACGTACGAGAATCCGACGCTGAACAGGAAATTCATGACCGTCTTCTTGGCTTTGGGTGCCGGCTTGAAGTCTTCGCGGAAGAGCGAGTTTTCGACGCGCGGGCACTGCGTGAACGTCGGGACGGCGACGTCGCACGTGATGCGCGGGTCGAGGATGTTGCGGTCGTAATCAGTGAAGGTGGAGCTTCGAACGTCGAACGTGACGCCAGCGCGGTCACTGAACGCGTACAGAAGACCTGCACCCGCGTTCACCGCCACGCCGACCTTGTGCCGCTCACCGCGGTTGGACTGCACGTCGAGGAACAACGTGTAGCCGCCGACGCCGAGGGTCGCGTAGGGACTCAGTTTCTTGCCCGGCAGCTGGACTCTCGCATTGAGGGCACCATCGAGCACGCTGATCGGCTGTGCCGCTGCGTAAAAGTTCGTGGTGTCGCCAAGGTTCAACACGCCGTACGTGAGTACGGTCATGAAGTGCGATCCCGTCGTGTTGGGGCGGCCCAGAGAGAACACGGGCCCGACCGAAAGCCAGTTGTTGATGCCGTACATCGCGTCCAGTCCGATCACCCAGGACTTGTCGAGTGACGCGGCCTTGTCAAAACTCTCAAGGCCGCCGCGGACAGCGACGGTGACTTGCGACGCGTTTTGCGCGCGGGCGCCCCCCGCCGCCACGGCCAGAAACCCGGCCGTGACGGCGAAGTGCCGAAGGGAAGTCCAGCAATGTGCTTTGTTCATCGTCCGCCGAATTCGAGAGAGAAGACCTGGATGTCGCGAAGGTCGCCCTGCGCGACGTAGGAGTAGTCAAACCGGAACGGATGGCCGTTGAGTGGAATCCGCAGGCCGAACCCGCCGGACAACCCGAACTTCAGTGAGCTCTCACCCGGCGCACGACGGTCGTCGTTGTAGAACCGCTTGCCGACGCGGCCGAAGATCATGTTCTTGAATCCGTACTCGAACCCGACGCCAAGCTGCGAGGCGGCGTCAACGGCATCGTTGACGTCCACTTCGCCGAACAGCGTGTGCTTGCCGCTGCCACGGCCCAGCAGGGACTCAGCGGAGCCCAGCAGGTCGTCGCCGGCGGAGAAGCGGAACGTGGTCGGAAGATCCACCGGCCGCGTGTAGAGCTTGAACCGCGACTGCTCGCGCGACACGGAGTTGTCGTTCACGTTGCGCTCGAGCCCGGGGCCGTCCATGTGTGCCGCGTTGCCGACCGTCAGCAGGGAGCCGCCCAGCACGAGCCCGAAGAGGCCGGTGCGGAACTGCGTGCCGACGTCACCCGAAATGAAGCGGTTCTTGATCTGGGCGATGCCTTCCGACACCACCTTGAGTGAACCACCCACGTCGAGGCGGTCCGTGAGGCGCCGCGCATAACCGACCGACGCCGCCACGGAATTCCACGTGAAGAACTGGCCGTCCGAGGCGCTGCCATACGGCGTCGCCTCGAACGTCAGCGGGATGTCTTCGACATTGAGCGAGTTGACCGCGACACCGATCGCGCCACCCAGCATCGGGAAGGACACGGCCATGTAGGTCTGCTTCACGCCCAGGTCGCCATAGAGATTCTGGCGACCCACGGCGAGGTCGAATGATTCGATCGTCGAGGCGCCCGCGGGATTCCAGAACCACGCGGTCGAACCCACGACGCTCGACCCGACGGCCGTGCCCATTGCCTGGGCACGGGCACCGATCGGGATATGCAGCCAGTTTGCGCCGCGTGTACCCGCACGCGTCGGCGGGGGCCCGTCGGCGGTGGGCAGGATACCGCCAATTCCCTGCCCGGCCGCCGTTGCGGTCACCAGCGCGCTCAGTGCGGCAACGCGCGCAAGATTTCGGAATGAAGTCATCGATTTCACCTCAGCGAATGACGACGAACTTGCCGCGTGCCACCTTGCCGTTGGCATGTTCGCCACGGGCGGTGAGCACGTAGAGATAGACGCCGGAACTCAGGTCCAGACCCTCACGTGTGCGCAGGTTGTACGGCAAGTCACCGTGCGGGGACCCGTTACCGCTCGCCACCAGATCCGACGCAGTCCATGTGAGCTGCTGCATGAGCTGGCCGGAAATCGTGTAGATGCGGATCATGCCTTCGCTCGGAACGTTGACGAACTTGATGATGTTCGCGTCGACAACGCGGCCCGAGGTCAACCGATCGTACGCCGACGAGACGACGAACGGGTTCGGCACGACGTGGATCTGATCCATATCGCGATCCTGCAGCGGCAGCGCGCTTGCGCGCGTCGGCGACGCCGAGAGATCGACTTCACTGTTCTGATCGAAGTTGCGGTTCAGGTGCAGACGCAGGGCCCAGCCCTTCTGCATCGGCAGGTAACCGGTCCAGCCCTTGGTTCCGATGCGGATCGGGTTGCACGTGATGCGGGTCGGGTTGGTGTTGGACGTGCACCCGAAGGTGAACATCGCACCATACTGCCACCGCGTGACCTGGATGGGCAGTGACTGCGTGACACCGTTGACCGTGGTGTCGTGCATGATCACGGTCTGCGTGCCGCCGACTGCCGCCGTCGAGTCGACGAGCAGCTGCTCGACGACGTAGACGGTGTCACCCGGCATCCACACATCCGGCGGAACCGCGAGACGCACGGTATCGCCGTTGGTGCCGAAGAGACGGGAGTTACGTACGGCGGAGTCTGCCGCGCCCGTCACGTGCCGCTGGACGAAGGCGAGCTTCGCCACCGCGCCGGTCGAACCAATGAGCCGGAACGGAATCTTCGCGGCGAGGAGCGGACGGCCCGCGAGGTTGTTCGTACCCGCGGCGATCAGCGTGCGGGTGTCGTACGGCTTGGTCGGATCGGACGTGGTGTCCGCGACCGTGCCGACCTCGCGGCCTGCCAGCGACGTGTTGAGCGTCGGCTGCAGGACCTC
>Ga0134121_10003905_pt1 | contig 12261 bp, 9 predicted proteins | sample KB301_FD_96463 | JGI IMG/M metagenome (GOLD analysis project Ga0134121, IMG submission 96463) | Terrestrial soil microbial communities without Nitrogen fertilizer from Kellogg Biological Station, Michigan, USA - KB3-0-1 | ecosystem: Environmental > Terrestrial > Soil > Unclassified ...
ACCGTAGTAATTGGTGAATCCCTCGGCAAACCACAGCTCGCCCGACATGTTGACCCGCTCGTAATCAAACGGCTCGAGCGACCGCGGCCGGATTCGCTTGACGTTCCAGGAATGAAAAAACTCGTGCGCGATCCCTCCGATCTCTTGCCCCGCCGATTCGCGCGTCAGGGGCTGCTCGGCAGTGATCACCGATGAGTTGCGATGCTCCATGCCGTCGCCCGAAACGTAGGGCAGGTAATCCACTAAGAACGTATAGGAGCCGTTGTCATACTTGGGAAACCCGCCGAAGACGCCCTCCTCCTCCAGAACAACGGCTTCGCACATCCTCTGGAAACGCGCCACCACATCGTCGGCGGCTTGAGCATGCAGCGCCAGCCGGAAGCGCGCGTCGCCGGCGCTCCACTCCCGCAGCATGTGCGGTCCGATCTCAATCGGCGCATCCATCAACGCGTCCAAGTTCGGCGCGGTCCAGGTGTCGCCGGCGCCCGGCGGCAATTGCGTTGCGACCGCCCAGCCGGAGCCCGCGGGAACCTCGAACTTGAGCGCGATCGGAGCCTTGTCAAAGCCCCGAGCCCACGCGAACGTCGCCGGCGGATTCAAATGGGCGTGCGTAGCATCGATGCCGTCGTAGGTCCCGTCAGCGCGATCCCCGAACAGGGTGTAATCGACCACCACCGTCCTGCCCGAGGCTTCAATATTCCACTGATAAGGATCGGGACGAGTCACGTGCAGGCTCTTGCCGGCGCCATCGGTCGCCCGAACGTTGTAAATGTTCTTCGCAAACTCATGCAGCGCATACCGCCCGGGTGATGACCGGCTCATCACCACTTCGAGCACGCGGCCGCGCACGCCTGAAAACGTCACGCGGATTTCCGCCTCGTGGTGCGCCGCGTTGGGAAATCGCAGCTCATAACGCACTGGGGCTTCCTGCGCTGCGAGCGGCACCGCGAATACCGCGAAATAGACCGCGAGTCTAGACCGTTTTCCCGGCATTGGAATGCGGCTTCCCCGATAGGTATGCGTAGAATCCGAGATCCTCGCCGGTCAGCATCTTGGTGATGAAGATGATCTGTGCGGTGTGACCCGAGAAATGCTCGACCACATGAAGGATCGCCTTGAGCACGGTCACATCGTACCCCTGGATGGTGGTACGTTCCGTCAGCCGCTCATGCGGCAGCGAACGGATGAGCACGAGTGCTGCATCCACCGCTTCCCGCAACAACCGTCCCAGCGCCCCTGGTTCCATGCCCCCGCGCGCGGAAAATTCCCGGTCGCGAACGCGCGCATCGGGAGCTCCTCCAACGCCGCTCAGGATCCACTGCCGTACGTTGCCGTTCAGGTGCAGGACCAGGTTGCCCACGGCGTTCTGGTTCTCCGTGCCCCGCATCCAGATTTGGTCCGGGGTGAGCTTGCCGAGGCAGGTTTCGATTCGCCCGCAGAGCTCGGCAAGCTTCTCGGCGGCACAATTCAGAAAGTCGGCTTCAATGGTCATGACGAGGTCTCTACATATTGTTGCAGCGGGGAGAGTCGCGATTCGATGCTCGCCCGAGTGGGCTCGAGCCAGGGAGGCAGGCTCAGCGACCTTCCTAGCGCGTCCGCCGGTTCATCGATCAGGAAGCCCGGACCATCGGTGGCGATTTCAAACAGCACTCCGCCGGGCTCGCGAAAATAGATGGAGTGGAAGTACCGGCGGTCCTTCACCGGACTCACAACAATTCCGGCATCGGTGATCCTCTCCCGCCAATCGAGCTGTTCGGCCTCATCGGCGACCCGCAGAGCCACGTGATGAATGGCACCTGCGCCCATTTTTCCGCGTTGGGCTTGCGGCTCGTGCAGCACATCGATACGGGCAGCGCCGCCCGGAAGGTCAAACCGGTGATGCTTGCCTTCGACCCCGGTAGCCTCGAATCCCAGCATCGCGAGAAAGCGAGCCGTCGGCTCGATCTCGCTTTCGCACAAGGTTACGGAACGCAGTCCGGGCGCTTCGCCGCTCACTAGTTCGAGGTTGAGACCATCCGGCTCGGCAGTGGCCTCCCCCGAGTGTATGTAGGAGACCGATACAATTTGCCCCGCCCCTTGCTTCAGCCGGCGCTGAAAGCCGGGGAAAAACGTGAGAAGCGTTCCTGGCGTCCCGAGGCGATCGCCAAAGTAGAAGTGGTACGTTCCGGGATCGTCGAAATTAACCGTGCGCTTGACCAGTCGCAGTTTGAGCACCCCACGGTAGTAGTCGAGATTCGCCTGGGCATCGCCCGCCAGCGCCGTTACATGGTGCAACCCGAGCAGCATCTTAGACTTAGTTTGGCACTTGTCGGCGCAGATACGGCGAATACCTCATATAGCGTGGCGCTAGCCCGGCCGAACATCCCTAGAGAGCCCGAATGAGCACCAGCGTCCTATCTCCGCCTTTCGTGCCTGCAGCCGCGGAAAGGTTCTCGGGAACCCGCTGGATCATTTCCAGGCGGGACGATCTCATCTGGTTCGTGGGAACGGCCCTGGTGGGCTATCTGGCCCTGGCGCTATTGTCCGCCGGCGTTTCCTTGTCGCTGCTGGCCACGGTCTGGCTTCTGGGAGTGGATGGACCACACGTCACTGGAACAGTGACGCGAACGTACTTCGACAAACAGGAGCGCCACCGGCTGGGATGGCTGCTGTGGACCCTGGTTCCGCTGCTGTTCATCGGCCCGCTGGCGGTGAATCTGGGGCAAGGCGCGCTGTTCTTTCTTTTCGCGGTGTGCTGGCAGCACTATCACATCACCAAACAGCACGTGGGATTCGTCATGCTCTGGAAGGCCAAGAACAAAGAGCGGGATGCGGCCGAGATGCGGCTGGACCGCTGGTTTCTGCTGGCCTCGGGAGTAATTCCACTGGGACTATTCGTGGTCAAGACTCGCCTGCCGGCGGGGACAGTCGTGAACGCGCTGACCACCGCGGCGATCATGGTATTTGCCATCTTCGCCGCAATCTACGTCGCGTATCAAATCCGCAAGTGGCGCGCCGCGAAGCCGATGAATCTGCCCAAGCTGCTTCTGCTGGCCGGCCTGGTCCCGCTGCAATGGCTCGCGTTCGGATACGCCGCCCGCTTCGGGCCGGACGGCATCATGCGAGCCGGAATCGCACTGGGATTATTTCACTCCCTGCAATATCACCGGCTGATGTGGTTCCACAACAAGAACCGCTATCAGACGCCCGATGCGCGGGCCAAACACGGTTTTGCCGCAGTGCTGGCGCAGAGGTTCGGATATTATTTTGCAATGGCCGCGGGGCTATACCTGGTCGCGGATATTCTTCCGCAGACCATCTTCCCGTGGCAATGGCTGCCGGCTTCCTTGTGGGGCATCGCCTTCATGCACTATCTGCTGGATTCGAAGATCTGGCGGGTTCGAGGAGATAAGGAATTGGCCGCGGCGCTGCACTTGTAGCCCTGGCCGCCGCTTCCATTTTGGCGGCCCACCGCAGAAACCGCAGCAACTCACTCCGGTGACTCCACAGGAATGTCCGGAACTCGGCGGGCGAGATTTGCTCGGCGTGCAGTCCCCAGTAGGTTTCGATCCGCCAGCGCAGATACGGGCTGCGCCACGGCCGCAGGCGATTCCCTTTAGCCGACCGCCACAGGAATCCGATCATGATTTGCTTAAGATCAAGGCTTCCCGAGTGAAAGCGCGGTTTTAGGCGTGACCGGCGTAGCGTAGTAGCCGTTCTTGGCGCGCACCGTGGGCCCGCGGTACTGTCCAGTGAGCTCGACTTTTATTTTCCGGAAGGAGCCGTCCAGGTTGTCGTTCAGCGGGGAATACACGATGGTGTATTGATTGCGGATCTCATGCGCGATCTCCGGCGTGATTTTTTCCACTTCCGCCAGATCCTTGGGATAGTAGGCGAAGCCGCCCGAGGTTTCCGCCAGTGAATTGAGAGCGCGCTTGGCCGCCCGTGCCTCGCGAGCCTCTTCTTCATTCAACAGTCCGATGGAGTACACTAGCACGCCGCTCTCGCGGACCTTGCGCAGAAGCTGTTCGAGAGTGGTTTCGGCGCTGGAGTTGTCGTTGCCGTCGGTGACCACCACGATCACTTTCTTATCCAGCTTGCCGTCCGTCTTCATGTAATCGATCGCGCCGCTGATGGCGTTGCGCATAGCCGTGCCGCCGCGCGCGTCGATACGGGAAAGCGCCTCTTCCAGCTTCTTGGTGTCGTGGGTGAACGACTGATCCAGATACGGATCGTCGTTGAAATTCACGATGAAAACCTCATCGTCGGGATTCGACTCTTTCGCCAGCGTCAGCGCCGCCGCGGCTACACGTGAGCGCTTATCATTCATGCTGCCGCTGTTGTCCACCAGAATGCCCATCGAGACCGGGACGTCTTCGCGGCGGAACAGCTTGATCGGCTGCTCGACATTGTCCTCGTACACTTTGAATGCCGATCGCGGGAGATTGGTGACCAGCTTTCCGCTCTTGTCGAGGACGCTTACGTGCAGCGCCACCTCCTTGATTTCGGTGCGGAAAGTCGGAGTTTCTTCTTGTGCGCGGAGCAGTACAGCCGCCAGACCGGCGGTCAAAAGGCCCGCTGCCAGCCACTTTTTACTGTGCAGGTGCAACATATCCAGGACGGTACCGTGCCCGCAGCGGCGGAAGTTCCTTCACCTTGACCAGTTTCACTTCCACCTTTCTGTACTTGCCGTCTTTCGCGGCATTTTTCGGACTGTAGCCGATCACGTACTGGTTGCGGAGCTCCAGGCCGATCTTGGCGGCCACATCCGGCAGATCCGCCAGATTTTCGACCGCGAAATGGCGCCCGCCGGTTTGTTCGGCCAGGTCGCTGAGCAGCCCCGGCCCCCCCATTTCCTCGGGGGTCCGCCCGCGTGAGCCGAGCGGCTCAAAAATTCCGATGGCGTAAAGCTGAACGTCGCCTTCCCGCACCCAGTTCCGTACCTCGCTCTCGGTAAATCGGCTGGAATTGTCTCCGCCATCAGAGATGATCAGGATCGCTTTCCGGCCGTTCCGGGCCTTCTTCATCTCATTCATGGCCATGGCCACCCCGTCCAGCAAAGCGGTCCGCCCCTTGGACTGGACCCAGGTGAGATGGCTCTGAATATCCTCGGAGCGGGGGGTGAACGACACGGTCAGCTCAGGCCGGTCATTGAACTGCACCAGAAAGAATTCGTCCTCGGGATTCGAGGTCCGCAGGAACTGGGCGACGGCCTGGCGCGAGCGGTCCAGCTTATTGCTCATGCTGCCGCTGCAATCGAATACCACGCCTACGGAAATGGGTACGTCCTCGCTTCCGAACGTGACGATTTCCTGCGAAACCTTGTCCTCGGACAGTTCGAAATTGTCTTTTTCCAGGCCAGTGAGGAGTTTACCGGTGGCCGCGATGGTGACTGCGACTGGAACCAGGACCAGCGTCGTATCGATACGGAGGTCCGCGCGGCGATCCAGAATGGTCTCGCCTGCCACGGCCGCGGAAGTTCGGGTGCGGGGCTGAATGCTGACAGTGGGCGCCTGCGGGTCGGCGCGTTTTTCAAGGGGGTCGTCTGCTGTCAGCGGCAGCAGCCAAATGCACAACATCGCGATGGCCCAGAACAAACGCATAGTGGCCCGCAACCTGACCTGATTATAGCAGGACATACAGATTTCAGTACACGTTTACTTCCAAATTCTGGATATCCCGGCTTCGACCGCGGTCAGCCTGGATTGTGCTATATTCGAGTGTGCCGCAACGGATTCTTGGTGTAATCCCCGCACGGTACTCTTCCTCTCGTTTCCCCGGTAAAGCCCTTGTCTCCATAGCTGGTAAGACCATGCTGCAGCACGTGTGGGAACGCACCTGCCAGGCGCGCTACCTGACCGATATCGTCATCGCCACCGACGATGAGCGCATCCGCGATGCGGCTGAGGGATTTCGCGCACGCGTGGTCATGACGCGCGCGGATCACGTCTCCGGAACCGATCGGGTGGCCGAGGCGGCCTCGGCCTCGCAAGCTTCGATCATCGTCAACGTCCAAGGCGATGAGCCCATGATCGATCCGTCCGCCATCGATGCGGCGATTCTTGGACTTTTGGACGACGATATGGGCGCTGTTCCCATGGGGACTATCAAAAAACGCATTGAGCGTCCCGCCGATATTCAGGATCCGAACGTGGTGAAGGTGGTGACCGACGCGCAGGGCAACGCGCTGTATTTTTCACGTAGTCCCATTCCCTATGCGCGTGACGGCGAGCAACCCGCGTATTTCAAGCACATCGGTCTCTACGTCTACCGCCGCGACTTCCTGCTGTCCTATCCGGACCTGCCGGTAGGGCCGCTGGAGCGCGCCGAGCGCCTGGAACAGTTGCGGGCGCTCGAGAACGGATACAAGATCCGCGTGGTGGAAACCGAGTACGAGTCCCTAGGCGTCGACACGCCCGAAGATTGGAAACAGGTCGCGGACCTGTTCGAGAAAACATTGGTGAATCCATAATGGCCAAATACATATTTGTAACCGGCGGTGTGGTTTCCTCCCTGGGCAAAGGAATCGCGGCGGCAAGTCTGGGTTGTCTGCTCGAAAGCCGCGGCCTGAAGGTCACGCTTCAGAAATTCGATCCCTACCTGAACGTCGACCCCGGCACCATGAGCCCGTTCCAGCACGGCGAAGTGTTCGTCACCGACGACGGCGCCGAGACCGACCTCGACCTGGGCCATTACGAACGCTTCACGCACTCGCCTCTTTCGCAGACCAACAACCTGACCAGCGGCCGCATCTACGAGCAGATCATCTCGCGCGAGCGCCGTGGCGACTATCTGGGAAAGACGGTGCAGGTGATTCCGCACGTGACCAACGAGATCAAGGCGGCGGTGCGGCGTGTGTCCAACGCTTCCGAGCAATCGCCGGCCGACGTAGTGATCTGCGAAATCGGCGGAACCGTGGGCGATATCGAGTCGCTGCCGTTCCTCGAGGCAATCCGCCAATTGCGCCATGAACTGGGCCGCGAAAATACGCTGTTCGTGCACGTCACCTTGGTTCCGTGGATCGCGGCCGCGCAGGAGCTCAAGACCAAACCCACCCAGCACAGCGTGAAAGAGCTGCGCGCTATCGGTATCCAGCCCGACATGCTGCTGTGCCGCAGCGAACGTCCGATCCCGCAGGAGATGAAGGAGAAGATCGCGCTGTTCTGCGACGTAAATGTTGAAGCCGTGATCACCGCCAAAGACGTCGACAGCGTGTACGAAGTTCCGCTGGTGTTCGCCGAGCAGGCCGTGGATGAAATCGCGATGCGCCTGCTGGCTCTGGAGGCCGGCCCGCGGGATCTCACCGCCTGGACGGATATGGTCCGGCGTATCAAGCAGCCTTCACGCCAGGTGTCCATCGGCCTGGTCGGGAAATACGTCGAGTACGAGGACTCCTACAAGAGCCTGAAAGAAGCGCTGTTGCACGGCGGCCTGGCGCACGACGCCAAGGTCAACATCACCTGGATCGAGGCCGAACGGCTCAAGTGGCCCGAAGCGAGTGCGGAGCTCGAAACCTTCGACGGGATTCTGGTTCCGGGCGGATTTGGACGCCGCGGCATCGAGGGCATGCTGCAAGCCATCCGTTTCGCGCGCGAATACAAGGTCCCGTATTTCGGAATCTGCCTGGGGATGCAGACCATGGTGATCGAATTCGCGCGCAACGTATGCGGGCTGGAGCATGCCAACTCCACCGAATTCGATCCGGCCACACCCGATCGCGTGATCTACAAACTGCGCGAGTTGAAAGGCGTCGACGAGCTGGGCGGCACCATGCGCCTGGGGGCGTATCCCTGCCAGTTGGCGGACAACACCTTCGCGCGCCAGGCGTATGGCCGGCGCGAGATCAGCGAGCGGCACCGCCATCGCTACGAGTTCAATCGCGAGTACGAAGCGATCCTAAAAGAGCATGGCCTGCGGCTGACGGGGGAGACTCCCGACGGGGTCTACGTCGAAATCTGCGAGCTGGCCGATCATCCCTGGTTCCTGGGCTGCCAGTTCCATCCCGAGTTCAAATCGAAGCCCCTGGAGCCGCATCCGCTGTTCCGGGCGTTTGTCGGCGCCGCGCTGGACTACCGGCGTGTGCGGACCGAATCGCAACCCGACAAAAGTGACAAGCGCGCGCATGCCGCGCCCGGCCGGACCTCCGTGATCCTGCAATAGTGCGCATTACTGAGAAAGTCGAAATCGGCGGCGGCCCCCTGGCGTTGATCGCCGGACCGTGCGTGATCGAGAGCGAGGGACACGTGGATTCGCTCGCTCAGGCGCTCGCCGGATTGGCACAGGGTCTGAACATGCCTCTGGTGTTCAAGGCATCCTTTGACAAGGCCAACCGATCGAGTGTGAATTCGTTTCGCGGCCCGGGGATCAAGGAGGGTCTGCGGATTCTCAAGGGTGTGCGCGATCGCGGCATCGCCGTACTCACTGACATCCACGAGCCCGCGCAAGCGGCTCTCGCCGCCGAATCAGCCGATATACTGCAGATCCCGGCGTTCTTGTGCCGCCAGACGGATCTCCTGGTGGAGGCGGGTAAGACGGGACGCGCCGTCAATATCAAGAAAGGCCAATTTGTGTCGCCCGCCGACATTCGGCTGGCTGCGGAGAAAGTCGCCTCCACTGGCAACGATCGGATTCTGCTCACCGAGCGCGGGTCTTCCTTCGGCTACAACAATCTGGTGGTCGACATGCGCGGCCTGGCCATCATGCGCGGGTTCGGATGGCCGGTGATCTTCGACGCGACGCATAGCGTGCAACTGCCTGGCGCCGCGGGAACGGTCTCCGGGGGCCAGCCCGAGTTCATCGAGCCGCTGGCAAGCGCCGCAGTGGCAGTGGGCGTGGATGCCGTGTTCATCGAAGTCCATGAGGCCCCGGAGCGGGCATTGTCGGACGGCGCTAATGCGCTGCCACTCGATAAGCTCGAAGGGCTGATGCGGAAGCTGCAACGGGTCGCATTGGCTGCGCACTAAATGGCGCGCGCGTTCTTGCGTTTGGACCGCACGATCAGCACAAGACCAACAGCCATCGACGAAAAGCTCAACGCGGCCCCCATCCCAGCAACCGCCGGACGATATCGCATCTCCACCCGATGGCTCCCGGACTCGAGCACCACTCCGCGCAGGGCTCCGAAGACCTCGTAAATCGGCTGCGGCCGGCCGTCCACGGTCGCCTCCCAGCCCGGATAAAACGTCTCGCTCAGGATGAGCAGGCCACGGCATCGCAGATCCGTATTGATCCGCATCGTGTCGCTATCCGGCCGATCAAAGGACACAACCCCCGCATCGCTGCACTCTTCGAGCGGCGGCGGAGCCTCCAATGTGACGGCGGTGGTGGCGAAATTCACGGCCGGATCCTCGATAGAGCGCCGAAGATCGTCCACATCCTTCGCGCGGATCACGCGATGGACGATCCATGCGCGCGGCATCGCGTTCGGCACAGACGTCACTCCCAGTAATTGCTGCGTGCGCGCGGTCTGAAATTCGAAGCGCAGAAGGTGCTCCGGAACCGCGGAAACGAACGATTGAAGAACGTCTACTCCGTACAGATCGCCGAGATCGGTCATGATTGAGTTGTAATCGGAGACAATCCGTCCTTGGCCGGAGGGTGGCAGAGTCTTGGCCAAACTCGCGTATTTTCGGAGCGAAGGAGCTAGCACGGCGCTGCCGGAATCCAGGTCTGTCATGCGATGCGCCGCGACCGTGCCCGCTTCCATAAGAATCAGCGCAAGCAAAACAATCCCCGGCCACACTGCGAACCTGCCCCCAATCAAAACGCCGAGAGCGAACGCCGCGATCAAACCCTTCACTACAAAATAACTTTGGACCGGGCCTTCCATTTCGGGCATGCGTCCCGACCAGGAAACAACCAGAACCATCGCTGCGACCGCCGCCGGAATCAAAATTCCCTTGCGGGGAATCGAACCCCGGATGACCAGATCGGCGCCCACGGCAGCGAGGGCGCTCAGCGCGAACCCGGCTAGAAAGATCCCCCGGCCCGGGCTGCGGGCCTTGTCCGCAAGGGGGAGGAGTTCATAGATCAGCCGTTGGAACGGAGTATGGGAGCCGAGCGCATAGAGCAGCGACCCCAGTGCCAGAAATCCCAGCAGCTTCACGCGCCGGTCGGACCAGCGATAGACCAGTGCGGCGATGGCCAGAACCAGGATCGTTACCCCGGCAAATGCCGTCCAATGGCCCTCCGGGACGCCGCCCGGCGCGAAGAATTCCGCCAATCCGAGCCAGGGCAGCGAGTAGCGCGCATGCACCTCGTACGGCACCTTGTCGGACCAGCCGATGGGATTCGCGACACCTACCCAGCGCCGGGACGCGTGGCCGAATTCGTAGAACGGCAGAGTCTGAATCGCGCTCATCGGAATCGCAAGAGCAAACGCCAGCAGCGTGCCGTGGATCGCCCGCCAAGTTCTGCTGGCCGCCGCGACGCACACACTTCCGAACAGTACGGCACAGCCCGTGATCAAAGGGATCTCATGGTGTCCGGTCCACCAACTGAGCCCCAATGCCAGCCCCAAGGGAGCTCCGTTCGCCAGGATGCCGCCTTCGGTCCAAAGCCGAAAGGCGTAGTAGAAAATCAGCGGAGTAAGCGCTACGCCACTGCCGATATCGAGCCACGGAGCACTTCCCAGGAATCCGGTGCAGGAAAAGGCCACGGCTCCCAGCAGCGACGGCAGAACGGGAAGCGCCAGATACCGGCAGAACCAATACGCCAGAAGCGCGGCGATGAGGTGCAGCGCGAAGTACAGCCAGTTCAGCTCGGCGAAGGACAGGGCGGCATCCCGCAGAGGAAGAAATCTCGCGAACAGCAGAACCAAGGGGTTCAGCGGGCCCGGCTGACCGGACCCGAGCACCGGCTGCCCTAGCCATACGTAAGGATTCCATAGCGGGAAGTGTCCGGCGTGGAGACTCCGGGCGAAGAACTGCAGCCGCGGTATTTGCAACTGGGAAAGATCGTAATGATCGAACCAGACGAATCGCGAGGGGAACAGCAGAAGCGGCCAATACACCACCGCCAGCAGCGCGAAGAGTCCCGCCACGGCCGCGGTCCGCTCAGTTAGAGGGCGCATGGATTGTGATGGATTACTTTATACGCACGTCCAACAATAACAGCCCCTGGTAGTGTTCTAGGGCAAGGGCGGAAAAACCGGCGAGGAGCATCGCGATAAAAACCTTCACGCCGACGATTTTCTAGAATGGGATCTGGGCGATACCAGCCAGAAATGCTCAACCGCATCTTCGTAGCGCTGCAGACGTTCGGATTCGGCTCGCAACGCTCGATTCCGGGCCTCGATGGCATGAGAGCCGTCTCGATTCTGCTTGTTATGGGCTCTCACATGGCGGTTACGCGCAACTTCCCGCTGACGCTCCAAGACAATCCCATCGGCAATTTCGGCGTGCTGGTATTTTTCGTTATCTCCGGATTTCTGATCACCTCGGTTCTGATCAAAGAAATGGAGCGAAACGGGACCATCTCGCTCCCACAATTCTATTTGCGCCGCGCCCTCCGGTTGTTTCCAGCCTGCTACGTTCTGATCGGCGTCGTTGCCGCGCTTGCCCATTGGCATCTGGTGGTGCTTGGACCCGGAGACCTGACGGCCGCCCTGACATACACCATGAACTTCCATCCGGCCCGGGCATGGACGCTCGGCCACTTATGGACTCTGGCCGTGGAAGAGCAGTTCTATCTTCTTTGGCCCTGGGCGCTTGGAGCGCTAGGCCCGCGACAAACCATTCCATGGCTGGTGGGGCTGCTGGCCGCAGCGCCACTGCTTCGCCTGGCGTCCCCGTACGCCGGCTCCGCGCTAAATTTTTTCGTCGCTTCGGATTGCCTCGCCACAGGCTGTCTACTGGCGCTCTGCCGAAGCACCCTTGCTTCAAATCGCGTCTATTCGCGGATGCTGGCCTCGCGCTGGTTCTGGCTGATTCCCTTCACAGCGCTATTCGTCTATTTCATTCCGTCCACAAGATTTCTGTGGCTTGCGGGTGTGCCGTTCATGAACTTAGCTATCGCAGCGACGCTGGACTGGTCGATGCGAAATACCGACGGCATGGTTGGCCGTTTCCTAAACTGGCCGGCAATACGGTTTCTGGGTGTGCTGAGTTACTCTCTGTATCTATGGCAGCAGGTATTCTTTAACCGCGACTCGGACAGCCCTTTTTGCGCGTTTCCGCTCAACCTGATTGCGACGTTTCTGATGGCGCTGGCATCGTATGTGCTGATCGAATGCCCGTTTCTCCGCTTGCGAGCTCATTGGCGCGCAGGGAAAGATATCCAGCC
>Ga0134121_10003906_pt1 | contig 12260 bp, 11 predicted proteins | sample KB301_FD_96463 | JGI IMG/M metagenome (GOLD analysis project Ga0134121, IMG submission 96463) | Terrestrial soil microbial communities without Nitrogen fertilizer from Kellogg Biological Station, Michigan, USA - KB3-0-1 | ecosystem: Environmental > Terrestrial > Soil > Unclassified ...
CGTAGCAGCTGCCGCGAACGTCCCCTCGAGGGTGATCGTGTCGTCGGTGGTTGCCATTGCTGGCTCGATCGAGAGCAACTGATACGTCGGTGGGCCCATGCTCGGTGCGTCGAATTCGACATCTGCGGGCCGCGGAAACCCACAGGACACGACGGCGACCCCAACAACGGCAACAACCAACATGCGAACACATCCCCAAGAAAACCCCATCGCGCGGGACGATCCAGCGCGCACACACCGCGTGTCAACGATCGCGCGCAACTATGTTGAAGTCAGGTCGATTCGATGAGCGACGCAGCAAGCCGCGGACCAAGGCGCGGCTATTCGGCAACGTTGCGCATGAAGTCGGCGACCTCGGCGAACCGCGCGTCGAGGAAGCCGCGCACGCCATCGCCGATCTGCTCGGCGTCCATCGCGGCGGTCATGCAGCGCAGCCACGCGTCGCGCATCGCGGTGTCGACCGGCACGCGGGCGTGGCGCATGCGCAGCCGCGGGTGGCCGTGCTGGGCGATGTAGTCCTGGGGGCCGCCGAGCCAGCCGATGAGGAACAGCGCGAACCGATCGCGCGAGTAACGCTCGACCCGGCCCTCGGGCGTGCAGCGATGCAGCCGCGCGAGAGCCGGCTCGCGGTCGCTCATGATGTCGTAGAATCGCTCGACGAGCGACCGCACGCGGTCGGCTCCTCCCAGCAGCGCGAACGGGGTCTCGGATCCGGCCACGCTGGGACTGTGCAGCCCGAGGTGCCGGCGTGCAAGGTTCGGGTGAAGCTGCATGCACCGGCGGACGTCGTTGCTGTCTCGCGCCGCGAGCCCATTGACGCTGGCGCGGGGTGCGTGGACAGTGACGCCGGGGCATGATCGACCTCGAGGAGCTTGCTGCACGTTCACTCGACGAGCCGCTCACGCCCGACGAGCGTGTTGCGTTGCGCGTCTGGGCCGATGCTCTCGAAGACGCGGGCGATCCGCGCGGGCCGCTGATCGCGATGGAGCACGCGCTGCGCGACCAGCCGAGCCGCGGACGCGAGTTGCGACAGGCGATGCACGACTACGCGGCCACAAATGCGGCCCACCTGCTTGGCGCGATCGCGCCGCTCCTCCGGTTCAAGCGCGCGTTGTCGCTCGACTGGCGGTCGGGGCTGCTCCATGGCGCCTTCCTCGATACTCGCTACATCGCGAAGCTGTCCGATGTCGCGCCGAACGAGCTCGTGACCATGCTGCTTGGTGCACCGGCGGCGACGACGCTGCGCCGGTTGTATGTGCGCGTTCGCAGCGCCGACCAGGTGGGGCCGGTGCTGGACATGTTGTACAACCCGCTCGACATCCTGATCAACAACGCCGCGCAGACCGTGCGACGCCCGCCGGCGTATTACGCGAGCCTGGTCGCCGCGGAGCTCGCCGCGCTCCCACCGGGTGCCGAGCCCGGCGCACTTCTGGTACCACCGGCGGTACCGCCGGCTCCGCTGATCGGCGAGCTGGCCGAGGCCGTCCTCGATGCCCTGATGTTTCCGCCCGGCCTCGACGAGGAGGGCAAGCCGCTCGATCTGCGGCCCCGCAACAGCTGGGTGCTCGAGGCCGCCGGCGTTCCGCCGGTCGAACTCGTCGAGGTCCACGTGATCAACGCGATCGCGCCGTTCCTCCTGGCGAGCCGGCTGCGGCCGCTGCTGGCCCGCAGCGCGTTTGCGGATCGCTACGTCGTGAACGTCTCGGCGATGGAGGGCGTGTTCGCGTATCCGAACAAGCAGCCGCGCCATCCGCACACCAACATGGCGAAGGCCGCGCTCAACATGTTCACGCGCACCTTGGCCGCGGACTACGTGCGCGATGGCATCTACATGAACAGCGTCGACACGGGGTGGATCACGCAGGAGAACCCGGTGCCCCTGAAGCGGCGCGCCGAGGCCGCCGGGTTCTGCCCGCCGCTCGACGTCGTGGACGGCGCCGCACGGGTTCTGGCACCGGTGCTTCGCGGCGTTCGCGGCGCGCCGGTCGCCGCGTGTTGTTCAAGGACTACGAGCCCGCGGCGTGGTGACGACGCGTACCCACTGCCTGGCCGTTGCGGTTCCGGAGATCGTGCCGTGCCCGCCCGGCGAGCTCGCGCCGCTGGTCGACTGGCTCGAGCGCAAGGAGCCGGCGCGCGAGCGGCTCACCTTTCCGCGCGGCACCGTGCTCGCCGATGGCGACTCGATCTGTGCAAGCAGGCGCTCGGGCCCGATGGGGCGCGCCGGGTGCTCGAGGCGCTGCGGGGGCATCCGGCGATTCGATCGATCCTGTTTGGCACGGGCGCGATCGGCAACGCCGGGGCCGCCGCGGTCGCCGCCGCGCTCGATGATGGGCTCGCGCTCGAGACCGTTTATCTCGGCTGTAACCGGATCGACGACGAGGGGCTCGTGGCGCTCGGCGGCGCGTTATCGCGCAGCGAGGTCTGGGCCTTGTGGCTCAAGCGCAACCCGCTCGGGGTCGCGGGTGCGCGGCGGATTGCAGAACTGGTCGTCGCAGGTGCCTGGCTGCGCGTGCTCGATCTCTACAACTGCGAGCTCGATGACGAGGGCGTCGCGCGATGGCGATCCTCCGCGCGCTCGAGCGCAATGACTCCCTGGTGGAGCTCGGCCTCCAGCACGGAGTCGCCAAGACGATCCGTCGCCGGATCCGTGCTCGGCTCCTGGCCAACGCGGGTTCCGGCCGTCCACCCGCCGGCCCGCCGCGCCACGTCGCCATGATCCAGAGTGTCTATCGTACGCCTAGAGGTGCGCGAGGAGCTTGGTGATGAACTCATCGGGGTGTTCGCGGTGCATGAAGTGGCCGCCGCGCATCTCCTCGACGACGTAGCTCCCAGAGAACATGCGCTTGGCGGCGGCATAGTTGGCGGGCTTGACGAGATCGTCGTCGAGGCCGGCGAACGCCACGGTGGGGACCTCGATCTTCTTGCGCAGGAACGGCTGCGGCCGGAACCGGAGCTGGCGGTAGTAGCCGAACGCGGCCTCGAGGCTGGCCGGATCCGAGAACGAGGTGCGCACCGGTGCAAACTCCTCGGCGGGCGGCGTCCACACCGGCGACCAGCGCTTGTAGATGACGGGCAGCGCGGCAAAATCGTTCCTGGCGAATCGCTTCGAGGCGCCGGGCAGCTTGTAGGCGAGGAAGTGCCGGGCGCCCCAGAGCTGCTTCGGCGTGGGCTTGAGCGCGGCCGGATGCGGGATGCCGATCACGAACAGCTGCTTGACGCGCGCCGGCTCGAGGGATGCGGCGGCGTACGCGGCGGCGGCGCCCCAGTCGTGGCCGACGACGATCGCGGAGCTCTCGCCGAGCGCCTGGATCAGCCCCAGCGCGTCGCGCGCGAGCGTCTCGAGATCGGCGTCGCGGTCGGGGATCGCGGTGGGGGCATAGCCGCGCATCCATGGGCTCACCACGCGGTAGCCCTTCGCGGCGATGCGCGGGCGCGCGTGGTCCCAGCTCCGCGCCGTATCGGGAAAACCATGGAGCAGCAAGACCAGGGGGCCCTTGCCTTCCTCCAGATAGGCGAAACGCAGCCCGTTGGCGTCCACGTGGCGGATAGCTTCGTTGGTCATGGCGGTAGAATGCTGCAATCGTGGTCATGAGCATCGGATGGAATCCAGGTATTGTTGTTAATAATGCATCCCGGAGCGTGCTCGAGCGTGTTTGATCGTTGGCTATGACCGAACTGCCTGGTAGGTGTTCGGCGTGTCTGTGGAACGACCCGCGATCATCCAGGGGGACCGGACGGTCCTGCTCGAAGTCGATCACCCGCGCTACGAGGAGGGCCGCGACATTCTCAGTCGGTTTGCCGAGCTCGAGCGGTCGCCCGAGCACGTCCACACGTATCGCTTGAGCGCGCTCGCGCTGTGGAACGCGGCCGCGCTGGGCGTGACGACGGACGAGGTGATCGACGGCCTGCGGGCGATCAGCCGGTTCGAGCTCCCCGGTCATGTCGAGCACGAGATCCGCGATCTGATGGCACGCCACGGCGTGTGCCGCCTGATCGACGGCCCGGATGACAAGACGCTCGTGCTGCGCGTCGACAGCGACGCGATCCGGCTGCGCCTCGCACGCGAGCCCAAGCTCGCCGCGCTGGTCGTGGCCGACGGCGATCGCTTCCTGGTGGCGGTCGCGCACCGCGGCGCGCTCAAGCGCGGCCTGCTCGGGATCGGTTACCCCGTCGACGATGTCGCGGGGCTCGCCGATGGCGCGCCGCTCGCGGTGGCGATCAAGCACGAGGCCTTCACGCCGTACCCGTACCAGCTCGCCGCGGTCCACGCGTTCGAGGCCACGGGCCACGGCGTGATCGTGCTGCCGTGTGGTGCCGGCAAGACGGTGATCGGCTTGCTCGCGATGGCGGCGCTCGGGACGCGCACGCTGGTGCTCACCTCGAGCCGCGAGGCGGCCGCCCAGTGGCGGCGCGAGCTGCGCGCCAGGACCTGGCTCGCCGGCGACGCGGTGGCGCTTTATGAAGGCGCGCGCGGGGCGGCAGTCGCACCGGTGACGATCGCGACGTACTCGATGATCAGCAAGAAGGGCGGCTCCGGCGCGACCGGCTACGCTCACTTCGATCGGCTGTCCGGGGAACCGTGGGGCCTCATCATCTACGACGAGGTTCACCTCGTGCCGGCGCCGATCTTCCGGCTCACCGCGGAGCTCCAGGCGCGCCGCCGGCTCGGCCTGACCGCGACGCTGGTCCGCGAAGACGGCCGCGAGACCGACGTGTTCGCGTTGATCGGCCCGAAGCGCTACGAGATCGGCTGGCGTGCGCTCGAACACAGCGGCCACATCGCCACGGCGACGTGCTTCGAAGTGCGCGTCGCGATGCCGGTGGCGGTGGCAGCGAGCTATGCGATCGCGCCGCCGCGCGAGCAGCCCCGGATCGCCGCCGAGAATCCTGCCAAGCTGGCTGCGATGTCGGCGCTCGTCGAGCGCCACCTCGGAGAACGCATCCTGGTCATGGGGACCTATCTCGAGCCGCTGCGCGCCGCCGCGCGCGTGCTCGGCGCGCCACTCATCACCGGCGATTCTTCGCATCGCGAGCGAGAGGCCGCGTATGCCGCGTTTCGCTCGGGGGAGACCAGGATCCTGGCGCTGTCGCGGGTCGGCAACTTCGCGATCGATCTGCCGGAGGCGGCAGTGCTGGTTCAGATCTCGGGCACCATGGGATCGCGGCAAGAAGAGGCGCAGCGCCTCGGCCGGATCCTGCGCCCGAAGCCGGGCGGCGCGAGCTTCTACACGATCGTCAGCCGGCACACCTGCGAGGAGGAGCATGCGCTGCATCGCCAGCTGTTCCTGACCGAGCAGGGCTACCGGTTCTTCATCGAAGACATGACCGAGCCGGCTGCCGCTGTCACCACCTCCGGCGAACCAGGAGCCAGTGGTGTCCTCATCAACTAGCGTTGGCTCCGTACCGAAGGGCCGGCGGCTGCAGGACATCTCGAATGACGAGCTGGCACAGCTCCTCAAGCTGTCGCGCAAGGAGGCCGCGGCGCGGCGCGCGCTGCTCTCCAAGCAACAGACCGATCCGGCGTGGGTGGCCGCGACGCTCGATGCGCTTCCTGCCGCGACGCTCGCGCTGCTGTCGTTGCTCGTCGAAGCTGGCGGGCTGATGCAGGAGCACGAACTCGCCTGTGCCGCTCGCGAAGACTTCGGGATGTCGGCGAACGACTGCCGGGTCGCCGTGGATCCGGCGATCTCGAGCATGCTCGTGGTGCCGCTGCGTGTGCGGGGCGACGAGATCGCGTTCGCGGTTGTCCTGCCGGCGGGAACGCTCATCGCGTCGCTGGTGGCCAACCTCGACCTCTACGAGCTGTCGACCGCCGCGTTCGTGGCGAGCGAATCGCCCACGTGTAATGCCCGGACGTTCCTTGCATCCTGCTTGGCCTTGCGCCACTTCGACCTCAAGTTGACCAGTGAAGGCCGGCCCCACCGGGGAGCGCTCAAGCGGCTCGCCAAGCAGGTCGGCCTCGACGAGACCTCCCTGGAGGCCATGCTGGTGACCGGGCTCGACCTGGGCATGTTGAGCCTCGAGGGCGAGCTCATGCGGCCCGACACCCCGGCCCTCGCCGGTGCGGCGATCGGCCGGTATCCGGGCGTTCCGGAGCTCGCGACGCTCCAGGCGCAGCTCGTCGGTGGGCCGGTCGCGTTCGCGGCGCTCGTCCGGTCGCTGCGGCGCCGAGCCGAGTCGGAGCACGTGAGTCTCCTCGATGGCGATGCCCTGGCGTACCTGCCCGGGTTCGAGATGGGTACGGTCGGCGGGGTCGCGGCGGTGACCCGTGGCACGCTCGAGGGTGTCGCGAGCGGACACGTCATGCCGAGCTTCGAGGTGTTCCTGCCGCCGGAGTCGCGCCTGCTCGATGTGGTCCACGTCGGCGCGTGCTGCGAATGGCTGCGGGTCGATCGTGCGATCGTCGCCCGGATCACGAAGCCGTCGATCGCGCGCGCGGTCGCCAGTGGCTCGAGCGCTGGCCAGATCCTCGAGCAGCTCGCTGCTGCCAGCCGGCACCCGATCCCGCAGAACGTGGAGGCCGCGATCCGTGACTGGGCCGGTTCGGTGGTCTCCGCGGCGGTTGCCACCGGCCATGTGATCGTCGTCAATCCGAGTGCGGGCGCGCGGGTCGCTTCCGCGCTTGCGAAGTTTGCCGCACGCGAGCTCGCGCCCGGCGTGTTCGTGGCCGGTGACGACGAGGATCTTCGCGAGATCACCCTGGCGCTGACCCGCGCCGGCATCTATCACCGCGAGGTAGTGCCGGCTCGCCCGCTGCCTTCGTGTGCGCCCGCCCCCGAGCCTGCCCCGCCACCGTCAGGCGCAGCACGCATTCAAGCTCGCGTCGCGGCCTGGCGGCGAGGTGAGTCGTTCGAGGGTGTCCGTGACGATTTCCTCGACAAGCATCGTGTCACGCAGGCCAGTCATGTCGCTCAGGCCGCTCATGTCTCTCAGGCCGTTCAGGCCACTCCGCTCGCCACCTCGGTCACCTGGAAGGCTTCCGAGCAAGCTGGTCTGCGCGAACGCCTCCAGGTCGCGGCGCGGCGCTCCGAGGTGCTCGCGCTCCAACTCGCGCGCGACACTCGCTACATCGAGATCACACAGATGATGCGACGTGGCACGAGCTGGATGGTCCTCGGTGAGGACATCGTCAGCGGCGCTGCAGTCGCGCTGCGGCTCGACGATATCCAGGCGATCTCCGCTCTGCCCGACGACTTCGATGCCGGCGGCTTCGATGACGACGATGTTGTTGGTGACGACGGCCTGTTCGCTCGCAAGCCGTGGCGTCCTGCGCACGGGGAAGCGCCGCCGGCGGGGCACCTGCCGTGCCCGTGTGGCAGCGGCGTGCGATACCGTCACTGCTGCCGCGACACCGCGACTGCTTGATCGCCGAGGGTTCGTGACTGGGCCGGTTTCGATCACTGTGAAGGCCGTGTGGACGAGGCAGCCAGAACATGCATCTTGCCAGTGCTGTCAAGCAGCCCCACCCGTGTCCCGCTGCGTACCCGACGACGATCACGGCCTCGCCAGTCATTGCCGGCGGTGGGCATGCATGCGCATTGCCAATTTGTAGACCACCTGTTCGCGGTGCTTGACCGACAACGCCACACCCGCAGATGCCACCCGACTCGTTCGTGGAGCACAGGCAAATAGCCCACCACGATCCGCGGACGTCGAGAGAAAGCGTCGATCAACGCTTTGAGGCGAGGTCGATGTGCTCCTCTGCGGAGTGTCCAACGGTCGTCTTCCAGGCCTTGTCGCGTGTATGCAAGGGGATGCGGCACTTGCGCGGTATCCTGGTTGTCGATGACTGACACAGTGGTCCTGAGGGAAAGGAGTTCTGAGAACGTGATAGTTCGACACAGTGACCATCCCAAAGACAGCATGTTGCTTCACGAGCTGAAGCCGTGATCACGATCTGAAGGCAATTGCAGAATTGGCTCAGAACACCACGCGTACAGCATCAAGGTCTAGGTGAAGTATGCGAGAGTCGGTGAGCTTGGCAACCTGCCTGGCAGTTCAGCTGTCCGGTCGGCCAAGGCGTCATCTGTAGATTGGTTCACAGGCTCGATCTCGCAGGCGTCGGGACATATCAAGCACTGGGCCGACGGAGCGAGACCAGCTTGGAGAATACGGCATTGCTTTGTAGCCTGCACAATCGCTATGTCCATGAATACAGATACACGATCGAGCTCGGGGAAGATCAGCGACCTCGCTTCCGCGATCCTCAGAGGCTCCTGGTGGTCGCGGTGCCGGGACGTTTTGCGGTAACCGATCTCGGCTGGCTGCAGATCCGCGTGGTGAACGAGCCGCTCGCGATCGACGCTGACACGATCGCCTGCGAGTGGGATGGCAGGCCAGTCGACTATGGCGCAATCGTCGGGCATCTCGTCGCTCTGGTGAATCTATGCGGCTGACGCAGGCGCGGCGTTCGTTCGTTCATTCACGCTTGGGGGCAAGGCGTGGAAATGGCTGGGGGGCTTCCGGCGGGCTTGCAGGTGGATCTGCGGCCAGCACCAGTTGCTTGGCATCGACGCCGTCGCGCACGGCGAGCTGTGGCCGGTCCGCGTCGGTGAGGCCCTCCAGGCTGATCGCAGCGCAGCCCTGCGCGTAGGCAGCCGCGATCGACTCGCGCTCGCCCAGGCCGCCGTAGAAGCCGATCGCGAAGCTGCGGGCGGCGTCGTCACGGATCATGCCGCGCGTGCTGACGACGCAATCGACATGCGCAAGCAGTGCCTCGGCCTGGGTGGTGCTGTAGCACGCATCGAGCACCACGACCTGGACGGAAGTTCCAGCGGCGCCGAACGTGTCCTTGAGCGCCTGGGGCGATACCCAGCGTGCTTGGGCATCGGGGCCCTGAAAGAACAGCCGTCGCGGGGTTCTTCGCGGCCGCGGCGGTCCTCGCCGACCACGTCCCGGCCGGGCGTACCGTCGGCGTGATGCCAGCTCGGCACGAGGTGGCTGCCGCGACCACTGAAGTGCACCACCGTGGGCCGGAGCTTGCGGAGCTCGCGGAGCAGGTCGAGCGGCTCCGTGGCCCACCGGGTGACGAACTCGAAGCGATCGCGGTGCCCGCTGCGCTCGAACTCTACCTGGATCGCACGCGCCTCGCGGTCGAGCGCGCGCGGATCGGTTCCGTGGGGATTGGCGGCCAGGAACAGGATGGTGTGCCTGGTCATCACTGGTCTCGTGCGTGTGGAGAGGAGCGCTACGCTCGCTGCAGGTATGTGGTGCGTGCCTTCGTGAGTGCTGGATGGCTCCGCGCTGCGGTACGACGGCGGCATGTCCAGAAACCAGACGCCGCCGACGCGGTCTCCGGCGACGATAACCGTCGCGGTCGCTGCGACGGTTTCGTAGGGGGCGTCGCCGCGATGGGTGAGGCGGCAGACGTAGGTATCGAGCTCCCAGACCTTAAGCGTCTGGTCATCGGACGCCGAGTTGACGCCGAAACCACGTGCCGGCTGTCCGGCGTCACCGCGCACGCCGTCACCATGTTGGTGTGGCCTGCGAGGGTGGCGAGTGCGCGCCCGGTCGCCAGCTCCCAGACCTTGAGCGTCTTGTCACCGGACGCCGAGACGCCGAGACCACATGCCGGCCGTCCGGCGTCACGGCGCACGCCCTCACTTCGTCGGTGTGGCCTGCGAGGTCACGAACCAGCGCCGGACTCTCACGTGTGTGCGCATGGCGCACGCGCAAGAAGGTCGCACCGTCAGGCACCCGAAGCTGTCCATCGAGTTCGTTCGCGCTCCACCCGGACCGCCGCAGCCGATTCCACACCAGCGCTGCGGTCGCCTCCGGAGCAGCGCGCAGCCAGTGCGACTCGCGCGCGAGGGCACGCGCGAGATCGCTGGCGCGCTGGCCAAGCACATCGTCTCCGATCGCGCGGCAGCGCTCGGCCAGCTTCGTCACGTCGGCCTCGGTCTCGTGCACGCCCAGCTCGCGACACTTGTCCTCCAAAAAGCGCAGGTCGCCCGCGACGCGCCAGGCATCCGTCCAATCGCCGGCGTCCGCGCGATGGATCAAGGCGTGCCGCAAGGTGTATTGCCGCGACGTCGCCTCTGGCGGACACGGCCACCTGGCGAGTCGCTCGGCCAGCGAGCGATGATACTGCGACAGCGCGATGGAACCGATCTCCTTGGCAACATGTGCGCGGATCGAGTCGTGGTGCAGCCGGAACTCGCTCGTCCCGTCGGGCCGTGACGTCTCGACAAGCAGCTCTCGTGCACCCGGAAGGAAGGCCCGCCGTGCATCGCCGGACCACCCGGATACCGCCGCGAGTTCGTCGAGCGACAGCGCCTCGCGGGCAGCACACAGGATCCCCAGGCCTGCCACGACGACCGGCTCGACGGCGACCCGCTCCCAGAACCTCGCGATCAGCGCCGCGAGTCCCCGCGGAATGCCCTCGACGCGATCTCGCGCTGCACTTCGCTGCTCTGCGGAAAGGGCCGCCAGCTGTTTGCGTAGCTGCACGGCATGCTGCAGGTTCCCGGCCGCACGCGCCACGGCCTCGTCAAGAAAGCGCGCGTCGTCACGGACCCGCGGATCGAACCCCAGAGGCCCCGCCTCGCGGTCCCAGAACGCCCGGACCGTCGCCTCGTTGTCGGCGGCGCTGGTCGGGTCATCGAGATCGAGTTGGACGAACTCGCCGTCGCGCGCAGCCAGGCTCGCTACGTACGGATGGCGCGGTCGGGACGCGCACAGCACGCTCACGCAGGCCGGGAGCGCATGCGGCAAGAATGCGGCGAGCGGATCGCCCGCCGCCGTTGCCGGCGGATCGTACTCGTCGAGGCCATCGATCACGACGATCAGGCGCTCGTTGCGCGGCGCGAGTTGGTGCGACGACACGCGCGACAGCATCCGGTGCAGCCGCGCGGCCGGATGCAGCCGTTCATCGGCCTCCGGTTCGCGCAACTCGAAGCGTTCCTCGAGCTGCGCCACCAGCGAGCTCACCAGCTGCGAAGGATCATCCCAGTTGTACTGACCGCGGCGGATGAAGTGATACGGGACCGCAGCGCTGGCGGCTTCTCGCCGGGCCAGCCAGGTGGTCAAGATCGCGCTCTTGCCCATCCCCGGGCCGCCGGTGACCACGACCCAGCAATCCGCGCCGGGGTCGACCAGCAGCCGATCGAGCCGAGCGATCAGCTCCGCGCGGCCGACAAACTTCTCGTGCCGCTGGCGCTCACTGTCGTAGACGAACCGCTGCCCAGACATCCCGCCTCGGAGCATCATATCCCAAGCGCTGGGCATCGGCTCAGGGTCGAAGCGCTCGCTCACGCCAAGCTCGTCGTCCGATACCCATAACAGCGTCCGGGCCAGCCGCGCGGCGAGTTTCATGCGCGCGTCGGCATCCGGATCATCCGCCCCGGAACCGCTCGTCGATCTGCGCCACCAGCGAGCCGATCAGCTTCGCGGGTTATCCCAGTCGTAGGCGCCCCGGCGAATGACGTGATGTGGCACCAACGGCGCCAGCCTGGCGCCGCGTCAGCGACGCCGACAAGATGGCGTCGATCGCAGGGTGGTGGTCATCGGCGATCCGCGCCGCTACGTGCGCGGAGTTGCTTGACGACCCGCGCTGCGATCGCGCCCGCGACGATCAGATGGGCGTATGATGCGATGGTGATTGCACCTCCGACCAGGAGGGTCGTGCCGATGCTCCACGACCAGGGTGACCCGTGCTCGGTCAGGGACAGCCCCGCGGCGATTCCCAGGAGCGCGAGTTCGACGAATGGCGACAGCGAGATGCCACGGGATTCGCCGTCCTTGGTGCGAAATGATCTCACGGCCAACATGTATGGGACTGCGACATTCCAGAAGATCTTCACCAGGAAAAGGCCGGTTACGAGAAAGGCAATGTAGATCATCGTCTGACCGCGACCAGCAGCGCCGCGACCGCCGCAAGGCCGACGATGACCGCGCCGAGCCAGAGCAAGAGGCTGCTGTAGGCCTGCGCGAGCGACTTACCGCCGCGCTTGATACATGCGAGGCAGACCGCGAACGTGGTGACTCCGCCCTCGGTGAGCTCGCAGCAGTCACCGCACGTCGGCCGGCGGCAGCGCGCGCATGGGCCGACCGCGGTGGCGCCACAGTGCGAGCACCGCGCCGACGGTGGCTCGCCAGAGGACATCAGTGATGCGCTCACCGGACGACAGTACCCGATCTGGGGAGTGCCGCGGCGCTCGCTCGCGTGCCCCTCGGCTCGTGGTCACCGCGTGGGGGGCGCGACCGGCTGCTGTAGCGGCTCGGGCTCCGTCATCGTCGCCTTGCCCATGAACGGGCCGCTC
>Ga0134121_10003907_pt1 | contig 12259 bp, 12 predicted proteins | sample KB301_FD_96463 | JGI IMG/M metagenome (GOLD analysis project Ga0134121, IMG submission 96463) | Terrestrial soil microbial communities without Nitrogen fertilizer from Kellogg Biological Station, Michigan, USA - KB3-0-1 | ecosystem: Environmental > Terrestrial > Soil > Unclassified ...
ACATCATCTTCATTCCCGCGCTCGGGTTTATCTCCCCGATCATCGTTACGTTCGCGCGGAGAAAGATCTTTGGATACGTCCCCCTGGTGCTGTCGTTGATCTCGACCGCGTTCATCGGCTTTGGACTGTGGGTGCACCACATGTTTGCGACGCCAATACCGCAGATGGGCCAGAGTCTCTTCACCGCCGCGAGCATGATGATCGCAATCCCGAGTGGCGTGCAGATCTTCTGTTGGATCGCGACGCTCTGGGGCAGCAAGTTGAACATCAAGACGCCGCTGCTCTTCGTGCTCGGCTTTTTCGCGATCTTCATTATCGGTGGTTTAACTGGCGTGATGCTGGCTTCAGTGCCGCTCGATTTGCAGATTCACGACACGTTCTTCGTCGTGGCACACCTTCATTACGTTTTGATTGGCGGATCAGTGTTTCCACTCTTCGGAGCTTTTTACTACTGGTTCCCGAAATGGACCGGACGCATGTTGAGCGAGAGTGCAGGGCGTTTGAATTTTTGGCTGATGTTCATCGGGTTCAATCTGGTTTTCTTTCCGATGCATCAACTCGGACTCAACGGCATGCCGCGACGCGTCTACACCTATTTGCCGGAGACTGGGTGGGGAACTCTAAATCTGGTCGCGTCGATTGGCGCGTTCATTCTCGCGAGTGGGGTGCTCGTCTTCATCATCAATGTGTTCTGGGCGCGTGCTGCGGGCGCGGTTGCCGGTGACAACCCTTGGGCTGCTGATAGTTTGGAGTGGGCTACCACTTCGCCGCCGCCGAACTACAACTTTCACAACCTGCCGGTGGTCCAGGGTCGATATCCCATCTGGCAAGCGACTGCCGATGCGCCGGTGGTGCGCGGGTTGAGCACTACCTCACGCGAAACGCTCGTGACGAGCGTGTTGGATGCGCAGCCGGAACTGTGCTTCGACATTCCTGGTCCATCGATCTGGCCGTTCCTGCTTTCACTGGCCACGGCGGTGATGTTCGTTGCCGGGATCTTCACGCCCTGGGCAATTCTAGCAGGCGCGATCCTGGGAGGAATCGTGCTGACGTGTTGGTTCTTCGGCGATCCGAATTACAAAAACAAGACTGCGCGCGAAACCGGAAAGCGCTCGCAGCCGGTCAGGCCCGCGCCTGAGTTGCGACCGAAAGAGGTATGAGTACACAGGCCATCATCGACGTTTCCAAACTGCCGCACCACGAGTTCGACACGTACGATCCGGTGTGGTGGGGAAATAATCTGCTGCTCGCGATCGAGACGTCGATGTTTGGGATCCTGATCGCAACCTACTTCTACCTGCGACAAAACTTCCCGGAGTGGCCGCCACCCGTGGCCCAACTCACCGCCACTCTCAAGCCGCTGCCGCAGCTTGGGTACGGTACAGCGAACACGATTCTCCTGCTCGTGAGTTGTATCCCGATGGTGTTGACCGACATCTCTGCGCGTCACGGCAACAGAGGTGTGTCGCAGATCGGACTCGTTATCGGAGTGCTGTGTGGAGCGGGTGCGTGCGTGTTGCGCGGCTTTGAATTCTCAGCGATGTATTTTCGTTGGGACAGCAACGCGTACGGTTCAGTCGTGTGGTTCATGCTCGGGATGCACATGATGCACCTTTGCATTCTGACCACTGAAGCGGTGTTGCTTGCAGTCTGGATCTTCACGCGCGAGTACGACATGAAGCACCGCGTGGATATCGTCACGGTCGCCATCTACTGGTACTGGGTGACGGCCATTTGGCTGTTGCTTTACGCAATTATTTATTTCACGCCGCGACTGGGGTGATGATGACGGAAACAACGCCAAAAGGATTATGGACGTTGATAGTGGCGGGACCCGCCATCGTGGCGATCGAGATGCAGACGAACTTTGTGCTGGTGCGGCAGGCGTGTTCGGCGCAACGGAGTGTAGCGTTGTATGTGGTGGTGATCGTGGCGATGCTTCTGACGATCGCGACGATCGCGATCGCGATCTCACTCTGGAGACGAGCAGGTACTGTATGGCCCACGGAATCTGTCGATGTCGCGAACCGTATCAGGTTCATTGTGGCGTTGGGCGTGCTGAGTAGTGTGATGTCGTTCCTGGTGGTCCTGGCGCAGGGAATCGCGACCGTGAATTTCGATCCGTGTCAATTGTGAGGAAGATGTTTCACACAAAGGCACAAAGAAACAAAACCAAGGCACAAAGGAGGCTGCAATGATTCTTCTTTGTGCCTTCGTCTTTTCTTTGCGCCTTTGTGTGAAACCAGTCTTACTCTTTCACGAAGGCAAGCCACACAACTGGCACGATCTCATTCGCGCCTGGAGCTTCGAACCACTCGTCGTAATCTCTCTCATCATCTCGGCATTACTATTTTTCCTCGGCCTGTACCGTCTTAAAGGTCGCTCGATTCGTACCTGGGAAGCGCTTTGCTTTGCACTCGGCTGGCTGGCGCTGTTCGTCGCTCTTGTCTCACCACTGCACGCGTGGGGACAGGTGCTCTTTTCCGCGCACATGACACAGCACGAGGTGCTCGTGCTCGTCGCCGCACCACTACTCGTCCTTGGCCGGCCTCTGATCGCTTTTCTCTGGGCGCTCCCGTTGGACTGGTCACGCAGCCTCGGCAACATAGCCAGGCTTCGTTGGCTTAACCGTCTCTGGCGCACGTTCACCATTCCGCTCGTCGCCTGGCTGGTCCATGCTGTTGCTCTTTGGGTCTGGCACATACCTTTACTATTTGAAGCAGTGCTGTATCACGAGTCAGTACACACGGCTCAACACCTCTCGTTTCTCATCTCGGCGCTGCTGTTCTGGTGGGCCTTGATACATGGACCACAGGGCGCGATGGGTTACGGCGCCGCGGTCCTTTATCTCTTCACGACTTCAGTTCATAGCGGCGTGCTGGGCGCGCTCATCACTCTCGCCGGTTCCGTTTGGTATCCATCGTACGTCGGTCTGACAAACTCATGGGGACTCACTCCGCTCGAAGATCAACAACTCGGCGGACTCATCATGTGGATACCGGCAGGCCTTGTTTACGTCATCGCCGGGCTCGCGTTGTTTGCCGGTTGGTTGCGTGAAGCAGACCTGCGCGAGATGAAGCGAGAGCGTCTGGAGCTTGCTCCATGAAGAAGATCCTGGAGATCGCGCTCGGCATCGTGACGAGCGTCGGTGGCTTCCTCGAGATTGGTTCAATCGCCACCGCAGCACAGGCAGGCAGTGACTTTTCGTTTCAACTGATCTGGGCGATCGTCCTCGGCGGCATCTGCATCATCTTCCTCGTCGAACAGGCGGGACGCTTTGCGGCAGTCAGTGGCCACACCATTCCCGACGCGATACGCGAGCGTTTTGGATTCAACTATTTTGCGTTTCTTTATCTCGTACTCGTTCTCGTCAGCCTGGTGGTGCTCGCGGCCGAGATTGGCGGTGTTTGCATCGCGCTCGAGCTCGCAACGGGAATTAGTTTTCCATGGTGGGCCATACCGGTTGCGATCGTCATCTGGCTCGTGATCTGGAAGGGCACGTTCGGAGTCATCGAAAAAGGCGTTTCGCTGCTCGGATTGATCACGCTGTGCTTCGTCGTTGGCGCGGTGATGATACATCCACCCTGGACTCAGGTCGCGCAGAGTGCATTGCCGTCGTTGCCGAAACACGATTCGGCTCACTACTGGTTTGGCGCGGTGGCGATTCTCGGCGCCTCAATCTCGCCGTATCTCTATTTTTTCTACTCTTCCGGTGCGATCGAAGACGAATGGAACGAAGGCTATGTCGGTATCAATCGCATCATCGCGGCGGCGGGCATGAGTTTCGGCTCCGTCATCTCCGTTGCGGTGTTGATACTGGCCGCGATGATCTTCGCGCCGCAGGGTGTGAAGTTCGAACACTACTCGCAACTGCCAATGTTGCTTATACCGGTCTTCGGCTACTGGGGTTACTGGTTGATCGTCGCATCGGTCGGCATCGCGTGTCTCGGCGCAGCGATGGAGATCACGCTCGAGATTGCTTACCTGACGGCGCAGGGCTTCGGCTGGAACTGGAGTGAGAACCAGCGACCCCTCGATGAGGCGCGCTTCAGCGCTGCTTACATGATCGCGATCATCCTCGGCATATTGCCCAGTCTCATCGGGGTTGATCCTTTGACTTTGACGATCTTCGGTATGGCGCTGACGTCCGCGACCTTACCCGTGTCGGTCGTGCCGTTTCTGTTCTTGATGAACGACTACACTTACGTGCGGATTTATCGCAACGGCTGGTTTTCGAATGCGGTGGTGATCGTGATTATCGGAATCGCGTTCGTGTTGGCGGTGCTGTCGATTCCTTTGCAGATCTTTGGAGGCAGCTAATGGATTTGATGAGGGATTGTTTGGACAAGCTCCTGGAAGACAGCGCGAAACGTCGCATGGGGCGAGTGGATGGAATAATTCTGGATATCGAAGACGGTCGGCAGCCGCATGTTGCGTACGTCGAGGTGGGAGTGAAGACGCTGCTGAATCGTGTGAGTCCGCGTTTGGCTAACGTGGTTGCGAGATGGTTGAGGAAGGTCGGCATTCCGACTGACCCGTATCGGATTGCGTGGGGGAAAGTGAGAGTCGGGCTGAACAAAGTCGAGGCGGATGTCGAGGCGGAGAAGACGCCTGCGCTGGAGTGGGAGCTTTGGTTGCGGAAGAAAGTGATTGGACGTATTCCGGGGGCGTAGATGTCGAAGCGACAGTTACATGTAGAACTGCTGTTGGGTGAGAAGGTTCTGGCGATGAACGGGTTACCGCTCGGGCGGCTGGAGGAGATCCGGACTGAGATCAACCGCGGGCATTTTTATGTGACGGAGTTTTTGGTTGGTAGTTATGCGTATCTCGAGCGTTTTGCGGCGTGGAGGATCGGGCGCGCGTTGCTGCGTGTGTTCGGCGCGCGGCGGAAGGAAGGATATCGAATTCGATGGGATCAACTAGATCTTTCGGATCCGCAGCGACCGAAGTTGATGTGTGAGGTGGATGAGTTGTTGCCGTTGAGAAGGGAGCAGTATCAGTGATGAAAGTCTTTGCGGCTTTGCGCCTTTGCGGGAAATATTTCCTGCTCTTGTTGATGGCTGGTTGCACTCACAAACCTTCTGGACCGCTCGCATTCGTCACCAACGAACGCGACGGCACCATAACCGTCATCGACACCAACACAGATCGCGTTTACTCAACCATCACGGTCGGCGGACGCCTGCGCGGCATTCGCCTCAGTCCCGACAAGAAAAAAATCTGGGTCGCGATAAGTTATCCATCCAATCAATCACAAGGCGAGGACAAGATCGCCGAACTGGACGTCAACGGCAAAATTATCGCCAAGTATGAAGCCGGCACCGATCCGAGAACTTCGCCATCGATGACAACGCCACGCATCTCTACATCGCCAACGAAGACGCCGGCACCGCATCCATCACCGACATAAAAGCCAATCGCGTGATCGCCAGCATGCCGGTCGGGCTCGAACCCGAAGGCGCCGCAATCAGCCCCAACGGACGCTGGGTTTACATCACTTCAGAGAGCAGCAGCACCGTCAGCGTTATCGACACGAGCACCGGGGCGGTCGTGAAGCAGTTTCTCGTCGGCGCACGGCCACGCGAAGCCGTCTTCACACCCGACAGCGCGCGGGCGTACGTCACAGCGGAAAACGGGAACGTCATCTCTGTTGTCGATACAAAGGATCATTCTGTCGTGAAGACGATCGAACTGCCGCACGTGGATGGCCAGCCTCAGCTCAAACCCAAAGGCGTTGCCGTCTCTGCTGACGGCAAACGCGTGTATGTCGCCACCGGACGAGGAAACAGCGTGGCAGTCATCGACGGCGAACGTCTCGCGTTGATCACTTTGATCCCGGTCGGTCAACGTCCCTGGGGAATTGCCTTAACTTCGGACGGAAAAAAGCTTTACACGGCGAATGGCGTGTCAAATGACGTGAGCGTCATAGACACGAGCACGAATAAAGTGGTCGGAACTATCAAAGCCGGAGACGGTCCGTGGGGTGTCGCGCTCTAAGGTGTACGCCGTCGAACGTAATTATGGTATAAATTCCTTCCCCTGTTCCCTTACTTCCCCTTCAGTTTACCCTTAGTACCGATCCGTCTCGGAGGCGCTAGTGAGACCGAATCGTCGTAATCATTCCCGACCGCTCAACGGTCTGCAAAAAGAACGCACCGGCATACCGGGGTTTGATGAAATCACTCTCGGCGGTTTGCCCGCAGGTCGGCCCACACTGCTTTGCGGCAGTGCCGGCGCCGGTAAAACACTCTTCGCGATGGAATTTCTAGTGCGCGGGGCGACTCTCTACAACCAGCCCGGCGTGTTCATATCGTTCGAAGAATCCAACGAAGAACTCACCACCAACGTCGCCTCGCTCGGGTTCGATCTGAATCAACTCATCGTCGACAAGAAGCTGGTGCTCGACTACGTCTTTATCGAGCGCTCAGAGATCGAAGAGACTGGCGAATACGATCTCGAAGGCCTGTTTCTCAGGCTTGGCCATGCAATTGATTCCATCGGCGCCAAGCGCATTGTTCTTGACACTCTCGAGGCGCTCTTCTCCGCGCTGCCGAACGAAGCGATCATCCGCGCCGAACTGCGACGATTGTTTCGCTGGCTGAAGGAAAAGGGAGTGACAGCGCTGATCACCTGCGAGCGCGGTGAAGGCAAACTCACGCGCTACGGTCTCGAAGAGTACGTCGCGGACTGCGTGATCCTGCTCGACAATCGTGTCGAGAACCAGATCTCCACGCGCCGGATGCGCATCGTCAAGTACCGCGGCACGTCGCACGGCACCAACGAATATCCATTCCTGATCGATGAAAAGGGTTTCTCGGTTGTACCAATCACTTCGCTTGGCCTGTCTCACCCGGCGCCGACAGAATACATTTCGTCCGGCATAGCACGCCTCGACACGATGCTCGATGGCAAGGGATTTTATCGCGGTAGCTCAATACTGGTTTCGGGAACCGCCGGAACAGGAAAGAGTACGATCGGCGCCCACTTCGTTGAGTCCGCTTGCGCGCGCGGTGAGCGAGCGCTCTTCTTTGCGTTTGAAGAGTCGCAGGATCAAATCGTTCGCAACATGCGTTCGATCGGTATCGATCTCGAGAAGTTTGTCAAAAAGGGATTGCTGAAGTTTCAGAATGCGAGACCTTCGACGTGGGGCTTGGAACTGCATCTCGCGATGATCCATAACATGATTTCTGAGTTTTCTCCCTCAGTGGTGATGGTCGATCCGATTACGAACTTTCTCGCCATTGGCGACAGAATCGAAACAAAACAAATGCTCACGCGGCTGATCGATTTCCTGAAGTCACGGCAGATTACGGCGATGTTTACGAGTTTGACCTCGGGCGGAGACGATCTCGAAGACTCTGAAGTCGACGTGTCGTCACTGATGGATGCGTGGTTGCTGGTGAAGAACATTGAATGCAACGGCGAAAGAAATCGCGGACTCTACATCCTGAAGGCTCGCGGAGTTGCTCACTCGAATCAGATTCGTGAGTTTTTGCTGACCGACCATGGCATTCAACTCGTCGATGCGTACGTCGGTTCCGAGGGAGTGTTAATGGGCTCAGCGCGCTCGTCCCAGGTCGCGCGCGAAAAAGCCGCCGAAGTCGATCGCAAACAGGTGATGGAACGCAAGCAACGAGAGCTCCGTCGTAAACAGGAACTCTATGAAGCGCAGCTCATCGCGTTGAAAAGCCAATACGAAACCGAACGCGATACGATTCTCAGGGAGCTCGAGGAAGAAAAACAGCGACAGCAAGTAGTAGCTGTGCAGAGACTTGAAATCGCTCGCTTGCGACAAGCTGATAACGGCGAAGTTCAGATGCAAGGCAACGGCGCCAGAAAGTCGAGGAAAGGAACGGCCAGATGAAAACCACCCCCAGCAAAAAATTGCGGCGGCCGAGCAACGGGTTGACTCAACAGTCCGAAAGCGACGATACCCGTTGGAACTTGCGCCTCTACGTTGCGGGGCAGACTCCACGGTCGCTCACCGCTTTTAAGAACCTGAAGGAGATCTGTGAAAAATATTTGAAAGGACAGTATCACATCGAAGTAATTGACTTAATGGAGAACCCGACACTGGCGCGCGGAGATCAGATACTCGCTATCCCGACGCTCGTGCGGAAGTTGCCGCAACCGATCCGAAAGATCATCGGCGATCTCTCCAACGCTGAGCGTGTGCTGGTTGGTTTAGACATCCAACCACGTAGTAACTGAAAGCATGTGTGCTAAATGGCGACGGCAAAAGATAAACCCAATGGACAGAATTCTCTGAAGACCAGGTTGCGGAGCGCAACTGAAGTTTTTGAAGAAGCGCTGAAGAGAGGATCACTACACCGCGCAAAATACATTTTGCGTTTGTATGTGACGGGTTCTTCAACTCGATCGTTACGCGCGATTTCAAACTTGAAGAAGTTTTGTGAAGAGCATTTGCCTGATGAATACGATTTGGAAGTGATTGATATTTACAAGAACCCGGATGCGGCGCGCGAGGAGCAGATCATTGCCGCGCCGACTCTGGTTAAACGATTGCCCGAGCCGCTGCGACGGTTCGTCGGCGATCTGTCAAACACACAGAAGCTCCTGATCGGCATGGATATTTACCAACGCCAGGAACCGAACGATCAACTCGGCAGTGGTCATTAAGCAGGTATGTCAAAGGTACAAGAGAGTTCAATACGCGAAGACGATGAGATCACCGAACTGAGGCGTCGTCTCGAAGAGGCGGAAGAAACTCTGCGCGCGATCCGTGAAGGCGAAGTGGACGCGCTCGTCGTAGATGGACCACAGGGCGAGGTCATCTACACCATGACCAGCGCCGACTATCCTTATCGTCTGATGATCGACGAGATGAACGAAGGCGCCGTCAGTGTTTCGCCCGACGCGTTCATTCTCTACAGCAATCGTAACTTCGCCGGCATCCTTGGTCTGAATGGGGGCAACGCGAGCGGCGTTACTTTTGGTGACTTCATCGTGCCGGAAATGCGCGAACGGTTTGTCCAGGATCTGCAACAGGCGCGCGAACAGACCATCCGGCGCGAGTACGCTCTCACCGTCGACAACGGCCGTATCGTTCCGGTGCTCATGTCGTTTGCCAAACTACAGCCGGAAACAAACTCGATCGGCATTGTCGTTACGGACCTGACCGCTCAAAAAACTCTGGAAGAAAAACTCCGTCAGGCCAAGAACGGGCTCGAAGAGCAGGTGGCCGAGCGCACGAAAGAATTGCGCGAGAGTGAGACGCGTCTTTTCGGAATCCTGGAGCACAGCGCCGCCGACCTGAAAGCAATGCGACGGCTCAACGAGATCGGTGCGCTATGCGCGAAAGAGGGAAACGACATCGATGCTTGTTTGAGAGATGTTCTCAATGTTGCGATCGAGATCAGTGGCGCCGACAAAGGAAACGTTCAGTTACTCGATCGCGAATCGGGCAAGCTCAAGCTCTCGGCCCAGAGTGGTTTCGAGGACCCGTTCGTAGAGTCTGTTGAGAGTGTCGTCAGTGACGATACGGCGTGCGGCGTGGCCCTGCGCACGCGACAGCGCGTGATTGTCGAAGACGTTACGAACAGTGAGATCTACGCCGGCAAGCATTCGCTCGAAGCGATGAGCCACGCCGATGTTCTGGCGGTGCAAGCGCTCCCGCTGTTGAGCAGCACCGGGAATGTTCTTGGAATCATCTCCGTTCACTTTACCCACGCGCATCGACCAAGCGAACAGGAGTTGCGCTTGCTGGACCTGCTGGCCCGGCAAACGGCCGACTACCTCGAGCGCAAACGCGTCGAAGAAGAACGTGAACACCTGCTCGAGCGAGAGCACGAGTTGCGAGAGACTGCGGAAGAAGCGAACCGTTTGAAAGACGAGTTTCTGGCGATCATGTCGCACGAGTTGCGCAACCCGCTCAACGTGATTCTCGGATACGCGGAGTTGCTGTTGCGCATGGAGGAGATCAAAGGTTCGCCCAATCTGCATCGCATGGCCGACGCAGTGAAGCGCAATGCTGTTGCCCAGTCAAAACTGATTCGCGATCTGCTCGATCTGTCGCGCCTGCGCAGCGGCAAGCTCGAGCTCAATCGCGAGACTGTATCGCCCATTGCTTCGATCGAAAACGCGATCGAGACTGTCCGCATCGATTCCGATAGCAAGGGAATCGAGATAAGCGTGTCGGCGCCGGATGAGATGCTCTTTGTACAGGCGGATCCGGTAAGGCTCGAACAGATTATCTGGAACCTGCTGAACAACTCGGTGAAGTTTACACCGCGTGGCGGACGCATCGAGGTTCGTCTCGAAGAGAGTGACGACGAAATTGTGCTGATGGTCTCTGACAACGGGCAGGGAATCGACGCGTCGTTTTTGCCGCACATCTTCGAGATCTTTCGTCAGGCTGATTCGCGCACGAATCGCTCGCAGTCGGGCATGGGCATCGGTCTGGCGGTGGTCCAACAACTCGTTGAATTGCATGGCGGCTCGGTTACGGCGTTTTCTGCGGGCACGGGGCAGGGAGCGACGTTTACTGTTCGGTTACCGAGGAGTGGCGATACACGCCGACCGCCGGCGCCTGTGCTTGATCTCGGCACCGCAACGTTGAAGGGACTGGAAGTGCTCGTTGTCGATGATTCGGAAGACACGACGGAGATGGTCCAACAGCTGTTGGAGATTGGGGGCGCGTCGGTGTGTGCGGTGACGAGCGGGTCAGAAGCGTTGCGCATGGCGCGTGAGAAAGATTTTGACGTGGTGTTGTCGGATATCTCGATGCCGGAGATGGATGGGTTTCAGTTTTTGAGTGAGTTAAGAAAGCTGCCGGGCAAAGAGGAACTGCCGGCAGTTGCATTGACGGGATTTGGTCGACCGGAAGACGTGCGTCGAGCTACTGAAGAAGGCTTCTACGCGCACCTCACAAAACCCTTCGACCTCCAAACCCTCGCGCGCCTGCTGCAAAAAATACCGCATCACAACTGAGCGCCAAAGGCGCGTAATATGATAGCCAGGGGCAAGCGTGAAGCGCAGCGGAACGCGTCGCCCCTGGTTACGATTAGCTAATTAAATGGAGCACTGAAAGTGCGAAATATCAACCTCAATTATTTCGCTCTTTCAGAGCTTGACGGTCATTGCGCGCTCGCACCAGGGGCGACGCGCCTCACGTTGTTCGGCGCTTGCCCCTGGCTTTCATATTGCGCGCCTTCGGCGCTGCCGTGCGAAATCATTTTCTTGATCTTCCCTGCGAAAACCGCTACAAGAGATAGGCGGCTCCTAGCCGCGAGAGTTACTTCTCCAAGGCCTCACATCTTTAGAATCGTCTCATGCCAAGATCACATCGCTATCTGCTCGTGCTCATTATCGCGTGGCTATTGCTCGTCGCGACGGTTCCGGTGCGTGCGCAGGACGACGACGAGCTCCCGAATACGGCGTGGCTTACTTTCGACGTCGATCCGCACGGAGCGGCAAATGTCACTCTCCAGGTGCCAGTTGCGCCCTTCGATAATCGCGCGGAACTCCAGCGAGCTCTCGCGGATTCGTTTAGCTTGCCAATGGAGTTCAAGGACGTAGTTATAACGCAGGCTTCAGCACAACCCTGGACCACAATCGTAGCCAAAACTCCGAACCCATTTTCCCGGACCGGCATGACGTCAACCTTCCGCATCGACTTAAACCCACTACTCACCCGACTACAACGACATAACATCGAACATCTAAACGTCTGGGGCTCCTTCCAAAACGCTCCTCCCGATCGCAACATCGAAGGCGCACAAAGGCTCCCACTCGACACAGGCATCAACGTCGATCGATACGAGGCATATATCGACATGCGTGCTCCGGCTCTTCGTGTGATTAATTTTTCGATGGGCTACACCGCCGGGGAGATCACAAAGAAAGCGCTTCCGCTCATACTATTTTTATTCCTCCCAGCCGTTTGGACCACTCTCCACGCGCGACGGTTCCGCGATCGTCCGGCAGAACTGTGGGGCCGGCACCTGCTCTTCTTGAATCGTTTGATGAATATGGTCTGGCTGGTTTGGTTGCCGGTCTACGCGTTGTCGGGCATGGCGAACCTCGTCTTCTTTATACTGGGCACAAGGGACGCGGCCTACTTCGTGAGTATCGCGTTCTACTTTGTTCCACCGATACTGGCGCTGCTGCTATGCGACCTCGCGTCCAAAGAAGTCTACCGGCTCGTGCCCGAGATCGAGTGGTCGCGGCGCGACTTCGTGCGTCAAGCGATTACCACGACTTCCTTCTCGCTGATGCCGCTGTTCGTTGCGATTCTGGC
>Ga0134121_10003908_pt1 | contig 12256 bp, 7 predicted proteins | sample KB301_FD_96463 | JGI IMG/M metagenome (GOLD analysis project Ga0134121, IMG submission 96463) | Terrestrial soil microbial communities without Nitrogen fertilizer from Kellogg Biological Station, Michigan, USA - KB3-0-1 | ecosystem: Environmental > Terrestrial > Soil > Unclassified ...
CAGGATATTGTCGCAGGTCAGCCCCAGCGCCCGCGCCGACATCCCCCATCCTCCCCCCAGCGTCAATCCCCCCACGCACACCGTCTCGCAGCCCCCGCCGGGAATGATCTGCCCCCGGGCCTTCAGCTCCTTGTACACGCTTTGAAGCTGCTTTCCCGGCGGTATCCATCCATGGTTGCTATCCGTGTAGCGGATCGTGTTCATCAGCGAAAGATCAATGATCAGCACCCCGTAGTCGCAGCTCATCCCTTCATGATGATGACCGCCCGAGCGCACCCTGAGCTGGAAAGAGTTGTCCCTGCACCACCTCACGCAGAGCTGAACGTCTTCCTTCTTCTTACAGAACGCGATCATCGCAGGACCTGTCTGGAGCCTGCGGTTCCAGATCGTCATGTCCTTCTGATACGAAGCGTCCCAGGGACACGTCACGTTAAAACCGTTCTTCCTCGCCAGTCTTACCAGCGACAGATAGCTCACTCGACTTGTCATTTGCTGTACCTCCAGACGTTCAGCCCACCCTGCTGACGCACTGAGATCCTATCCGAGCCTTGCAGGCCCGTCAACGTCCTCCATGGCTCGTCGGCATCTCCCCATTGCGCAGAGAATGCTTTAAGGTGAAATCACCCATTCGACGCCAATGGGAAAGGAGGACAGGATGTCCAACAAGACCAGGAAGGGGACGCGGGCCGGCAGCACGCCATCACCGATCCGCCGGCAGCTCAGGAGGAATGTCGAGGTCGAGGGTCTGGCAGGCGCTAAATAGGTCCCTGGTACCTAAAGGGTGGGTACCTAAAGGGTAGCGCCCCGGTAAGGCCGACCGCGGCGGCGAAGCCAACTCACCGCGGCGGGAAGAGATCGCCGACCCGAACTTCCAAGCCGGAAAGCACAGCCGAGCGCACCGCCTCCCCCTCGGCGCCCCGGCACAGCTCGACGTACCGGCGGCGGTCCTCGCTCAAGCCATAGACCACGGTCGTCCGGTCCTGCGGATCGACGAGCCAATACTCCGGGATGCCTGCTTCGCGCTAGGCGTCGAGCTTGATGGTCTTATCCCTCCGGCGGGTACGGGGCGATAGCACCTCGATAACGAGATCCGGGGTTCCCTGGAAGAACGTCGCTCCCGCGCGCGGCTCGTTTCCGGCACGGAAGAAGATCACGTCCGGCTCCACCGGGTCCGTGAGACCGACGGGAAGACGGATGTCGAAGGCGGCGATCAACACCACGCCGAGCTTGTTCTCGTGGACGAACCGACCCAGGGTCTGGTCGAGCTGCCAGATTGCGTATTGGTGGTCATAGATCGGTGGCGGCGTCACGTACAGGCGTCCCCGGATGACCTCATAGCGGTTGCCGTCTTCGGGCAGGCGCAGAGAGTCCTCATAGGTCCAATCTCCCGGGGCAGGCCAAGCGTGCCCGTCCAATGCTGCGGGTAGTGCCGGGGAGCGTGCCGGTTCGGCCATCGAAGTCCTCCAGAGCCGAGAATAGCGACCCGGCCAGGAACCGTCAATCCACGTCGAACGTCGTCCGGAAGGGTGACACAGGTGGCGGCTCGCCGCAATCTGGCGGATCACGGTCGCCATGGATCCCTCCGTCGTCACCGGAGCCGGCGCTCTGCCGGCTCCCGGTTTTTAGCGAACTCTGCTCTTTTCGCTGGCACCTGTTCCACCGCACCTGTTCCACCTGGGCCGTTCCCACCTGTTCCAGGCCTCCCTGCTGGCTCGTCCCTCCCGTTTCCCCGCACCTGAAATAGCAGGAGGCACATATCTCGGCGATCCAACCTGACCGTCGTTGAATCTCCGAGCCCAAGGTTCCGGTTCCGCCGTCTATGCCCATTTCGCTCAAACAGTGAATGGAGGTGGACTCATGGCCATGAAACGCGTTCCGCTCTGGGTTCTCGTTCTGGTGGGAGCAGCAGCCGCATTCTCTGACGTGGCAATCGCTGAGGAGGAGACGGATCCCCCGGATCCCCGGTGCCAGGTGCAGATGTGCGCTGACGGCGTCAACAGCTCCAGCCAATGCAGGAGCACGTTGGAAACCGGCGTTAATTGCACCGTCCGTTGTAACGAGAAAGGGTGCGATGGCGGGTCACAGGTGGGAGACTCGTTCGGCTGCCCCAGCGCTCCCTTCATTCTCTGCCAGTGCAACTCCTGTGGTAGCGGTGGTAGCGGCGGTGACCCCGGTGGCGGCGGCGGTGGCGGATGGGACTGGGGCGGCGGCTGCTCGGACTGCCTGTGCGACGACCAGGCATGCGGCGACAACTGCTGGTGGGATGGCTACGACGGGGGCGAGTGCTACCTCGGCGACTGCTGGTGTCACTACTCCGAAGCCGAATGACGCGTTTGGGATGCGTGTGCCATGGTCGGGGGCGTGATCCCATGCCCCCGCTATTGGCCTTGCGCACACCAGCCAGGATGACGTCGAAGCTCTGAGAGGCCCAAGTTGCGGCAGACTCTCCGGAGTCTCCGCGGTGCCGCGCGGCCACGCCCTCGCCTGTCCAGGTTGCGGTGAGCTGCCTGAATCAGGAGGATAGCACGCGCCAACCCGCCAGATCTCCGGAAGTTGCGGTGCATCCCCGGACGTTGCGGTGCATCCCCAGATGTTGCGGTGGGTCCCCAGACGTTGCGGTGGATCCCCGGGCGTTGCGGTGCGTCCCCAGACATCGCGGTGGATCTCCGGACGTCGCGGTGAATCCCCAGATGTTGCGGTGCATCTCTGGACGTTGCGGTGCAGCCGGCGACGTTGCGGTGCATCCCCAGATGTCGCGGTGCATCCCCAGATGTCGCGGTGGATCTCTGGCCGTTGCGGTGAATCCCCAGACATTGCGGTGCATCTCCAGACGTTGCGGTGCAGCCGACGACATCGCGGTGGATCTCTGGAAGTCACGGTGAATCTCCAGAGGTTGCGGCAGAGGCTGGAGAAGTCGCGGTGGAGCCCGAGACGTTGCGGTGAATCCGGCGACGTCGCGGTGGATCTAGCAACATTGCGGTGAACCGGCGGAAATTGCGGCGGCGTCTCCGGCTTCACCGCAACGCCGGCAGACACTGCGGCGGAGCCGGAAACCTCGCGGCAGAGCTGGAGAGGTTGCGGTGAAGATGGAGGTGCCCGGTTTGCCTCAGGCGCGCCGGGCGGGCTAGCATCGGCGTCGGCGTTGGCGTCGCGATGAAAGGAGAAATCGAGATGTCCATCCGTCGTGCCACGTCCCTCCTGTCCTTCGCGCTGGTGGCTGGCGGATCGCTCGCCGTCGGGGCTCAGAAGCCGGCGTGCAGCACCGGAACCATTCAGACGTCGAGCGGCCCGGTCTGCGGTATGGATGAACGCCATCACGGGCACCCGCGAGCTCGCCGTCGTGCCGCCCGCCTCACCGCGGCGGGAAGAGATCGCCGACCCGGACCTCCAAGCCGGAAAGCACGGCCGAGCGCACTGACTCTTCCTCTCCTCCTCGGCACAGCTCGACATACTTCCGGGGGCCTTCCAGGGTGTAGATCTCGACGGTCCGCTTCCAGGGATCGACGAGCCAGTACTCCTGAATGCCCGCGTCCCGGTAGGTTGCGAGCTTGATCTTGCGATCCCGGCTCGCCGTGCTCCGGGACATCACCTCGATGGCGAGATCCGGCACCCCGTCGAAGCTCGGATCGACGTCCCAGCGTGGCTGATTCCCGGTACGGAGGAAGACGAGGTCCGGCTGAACCGGATCTCCGATCCGCTGCGGAAGGCGGACATCCAGCGGAGCGCTTAGCAGGACCCCGAGCTTTCTCTCGTGGACAAACGTTCCCATGAGCAGCTGCAGCTCGGAAACCACGTACTGATGTAACGGGTACGGCGCGGCCGTCACGTACAGGTGTCCCCGGATGACTTCGTAGCGGTTGCCGTCGTCGGGCAGGCGCAGATAGTCCTCATAGGTCCAATCTCCCGGAGCAGGCCAAGCGTGCCCGTCCAATGCTGCGGGAAGTGCCGGGGAGCGTGCCGGTTCGGCCATCGAAGTCCTCCAGAGCCGAGAATAGCGACCCGGGCAGGAACCGTCAATCCACGTCGAACATCGTCCGGAAGGACGATACAGGTGGCGGCTCGCCGCAATCTTGGGCCTCCCATGTACCAGGACTGCGTCAAAGTCGTGCGGAGTCGGAGCTTTCCCCCGCCCCAAGACCCTCACCCCGACCCTCTCCCATCCGCACTCACACCGCCCGGGAGAGGGCGCCGCCGCCCAAAGGCTTGAGCAGGAGGGGCTTGGAAGGTTCCCCCTCTCCCGGGTGGGCGTGAGTGCGGGTGGGAGAGGGGGCTAGGGGGTGAGGGTTTTTGGGCGGGTGGAGGCCCCCGTTACGATGCCTTTGACGGAGCCCTGTCCCATGTACACTCTCCCCCCATGCGCCGCCCGTCCTTCCTGTCGCTGCTCCCTTTCCTGCTCGCCTTTCTCGGCTGTGCGACGCTCCGGCCGTTCGCAGAGGTCCGACGCACAGAGCCCGTGGACCGCTTCCTCAAGATCGGTGATCAGCTCGTCCATGTGGAGATGGCAGGCTCCGGACCGCCTCTCGTGCTCGTCCACGGTTTCGGCGCCTCGTCGTACTCGTGGCGCAGGGTCATGCCGGCTCTCGCCAAGTCCTTCCGCGTGGTCGCGGTGGATCTGAACGGTTTCGGCTATACCCAACGTTCCAGAGATCCGGCGCGGTACACCCGCGAGGCGCAGGGGGAGCTGGTGCTCGCGGTGATGGATTCCCTCGGCTTCGCGAGCGCCCATCTCATGGGCCACTCCTACGGCGGCGGCATCTCGCTGTGGATCGCCTGGAAGCACCCCGAGCGAGTGCGCTCTCTGGTCCTCGTCGACAGCTCGGCGCCCACCTATGCGAACGACCGGCGCAGCCGCGCGGCCTCCTTCCGGCCTCTCGCCGCCCTCTACCTGCGGACCTGGGCGCTGCGGCCGTCCATGGTGCGCAAGGCGCTCCTCCATTCCTTTTATGACGACTCGCTGGTGACGCCCGAGCTGGTCCAGGCCTACTGGGAGCGCGTCCGGATCGAAGGGGTGGTCGACGCCTATTACGGCCTCACCGTCCCGGTCCGCGGCCCGGTGGACAAGGTGGTGCTGGAAGAGATCCGTGCGCCGTCTCTCGTCGTCTGGGGAGCGCAGGACGAGCTGATCTCGGTCGAGTCCGGACGCCGGGCCGCCGAGCGGATGCCCCACGCGGAGTTTGCGGTGATCGACCGGTGCGGCCATGTCCCCATGGAGGAACACCCCGAGGAGCTCCTCCGCCTCGTCCTCCCCTTCCTAGAGCGGCTGGCAGGCTGAACCGGATGGCGCTCTCCCTCGTCGCCACCTGTGTCCTCGGGCTGGAGGAGATCCTGGAGGGAGAGCTCTCCGCGCTCGGCGTGAAAGAGTTGAGCCGCGAGAAGGGCGCTGTGACTTTCAACGGCACCTGGGAGGATTGCTGGCGGGCCAACTGGCGCCTGCGCACCGCCAACCGCGTGCTCGTCGAGCTCGGCTCCTGGGAGGGGCGCGATGGTGCGGAGCTGGCGGCCGGCGCCCGTGCGCTCGTGTCCCCCCTCCTCCACCCCGACCGCAGCTTCGCGATCCAGGCGACCTGCACGGCGTCGACGATCCGCGACGCGCGCTGGGTCGCTCTTTCCGTGAAAGATGGCCTGGTGGACGGCCAGCGCGACCGCTGGGGGCGGCGCGCCTCGGTGGACCGGGAGGATCCGGACCTCCATCTGCGCGTCCGCCTGCACCGCGACCGCGCCACCCTTCTATTAGATACCTCGGGGGAGCGTCTGGCCCGCCGCGGCTACCGCGCCGTCACGACCGCCGCGCCGGTGCGCGAGCAGCTCGCCGCGGCCTGCGTCCTCGCGTCCGGCTGGGACGGCCGCGGCCCGGTGGTGGACCCGATGTGCGGCTCGGGCACGCTCCTCGTGGAGGCGGCCTGGATCGCTCTCGGCCGCGCTCCCGGACAGCTGCGGACCGGCTGGGCCTTCGGGCGGCTACCGGGCTTCGACGCCCGCGCCTTCGCCCGCATCCGCGCCGAGCCGGTCCCGGCGCCCGGGCCGGACGTGCGCCTGGTGGGCAACGACGTCTCCGCGGAAGCGATCCGCGCGGCCCGCGCCAACCTGGAGAGAGCGGGAGTGCTCGACCGCGCCGTCTTCACCCGCAGGGACTCCTTCGGCTCGGCCGGATGGGAGCCGCCGCCGGGGCCGGGCCTGGTGGTGGTCAATCCACCGCACGGTGAGCGCATCGGCACCGACACGGAGCGCTGGCGCGCCTTGGGCGACCTGCTCAAACAGCGGTTCAAGGGATGGAAAGCTGCCGTGCTCGCCGGCGGTCCGGATCGCGGCAAGCACATCGGGCTGCGCCCCCGCCGGCGCATCCCGGTGATGAACGGACCGCTCGAAGCGCGGATCCTGATGTTCGACCTGTTCTGAGCGCGAGAGCTAGAGGCTGCGCTTCTTGGCCCGGAGACCGCGGCGGCTGCCGCCTTCCTTGTGGCGCTTGCCGGCGCCGCCGCCGCCGAAGCCACCACCGAAGCCCCCCAGGTCGCCGCCCCCCTGATCGCCCCAGCCGCCACCACCGTAGGGCTCGGGTTGACCGCCGCCGTAGCCACCCCGGGAGCCGCCGCCGTAGCCGCCGCCGCCATAGCCGCCACCGCCGCCGCCCGCATAACCGCCGCCTGCGCCACCGGCGTAGCCGCCACCGCCGCCGCCGGCGTAGCCGCCCCGCGAAGCACCGGCGCCGCCACCCCCGCCCGGGGTGCGCTCACGCGCCTCGTTCACGTTCAGGTTGCGCCCCTGGAACTCCTGCCCGTTGAGCTGCTGGACCGCCTTCTGGGCCTCCTCGTCCGTGCCCATCTCGACGAAGCCGAAGCCGCGCGACTTGCCCGTCAGACGGTCGCTCATCACCGTCGCCCATTCGCAGGTGCCGGCGCTGCCGAACAGCTCCTTCAGATCCTCGCCGGTGGTCTTGAAGTTGAGGTTGCCCACGAAAAGCCTTCTGCCCATCGATCCTTCGTCTCCTGACGGCCCCTCCTGCGGGGGGACCGCCCACTTGGCTTGCCGGAAGTGCCGGCGGGTTGTAAGGCGGTGACTCAACGCCATCCGACGGAGAGGGCCTCGCCTTGGTCAGTGCCTGAAAGAGTAGCAGACCTTCAATGAGGCGGCAATCGAAATTCGCTGGGACAACGTTACGGGCACGTCGCAAAAGCCGAGGTGTCCGTCACCAGCGGCGACGGCCTCCCCAGCGGGTTGAAGTACACCTGCGTCTGGCCGGTCTGGGTGTCCACCACGGTCAGGGTGTACTGCACGTCCGTCAGGGCCGAGAAGAAGATCCAGTAGTGGTTGTTGACCGCGCAGCCGTTCAGGACTTTGACCATCATCTCCCAGTTGTTCTCCTCGAAGAACCAGAGGAGCCCCGATTCGGTCGACGGGACGGCGACGTGGGTGGCGACGCCGGTCTGGCCCGAGGCGATCTTCCAGTCGACCGTCACCTTGAAGCGGTTGTTGTTGAGGCAGAGGGTGTGACTGTCGGCCACGCAGGGCGCCACCGGCGCGAGCGTGGCAGCGGTCGCCTCGTTCGACGGAGCCGAAGCGCCCGTCTCCCCCACCGCCACGACCCGGAAGGAGTATCCGGTCGCGGGCAGCAGGCTGCCGACTACGAAGGACGTGCTGTTCGCCGGGGCCGTGGCGACCTCGGCGTAGGTCCCGCCGAGCGTCTTCGCCTCGATGCGGAACCCGGTCTCGTTGTCGGACACGTCGTCCCAGGCGAGACGGATCTCGGTGGTGGATTGCGGCGTAGCCGTGAGCTGGGCCGGCACAGCCGGGATCTGGCTGTAGAGCACCTGGATTCCCGCCCGGTCGTCGGGAGACAGCTGCGCGCCGCGCTGGTCGTCGTGGATGAAGGCGCGCATCAGCGCGTCGTCGAACACCGGATTGAGGCAGCTGGGATCGGGACCGTCCGCGTCACCGCAGGAATGGCCGAGGCCGAGGGTGTGCCCGAGCTCGTGACCGAACAGCTCCTGCGCAGCCTTGACGGTGTCGGGGCTGCGGTCGAAAAAACAGGCGATCCCGTTGTTGATGACGATGTCCGCATTGAGGATCTTGTGGAAGGGCTTGCCTCCGAAGTCGGCGGTCTGCGGCGCCTGATACCACGGGCCGCCCAGAGCCAGGATGCCGCCGGACCCGCAGCTGAAGGACGGCAGGATGTTGGTCGGGTCGTTGAAGATGATGGTGTTGAGCGTGTCGTAGGTCTCCAGACCGTTGGTCGAGGAGGTCTTGCCGTCGTAGCGGTAGTCGATGGGAGTCAGCGGCTCGGCGTTCCAGGCCTGGAGAGCGGCCTGGACCTGCCCATAGCCGCCGCCGGGCACTCCCTGCTGGCCGGTGGAATACGCCTTCCAGAGGACGTGCCCGTCCGTGTCGAAGTCGAACCAGCGCAGGTTCGCGTGGTCGTCGCTGTCCTCGAAGAGGGTGAACTTGCCGAAGAGCTGCCGCAGCAGCTGGCTGTCCATGAAGCCGACGAGGTAGTCGGCCTCGGGGCGGGCGCCCGCGCCGCGCGCCGCCACCCAGCGGGCGAAGGCGTCGAAGTCGCGCAGGCGGTCGTTGCCCGGAGCGGTCTCGACGCCGGCCGGGGTCTTGCGCACCTCGGTCGCCTCGCGCAGGTTGCGCACGGCGATGGAGCGCGCGCCGGCCCGCACCTCGCGGAAGGCGCCCAGGAAGAGGTGGGCCGGTCGCCAGGCGCCGTGGCCGTCCGGCTCCAGGAAGACCAGGGTGCGGTCGCCCGGGCGGAAGCGGGGCATGCCGTAGATCTCGAGACCGATCCCCTCCGGCGTCACGCCGCCGGGCAGGCGCATCCGCAGGACGCGGCCCGGAGCCTGGCCCTTGAGCGACTCCTCGACCTCCAGCGTGTACTCGGTCGTGAGGATCGAGCCGCGGCGGACCGGAAGAACCACGGAACGGTCGACCACGGTGACACGGGCCACCACCGCGAGAGGAGACTCATCGACGAGCGCCTCGTCGCTGACCTGGACATAACTGGTGGCTGCGAGCGGCCCCGTCCTCAGGGTCATCAGGGCGGTTGCGAGCAAGAATGCGAGGAGGGCGCGCCGCGAAATACTCTGGATGCTCATGCCATCTCTCCGTAGAGGGTTCATCGTCCGAAAGCAGATCGAAAATTGTACACCAGTCGCTGTATCGGACCGCGCACCCTCTTCGTGGTAGAATTCTGGTACCGACATCCGGATCGTTGAGGAGATGTGATGCTGCGCACCGTGGCTAGCGGCCCCGAGAGCCGTCGAATCCTTTTCGCCTCCCTCCTGTCCACCGCTCTGCTCCTGGCCGCGCTGCCCCCGGCAGCCCGGGCCGCGGCGGCCGATCCCTGGGAAGGTCCCGCCTTCGCCGCTGCGCCCGCGGAGATCGCCCGCGCCGCCGCGGAGGTCCCCACCGGCGAGGAGGGGGTCACCGTGCTGCTCTCCGAGACCCGGTATGTCTACGATGCCGTGGGGCGCGAGACCTACACCCAGCACCTCGTCTACAAGATCGGCAGCGCCTCGGCCCACGAGAGCTGGTCGGCGGTGGAAGAGCCGTGGTCGCCCTGGCGCCAGGAGACCCCTCGCCTGCGGGCGCGCGTGATCACCCCTGACGGCGCGGAGCACGACCTCGATCCGGCCACGATCACCGAGAACGGCGAAGCGGCTGAGTCGGCCGACATGTTCGAGGACGGCCGCATCCTGCGCGCCCCCCTGCCGGCCATCCGTCCGGGAGTCGTGGTCGAGCAGGAGGTGGTCGTGCACGAGAAGACCCCCTTCTATCTGGAAGGCGTCGCGCACTACCAGAGCCTCTCGGCCATGGTGGCGGTGCGCCACGCCCGCCTGGTCGTCGAGCTGCCCGCCGAGGTGCCGTTCCGCTGGATTGCGCGCCAGCTTCCCAAGGTGACTCCCCGCGAAGAGCTGGCCGTGGGCCGCCGCCGCCTGCTGTTCGAGGCGCACGACCTCCCGCCCATCACGGCGGGCGAGCCGGGGCTCCCCCCCGAGGTGGCGCGCACCCCGTACATCGGATTCTCCACCGGCCGCTCATGGAGCGACCTGGCGCGGAGCTACTCCGGGATCGTCGACCGCGTGCTCGCCGGGTCGAACCTGCAGCCCTTCCTGCGCACCGCCCACGTTCCGGCGGCCACGCAGATCGAGACCATCGGCCTGGTCCTCGCCCGGCTGCATCTGGAGGTCCGCTACACCGGTCTCGAGCTGGGCGCCGGCGGCCTCATCCCGCGCACGCCGGCCGAGACCCTGCGGCGGAAGTTCGGCGACTGCAAGGACAAGGCGGTGCTGCTCACCGGCCTGCTGCGCGCGCTCGACATCCCGGCCTATGTGGCCCTGCTCTATGCCGACGGCGACGATCAGGACGTGGAGGAGTCGCTCCCCGGCTTCGGCATCTTCAATCACGCCATCGTCGTCGTCCCGGGCAAGCCGGCGATCTGGATCGATCCGACGGACCCCTACGCCCGCATCGGCGAGCTGCCCGAACCCGACCAGGGGCGGCTCGCGCTGATCGCCGCCCCTACCACCTCCGGCCTGGTGCGCACCCCGGCGGCTCTGTCCTCCGACAACCAGGAGATCGAGAGCCGCGAGGTCGATCTCGCCGATCTCGGACCGGCGCGCGTGGTCGAGGTCTCGGACTACCTGGGCGGGTCCGAGAGCAGCATGCGCGCGTACTACACGCAGATCCCGGCCGACAAGCTGCGCGAGAACCTCGCCTCCTACATGGTCAACGAGTACCAGGCGGAAGCGCTCACCAAGATGGAGTACTCGAACCCGAAGGACCTCTCGCAGCCGTTCCGCCTGCGCCTGGAAGCCGACAAGGTCTCGCGCGGGATCACCGACATGGGCGAGGCGGTCGTGGCCATCTTCCCGCGCGACCTGCTCAACCGGCTGCCGGACGAGCTCGTCCCCGACGACGACGACGCGGACATGCCGCCGCGCCAGGCGGAGTACGTCTTCACCCAGCCGTTCCAGGCCGAGGTGCGCTACCGCATCGTCCCTCCAGCCGGCTTCGTACCCCGGGAGCTCCCGCCGGCCCGCGAGCGGCGGCTCGGCCCGGCCCTCCTCACCGAAAAATATGTGGCCGGCTCCGACGGCATCGTCACCGCCTCCCTGCGTTTCGACGTCGGCAAGCGGCGGTTGAGCGCCAGGGAGTTCGATGCCCTGCGCGCCGCCGCCGGCGAGATCGTGCAGGAGGACGCGACCCTGGTCTCCTTCGAGCAGGTGGGCGAGGCGCACCTCACTGCCGGACGGGTGCGCGAGGCCCTGACCGAGTTCGAGCGCCTGGCCGCGGCGCAGCCGGGCAAGGCCCTGCCGCGCATCCGGGTGGCGCGCGCTCTCCTCGCCGGCGGGCTCGGCGAAGCGGCGCGCCGGGAGGCCGAACGGGCGATCCGCCTGGAGCCGAAGCTGGCGCTCGCCCAGCGCACCCTCGGCTGGATCCTGCAGCACGACGCGCTCGGCCGGCGCTTCGGCCCCGGCTACGACCGCGCGGCATCGATCGCCGCCTACCGCAAGGCCAAGCAGCTCGATCCGCAGGACTACACCGCGCGTGCCGACCTCGCCATCCTGCTCGAGCACGACGCCCACGGCGAGCGCTACAGCCCCACCGCGGACCTCCCCGCCGCGATCGACGAGTACCGCGCGCTCCGCAAGGACCTCCAGGTCGAGGACATGGACGACAACCTGGCGGTGGCGCTCCTGTGGACCGGACGGCTCAAGGAGATGCGCGAGCTCCTCGCGGAGATCGACGATTCCGAGCAGCGCCAGACCTTGAAGGTGGTCGCCGCCGCCGCGCTCGACGGGACCGACGCCGCGCTCCGCCTGGCCGAGCGCAGCGGCTCCTCTGCGGAGGCGCGCACCACCCTTCTGCGCAACGCCGCCCAGAACTTGATGATCCTGCGCCGCTATCCGGAAGCCGCGGCCCTGCTCGACCGGGCGAGCCGGCAGGCGCCCAACGCCGCGGAGCTCCTGACCCTCACCGACGTGCTCCGAAGGACGCGCCGGCACGAGGACGTCCAAGTCTCGCTCCGCGAGCCTTCCGGGCCGGTCCACAAGCTCTTCCAGCTCATCGCGGCCGGAGACACGGACGGCAAGGGCCTGACCACTCTCCTGTCCCGGCGGCTGGTCCAGGATCTCAAGGAGAGCGGGATGGGCGCCAACGAAGGGATGGCTCTCTTCTCCTTGATCATGCGGCGCAACTTCCGCTCCCAGAACCTCCCCCTGGCCTCGGCCATCGAGATCGGGCTCGCGTCCCTGCGCGA